>Ga0335069_10001198_pt1 | contig 41996 bp, 38 predicted proteins | sample Lox_Sample_11_FD_206714 | JGI IMG/M metagenome (GOLD analysis project Ga0335069, IMG submission 206714) | Soil microbial communities from Loxahatchee National Wildlife Refuge, Florida, United States - Lox_Sample_1.1 | ecosystem: Environmental > Terrestrial > Soil > Wetlands | place: USA...
TCCGAACCACCCAAGTTACTAAGGCCCGTCAACCCACTCGATATACCATTTTCAAAGCGACCCTGCCGCCAACTACTTCGAGGCTGTACCTATGAGCGCTGGCGTTTCGACAGCTCGCGAAGCACGTGCCGAGCATCGGCACGAACTTCGCACGCTGACCTATCTCACCGTCAATCACGCGACTGGCGGAGTCATCCGCAATCTCAACCAGAAGGGCATCAGTGCGCAAATGCTAAAGGCCCTTCGGCCCGGTGAGCAGGTGCATCTGCGCTTCGAATTGCGTCGTCCGAAAATTCGTATAGAGGCAGTCGGCGAAGTGGTTTGGACCAGTGGATCGGGCCAGTGCGGCATGCGCTTTCTAAACCTTCCCCGCGGCATGCGCCAGCAAATCAACGAATGGATACTCGGCGATCTATTGGAGTCCGCCTCGCTGCACGCCGGGCGCTCTCGATCTATCTTTTCGCGCGACTTGTTTGAAGTTCGCCATCTTGATGCCGATCCATCGGAGGAGTTCGTCCTGAGTTCTGAGGCAGACGACGGGCTGTTGATTTCGGGTGCTTCGGCAAAGGTAATCACCCTGCCGATGCGGCCCGAACCGCTTCAGCCTGCTCAGGAGTCCTTTCTCCCTTTGCCTCCCGAGGAGATCATCAATCTTGATTGGCTCTCTCAGCCGCTTACCCCTCGAGGGCTCGCAAAGATGATCGATGTTCTCGCCGTGATTGCGTCATTTTTCCTGTTCATTCTGGTATTCCTCTCGGTAACCGGAGAAGCTCCTCCCGCTCCGTTCGCAATGGCTGCCGCAGGGCTCGTATTAGTAACCACCATGTATTGGGGATTTTTCTGGGTCTTCGGCGGAGAGAGTCTAGGATCGCGCCTCGCGCGAAAGGCCGGCCTGGAAGCTGACAAGAGGAAAACGGAAGAAGAGATTTAGACTAAGAAGCGTTTACCAACCCGAATGTCGGGCTGTGGGAGGCTTGTCATTCCGAAGCGTGCGGGGTAGGCGCGCGAGGAATCTGCTTTTTCCCGCCACGATTTGCTAATTCGCCAGGAACTGTTGCGCCAACCAAAGTTGCAGTGTCCGCTGCTGCGGAGCGGCCACTTTCGTAAAGCGCATCCCAACATTGCCACAGTTATCGCGCCATACGACTTCCGCCTGTGCTTTCAATGCGGCCCTCGCGCCGGGTAATTCAAAATGCACCTGCAGAACGGTGTCCGCATCGATGAAATGATCGGTGTGGACCTGTATGCCTCCTTGGCTGACATTCACTAGGTGGGCGTCTTTCGGATCCTGTCCTTTAGACATCACTTCGACTGGAATTTCCACTCCCGTCCGGTGATACCGCAGCCTTCCATCCACAATCATATTGCGCGCCGCCGAAAGCGTGCGGACCGCGTTCTCCACGGAAATTGGCTTTTCGAACGCAAACAGGGCGCCCGTTTCATCCAAGTTAGCGACACAATCTCGCCCGCCCATGATCACCAGCGGCACCGTGTTCGTCTGTTTCTGTGGCGCCTGAAGATCCCGTAGCAGTTGCGAACTACCGTTTAGGTCGCAATCCACGATGAGCGCGTCGATCTTCGATTTGGATAGCCGCGCCAGCGCCTTCTGCGGTTCGTTCTCCACCGCCACGTCCATATGCAGGCCACCCAGGATGCATTCCAGAACACTCACTTCCAGCCAGTCGCGCGAGACCACCATCGAGGAAAGTGTCATGCCAACACTCTAGCCTCGGGCGTAACTCGGCCGTAGATCACTAACGTAATGACGGCTTCAGAATAGGGTCCTCGTCCCTGCCCCGACGGCATCCGACCCGGAGAGCCAAGATTTGGAACCATAGAATCGAAAACAAACACTCGTAGCCGGCGACTCCGATCTCGGACTTAGGACTTGGGAATAACGATACAGACTAGCTAAGTCCGCAGATTCATGGAACTTTTTCCGGACCGGCTGCGTACCTTTCCTTGCCTCCGGCGTCCAAGCAAGAGGACTCTGGAAATACATGCAGAATCTCGGAATCCATCAGTGCCAAGAACTTCCCGGTCCCGGATTTCTGCATCAGAGTTGATGAAGGTCTCAAATTTCTTCTTCGTCACCGTAATATTCACCGGGCTTTCGGTGTCTTAGTACTAAGGCGGGGTTTTTCCAGAAGAACCGGGTTGCACCACAGGAGCTATCAATGCGGACCATAACCGACATTCTCAGCCAGATCTTCCGCAATCTCTGGGCCCATAAGCTCCGTTCATTTCTTACCATGTTCGGAATCGCGTGGGGCGTGGGTTCGTTGCTCTTGCTAGTGGGTGTAGGGGAAGGTTTCCGTTCCGGCAACAAGCGCGAATTGGCGGAATTTGGCAAAGACATCATGTTCTTGTTCCCAGGCCGCGCTCCAGCCGTTGCAGGTAACATGAGCTCTGCCCGGTCCTATCTCCTGACCTACCAGGATTACCTCGATGTCCGCCACGCGCCCGAGATCCGCAATGCCTGTCCCCTAATCTCTCGCAACGACCTGCACGCAGTAAGTGAATTCTCCAACGGCAGCGGAGAAGTCCTCGGTACGGAACCCCAGTTGAACGAGATCAGTTACCTGCCCATCAACGAGGGCCGTTGGCTCAATGCGATGGATCTGGCGCAACGCCGCAATGTTGTTGTGCTGGGAGATCAACTCAAGAAAACTCTTTTCCCAGGGCAACAAGCAGTGGGCTCCTTCATTCTGCTTAACGGACTGCGTTTCGAAGTCATCGGCAGTACTCCACACCTCGGCCGCGGCGACAACATGTGGCTTAATAACCGAGCCTATATCCCATTTCCCGTGATGGCCTCCAACTTTCCTCTCAAGGGCGAAAATCATGAGAATTCGATTTCGTTCATCGAGTACCAGCCGCATGTAACTGCAGAACACACAATCGCCCGCGCCGCGGTACACAAGATCGTGGGGCACAATCACGGCTTTGACTCCAACGACGACAACGCCTTTGACGAGTGGGATTCCATCAAGGAATCCCAGATGGTCGGCACGATTTTCGACGTCATGAATATGTTCCTCGGTGCGGTTGGAATGGTAACGCTGGCTCTGGGAGCGATTGGCGTCATCAACATCATGCTGGTCGCGGTCACGGAGAGAACCCGCGAAATCGGACTGCGCAAGGCGCTCGGCGCGACCAACCGGAGTATCTTGACTCACTTCTTCCTTGAAGGCCTCCTTCTCACCCTGGGAAGTGGCATGTTGGGCTTAGCCTTTGCCGGTGGCCTCATGGGGCTGATGGGTGGAGTGCAAGGTCCGCAGGGATTCGATCCGCCCAAGCTGGTACCAATGTCCGCCATGCTGGCGATTGGCAGCCTGACTCTCGCGGGAGTAATCGCGGGCCTCTATCCCGCGCGTAAAGCGGCGTTGCTGCAGCCGGTGGAAGCACTGCGGCAGGAGTAAATGATGATGCGAGACCTACTTCAAGAGGCCTACGGCGCCATGCGCCACAACCGGCGCCGCACCGCTCTCACCATGCTCGGCATGGCATGGGGCATCGCTACGGTCGTGATGTTGCTTGCCTATGGCGATGGCTTCGGACGGGCATGTCAGAACATCTTCGCCAATTTCGGCACGAAACTCGTCATCGTGGTTCCCGGCAAGACTTCCATGCAGGCCGGCGGACAGAAATCGGGAGTCGATATCCGGTTCACGCAGGACGATGTCGACGCGCTTACCACAAACCTCCCGCAAATCACTCATATCACTCCCAGTGTCGATAAGCAGTCCATCGTGGCGTACGAAAACCGCTCATTCACGTTTACGGTCAGTGGGAACTATCCAAACGTTTATGACATCCGTTCTTTGAAACAAGGGCAGGGCCGCTTCTACAACATGGAGGATCAGGTGCAACGCGCCCATGTTGCCGTGATCGGCTCCGAGGCCAAGGACAAACTTTTCTCCGGTCGTAATGCGCTCGGCGAGTACATCCGCCTCGACGGAATCAGCTTCCAGGTCGTGGGTGTTCTCTCCGCCAAGATGCAGGAAGGGAACGACGATATCAATCGCGTCGTCTACATCCCCTTCACCACCATGAGCGACCTGAAGAGCACGCACTATCTCGACACCATCTGGTTCAACTATCAGACGCCGGAGTATCAGCGCATCGAACCGGCCGTACGCACGATTCTCGCGAGCCAGCACAAGTTCAACGAAACTGACCGCGAAGCCGTACGGGTCTTCAACCTCATGAATCAGCTCCACCAGTTCGAGATCATCACGCTCGGTCTGAAAATCCTGATGGGCTTCATCGGCACATTGACCCTCGGCATCGGCGGCGTTGGTCTGATGAACATCATGCTGGTCTCAGTGACGCAGCGCACCCGCGAAATCGGCGTACAGAAAGCTCTCGGCGCAAAGCGTGGATATATCCTGATGCAATTCCTGGCCGAAGCCCTGACCATTACCGCCATCGGCGGCTTGCTGGGAGTGATTCTCGCGTATGTGGTCGCGCTGTCGGTCGGTCGTCTGACTCTCTACAGCGCATTTGCAAAGAATGGAGAAGCTGGCGACATTCGTCTCCTGATCCAGCCAGCAACGCTGATCGCATCAACGCTAATTCTCGGCATGGTAGGCCTGATCAGCGGAATGATTCCGGCTCTACGCGCGTCACGCCTGGACCCGATCGAATCCCTCCGCCACGAGTGAAGGCTTTCTCAGCGACCTCACGAGTTTTTGTCATTCCGACACGCAACCGAAGGGAGCAAGGAGGAACCCGCTTCACAGCCCGTAGTCTGATCTGCGGCCGGAATCAGATTCGTATCAGCGCGTCGTCCGCAGCGATGCCGTTGCCGCGCAAAAATGAGTGGCGCCCTCAGACGCGGCAGATCTACAACCTCTCAGCGACCTCAGCGGCAGTCCTTCGCGAACTCAGCGGTCAAAAGCTTTTGGTGCCGAGACGAAGTAAAGCGTCATCCTTTGGCGCCAATTTCCGGCATTTGCTCCGGAGACATCTGCTCTCGATACCACTCTACAGTCCGCTTCAGTCCCTCTTCGAAATCAACGATGGCCTTGTACCCAAGCTCCGCTTCGGCCCTGGAAATATCCGCCAGCGAATGCTTGATGTCCCCACCCCGCTCCGGCCCGTACTTCAGTTGCCCCTTATATCCAGTCAGTGGTTGCAACGCCTTGAAGGTTTCATTCAGCGTGACCCGGCGTCCGGTGGCAGCGTTAAAGATTTGTCCCGCAACCTTCGCGGCCGGCGCTTTCGAGGCGAGCAGATTCGCTTCCACGACATTGTCGATATAAGTAAAATCGCGGCTCTGTTCTCCGTCGCCAAAGACAGTTGGCTGCTCGCCACGCAGCATCTGCGTGATGAACTTCGCCAGCACCCCGGAGTACGGAGAAGATGGATCCTGCCGTGGCCCAAAAACATTGAAGTACCGCAGGCACACCGTCTCCAACCCATAGCACCGGTAGAACGAAACCATGTAGTACTCGCTCGCCAGTTTCGCCACTGCATACGGTGAGATCGGGTCGGGCTTCATTCCCTCGTGCTTCGGCAAAGTCGGCGTGTCCCCATACGCAGCAGACGATGCCGCATAGACCACACGCTTCACCTTGGCATCGCGCGCGGCAACAAGTAGATTTACCGTGCCGTCGATGTTCGCGGCGTTACTGCCCAGCGGATCGAGAACGGACCTTGGCACGGATGGGATTGCCGCCTCATGAAATACGAAGTCGACTCCGGCACAAGCTTTATGCATCGCACCAAGATCGAGAATGTCCGCTTCGCGAAAATCGATCCGATCGATGATACCTTTCAGATTCTCGTGGTTTCCGCTCGAAAAGTTGTCGACACCGCGGACTTGTTCGCCCCTCGATAGTAGGGCCCGTGCGATCGATGATCCAATAAATCCGGCAATGCCGGTAATGAGATTGAGAGACATGCCTGAACATCATAACGGAATGCCCAGCAAAGGTGAGAGAGAGCAGGTTTAAGCTTCTGAAGCTCGAAGCTCGAAGCTCGAAACTCCTACCTCTTCTCCTGACTCTTCTTTACTATCCGCACAAACTCCTCGCGCAACAGCGCCTGCCGACTCCCAAAGAACTCAACCAATGCTCCCATCGCAGCCGCTGGATCAGTAACATCCGGAATTTCCTTCAGTGCTCCACTCGCCGATGACGCGCTGCCCGCCCCGATTGCGACGCTACGGTGTGACAACATGGACAAGAGCCGTAGCAAGCTTGCTCTGTTTTCGTCCGACATGCCTTCAAAAGAAATGCCCATGCCGAGGTACGGATACGTCACTCGAACAATAGCTTGGGTTTCGACTCGAATACTGTTCGCGTCGAGTTTCAAATGCAGCACAGTCCCAGGTGGATATGTCGCCTGCGCCTCGACATAGCAGCCATGAATGCTGACATCGGTGAAGGTCGCCCACGTGTGCACGTCGCAGTTTTTCTCTTTGAGTTCGACACTCCCTTCACACTTGTAGCGCAAACTCCGTCGCTTCTCCGCTCCATGGAAGCGGTTGTCTTCATCCGCCGGAGTGCCCGGCTGCGCCTCTGGGACTTGCTGCCCGGACCCCACGTTCCCCGCCTGCCCGCCCTGTTTCAGAGCCATCAGGTACGCCACGCCTTCATTGATGTATTGCGCCATAAAGCACCGAAAGTACGATTCCCAAGCTAGGGAAGTGTTAATGCTTCTATCGGCTCAAAATGGATACGAGATTAGCGGGAACAATTCGGGATACGCTTCGGAAGACTAAATAAAAACGCTCCAATTCAACTGTAACTTCTTAGCCTTCACTGGCCGCAGTCGAACGCCCTCGCACGCCCAACATCCACGCTTAGAGGCTGCAACCGGCTTCACATCGAAGAAGTTTCTGCTGTTTGTGGCGGGGTGGCCACCTGCCGGATTTCTTTCCACAACTCATCGCGCCCTGCGCCGGTCTTCGACGAGTAGGGAAGCATCCGCGCACTCGGATATTCATTACTCAGTGTCCGCAACACATTACTAAGCTGGTTATTTGACAGCCGGTCGGCTTTGGTGCCAACCAGCAGCAATGCTCGTCCTGACGCATTCAGGAACTCGAGCAACTGCCGGTCGCTCTGTTGCGGCGGGACATTTACATCGACGAGCGCAACGCACAGAGCCAGCGTCGGCCTCTCGTTGAGATACGGCTCAATAAACTTCGGCCACTCCTGCGCCACCTCGCGCGAAATCTTCGCATAGCCATAACCTGGCAAATCGGCAAAGATGAACTCCGGTCGCGGCTTTCCCGGCCAGCGAATTTCGAAGAAATTGATGCTGCGTGTCCGTCCAGGAGTCGAGCTGGTTCGTGCCAGCTTGGTGCCGACGAGAGAATTGATGACGCTCGATTTGCCGACGTTCGAACGCCCAAGGAAGGCGATCTCAGGGACAGATGGGGCAGGGAACTGCGAAGGATCGGTAGCGGACGCCAGAAACCGGGAGAGTACCCTCATAACCAAGTTTCCTACGACCAATCGGCGATTGGCAAGGTGTGCATGACTCGGCCTTCCAAAAGCAGGATCGATATGAGAACGATTAGGGCCGACGACCGAGGACCGCCGACCAACAACCGACGACCAACGACCAACTCTACACGTAATCAAACAGCGTCATAAATCCAAAGTCCATATGCAACTGCTGATGGCAATGGAACAGCGTCATCCCGGGATTATTGGCCACAAAGTCAAACGAGACCTCCTGATACCCCCCGAGCATCACGACATCTTTCATCACGCCTGCGGTTGCCTTGCCCATAATGTTTGTGAGTTCGAATACATGCCGATGCAAATGGATCGGATGCAGGTCGTCGCTCGCATTGCGCATGTGCACGCGATAGCGTCGCCCTTCGTGTAAACGAAAAGTCGCGGGAGCCATCGCTCCCGTCACCGGATAAGCCGCTCCATTGATTGTCCACCGGTTGAATCCCTCAACCGCCGCATTCTCCTTCGCGAATGTCATCTCGAAGGTTTCGTCCGGCGCAGGAGCGGTCGCGCCGGGTTTGGCAAATCGTGTGTAATCCCAGCGAGATTTTGGCGGAGCCATCCATTGAGGCTTGCCCGCCTGGTGCGCATATTCCACCACGATGCCCATCCCGTGTCGCCGATCATCGTCATCCGTATCTCCCATAATCCACACGCCCGGATGTTTCATCTCCACAATCGCCGAGACTCTCTCCGCCGTTCCCAGCCAGAGAACCGGAACCGTTGCAGGATTTGGAACCGGGTTTCCATCCAGTGCGATGACCTTGAAAGTATGTCCCGGCAGAGCAAGGCTTCGAACCTCCGTGGCGCTCCCGTTCAGCACGTGAAACAGCACGCGCTCTCCAGCCTTTACCCGGATCGGTTCTCCATGTCCCAGCATGCGCCCGTTGATGGTGAATGACGAATAGCCGACCTCGTATCCATGAGGCATGCCCTTGTCCAAAGACGCCTTCATTTCCGACTCACCCTTCTCCTCAAGCGCCTTCACTCTCGTCGCTGGTGATAGCACATCCTGCGGCATATCGCCGCCACGGCTGAAATTCGGCTCAAACTCTTTCAATACGAGGAAGACTTCGCGATCGTAGTGGCCGGGGTCATTCTTCGGTTCGATATACACCTGCCCGACTTGCCCGCTGTACTGACCCGCGGAAAGATCCGCTCCCGCCCGATTGTGGGTGTGATAGAAGCGGTATCCCGATGGCTGTGGCACAAACGAAATCCGCCTCCGGCCGTGCGCCGGAATGTACGGTGTTCCCTCCTCGGAGGCTCCATCCACATCCACCGGCACGAACTGCCCATGCCAGTGCAGTTGCTCGGCAGTGTCGCTCTCATTCACCAGGTCAACGGTAACGCGCTGTCCTTCTTTCAATCGCAACAGGGGCCCAGGAAACTGGCCGTTATAGGTGGTGATCGAAATAATCTTCTTCGGAGCGATCTCCACAGCGCTGGCAGCGATTCTTATCGTGTAGTCGACAGAGCCGTCGTCCGAACCTGTCACACCGCTTCGTCTCAGCGGAGCCGCTGGTGCCATCGCCGGCGGAATCAGCACTCCCCCGGCTAGGACTCCAGCTGTCTTCAGGAAACTGCGTCGCGAGAATGTCATTCAATTCTTCACCATTCAACAGCTTATAGGATGCGCCATCGAGAAGACTGGTTCAATGAGGACGGTGAGACGTCTTGTCCCTCGCCTTCCACCAGTCCTGCCGGTACCCCAACCATCTTGTTCTTCATTCGCGACTTTACCTTTCTCCCGCACGGAAGTAACATGCGCGTTTCCCATCGTTCCGCCCCACCATTGAACTAACGGGATACCAGGCCGATTGAACCAGTAGCAAGCGAGATAGAGCCTCAAATCCGCCGCTCGCGGCACTGGAGATCGCCATGGAAAGCACTCTCGAAAACAAGCCGAAAAGCAGGCTGGAAATGCATACCCTGCTTTTGTGCGCCGACGTGAGCTTCCTCGGAATTACGCGTAGCGTCTTGCATGACTTGCAAGTAACGCCGCGAATCGTGAACACGTCTTCGGCGGCCCTCGCGATGATCCAGGCCCATGAATTCGAGACCATCATCGTAGATTGGCGGGAGATCGATAACCTCGCCGAATTCCTTTGCGCCGTGCGTCGTTCCAAACTGAATCAGGACTGCGTTCTCGTCGCAATCGTCCGCGACCTGTTGGACCTCAGACAGGCTTTTGCCGCCGGAGTTCACTTCCTGATTCACAAGCCCGCATCCGCAGTCCAGATCGAGCGTTGTCTCCGCGCCGCTTATAACGCGACCGTAGTCCGCCGCAGAAAACAGCACCGCGAAACAGTGGCCATTACCGCCTCGCTAAGCACCCATTCCCGTCCGCTATTTGAAGCAACGCTTGTCAACTTGAGCGAGGGTGGCGCAGCGATAGAGATCAATCCGAAAGTATTTCTCTCCGGTGCACTTCCAAGTGTTGGAGAAGAGATCGATCTGCGCTTCGCCCTGCCCGCCAGCGGAGAAGTCCTGGGCGTGAACGGCAGAGTCGTATGGAGCACGGTGTGGAAGTTCGGCGTGAAATTCTCCTACATCCCCGATGCCCAGCGCACAGCCCTGGAACGCTGGCTCACCGATTGCGTCGAGCGCTCCCTTGCCCAACTCTGCGAAAAAATCCGCGCAGCCTGTGCGTAAGGACCATAGAAATTCCAACGCATGAGGCGCGCCTTATTGAGCTTGCACCCTACAGCAGTGAGAGTTGAGGAAACCACACGATTACACTTAAACCCCGTCGTATTAAGTATCCCCAATACAGCTTCAGCAAAACGAAGTCAAAACGCCAAAGGAAAAGGCCCGCGCAAGCGGGCCTTCTTTGCCAAAGACTAACGATCAAGGACCAACGACCGCCCTACTGATGCGCCGTAGAACTCTCCGGCGTCACCGTACTCAGTGGCGGTGCAATCGGCTGCGTCGTTTCTTCTTCAACCTTCGGTAGAGGCGACTCAAGCGCGATCCCGAGCACCTGGTCCATCGTATCGACAAAGTGCAACTTCATCGCGGTGCGCAGGTTTTCCGGTACTTCAGCCAGGTCCTTCTCGTTGTCCTTTGGCAGGATCACTTCGAACAATCCCGCGCGATGAGCGGCCAGCAACTTCTCTTTCAACCCCCCGATCGGAAGAACCTTGCCGCGCAATGTGATCTCTCCCGTCATGGCGATATCGCGCCGCACCGGAATCTTGCTCAATGCGCTGGAAATTGCCGTTGCAATCGTAATTCCAGCCGACGGCCCATCCTTTGGAATCGCACCCTCCGGTACGTGCACGTGTAGATCAAGATTGCGATAGAAGTCTCGGGTCAGCCCCAGGCGCTGAGCGCGCGAACGCACGTACGACATCGCCGCCTGCGCCGACTCCTGCATTACGTCGCCAAGCTTTCCCGTAAGTGTGAGCTTACCCTTGCCATCCACAACGCTGGCTTCGGTACTCAAGATCGACCCGCCAACCTCAGTCCATGCCAACCCAGTAACCAGCCCGACTTCGCTCTTCTCGTGCGCCAGAGTGTCGCGGAACTTGATCACGCCCAGGAAGTCATTCACATTTTCTCCGGTGATGGTAATGAAGTAGTTCTCACCTTCCTTCACCACCTTGCGCGCCACCTTGCGGCAAACGTTCCCTATCTCACGTTCCAGGTTCCGAACTCCTGCCTCACGCGTGTAAGACCGAATGAGCGCAGTGATCGCATCGTCCGTGAACTTGATGTTTTTTTCAGATAGCCCCGCCGCGAGCATCTGCTTCTTCACCAGGAACTGCTTCGCGATCTCGACTTTCTCCTGCTCGGTATAACCGTGCAGCCGCAGAACCTCCATGCGATCCTGCAATGCAGGAGGAATCGTGTGCATCACGTTCGCGGTCGCGACAAAGAACACTTGCGACAGATCGTATTCCACGTCGAGATAGTGATCCACGAACATGAAATTCTGCTCTGGATCGAGCACTTCGAGCAACGCCGCCGACGGGTCTCCGCGGAAGTCCATCGACATCTTGTCGACTTCATCCAGCATGAACACCGGATTCTTCGTCCCCGCCTTCTTCATCATCTGGATAATCTGGCCAGGCAAAGCACCGATATAGGTCCGCCGGTGACCGCGAATTTCCGCCTCATCGCGCACGCCACCCAGCGACATGCGCACAAACTTGCGTCCCGTCGCCTTCGCAATCGACATCCCCAGCGAAGTCTTTCCAACACCCGGAGGCCCAACAAAGCACAGAATCGATCCTTTGGGATTCTTCACCAGCTGCCGGACAGCAAGAAACTCGAGAATGCGCTCCTTGATCTTTTCCAGACCGTAGTGATCTTCATTCAGAACTTTCTCAGCGCGGGAAATATTTCGAATTTCTTTCGACCGCTTCTTCCACGGCACCGCCAGCAGCCAATCCAGGTAATTGCGCGAAACCGTCGACTCAGCCGACATCGGCGGCATCGCTTCGAGTTTCTTCAGTTCCTGCAGGGCCTTCTCCTTCGTCTCCTTCGGCATGCCCGCGGCTTCAATCTTTTTCTTTAACTCGTCGAACTCGCTCTTCTCGCCGCGCCCCAACTCCTTCTGAATGGCCTTGATCTTCTCGTTGAGGTAATACTCTTTTTGCGCCTTCTCCATCTGCCGCTTCACGCGCGACTGGATGGTGCGGTCAACATTCAACTTCTCAATCTCGATATCCAGCACATCGGCGATCCGCGTGAGCCGTTCCGCCGGATCAAAGATCTCCAGCAGTTCCTGCTTCTCTTCAATCGAAAGCTGCAAGTTCGCAGAAATAACGTCCGTCAGCTTCGCCGGATCTTCCATCCGTACAGCCGAAATCATCGTCTCGTAATTCAGCGCCTGACAGAGCTTCACGTATTGCTCGAACAGAGACGTCACCCGCTGCATGCTGGCTTCGAGCGCCTGATTCGTCTCGGTCGTGAACCGTGCCACGCGCACGGTAGCCTGCATGTAGCCCTCGTTATCCGTGACCTGAAGAATTTTCCCGCGCTCAATGCCCTCGACCAGAACTTTAATGTTGCCGTCCGGAAGCTTCAGGCTCTGCACGATATTCACGATCGTGCCCACCTGGTAGATCTCGTTCGCCTTTGGTTCATCAATCGACGCATCGTGCTGCGTCGCCAGGAATATCTTTTTATCGGCTGCCAACGCCTCTTCGAGAGCCCGCACGCTCGATTCGCGGCCCACAACGAACGGCGTCATCATAAACGGGAAAATGACGACGTCCCGGATGGGCATCATGGGCAGCTTTTTCGATTCGTATTTTTCCTTGGATGTGGTCACTGATTCTCCTGGGCTGAACAGCCTGACGACGAACGGCCAAACGACGATCTACTTGGATTTTACCTTGAGCGGAGGGTCTCGCGAAATGGCATTTAAGTGGTAAGGTGCCCTTAGATTTGGAGGCGGCATTCCAAAAGCCAATAATCACAAAGGACACCATGATTCACGAAGCGTGAAATCCTTCGTGTACCCTAGTGTCCTTTGTGGTTAAGGGTTTGGGTACTTATCCAGCCTTCTCCATGACGGTAGCGAACGAGGCGGACCGTTTTTCCACCATCTCGCGAGTCACTTCGAATTCCTTCAATTTCTTCTGGCTAGGCAGGTTAAACATCAAATCCAGCATCAGCTCTTCAAGAATCATCCGCAGACCGCGAGCCCCAACCTTCCGGGCCATCGCCTGCCGTGCAATCGCTCGCAGCGCTTCATCGGCGAATTTCAGGCGAACGTTCTCGAACTCGAACAGCCGTTGATACTGCTTCACAATCGCATTCTTCGGACGCGTCAAAATCTCGATCAGCGCGAACTCATCCAGATCTTCGAGCATCCCGACCACAGGCAGGCGCCCCACAAATTCTGGGATCAGCCCAAATTTGATAAGGTCTTCCGGCTGAACATCCTGCAGAAGTTCCTGCGTCTTCTTCTTTGAGGTGAATTCTTCCTCGGCCTCTTCGCCCGAGCGGAACCCAAGCGATTTCTTCCCGATGCGGCGGGAAATAATCTTTTCGAGTCCGACAAACGCGCCACCGCAGATGAATAGAATGTTCGTCGTGTCGACCGGCGTGAACTCCTGATGCGGATGCTTGCGTCCACCTTGCGGCGGCACATTCGCAATCGTGCCCTCGAGAATTTTCAGTAGCGCCTGCTGCACGCCCTCACCTGAGACATCCCGCGTGATCGACGGATTCTCATCCTTCCGCCCGATCTTATCCACTTCATCGATGTAGATAATTCCGGTCTGCGTCCGGCTCACATCACCATCCGCAGCCTGCAGCAGCTTCAGGATGATGTTCTCAACATCCTCGCCGACGTATCCGGCTTCCGTCAAAGTCGTCGCATCAACGATCGCAAAAGGCACATCCAGCATCCGGGCCAAAGTTTGTGCCAGCAAAGTCTTGCCAGTGCCGGTCGGCCCAATCAGCATGATGTTCGACTTCGAAAGTTCAATCCCATCGCCCGTCTTCTGGCGATTCATGAAGATTCGCTTGTAGTGGTTGTAAACCGCGACCGCCAGCTTCTTCTTCGTCTGCTCCTGCCCAATGACGTACTCATCCAGGAATGCTTTCACTTCCTGGGGCTTGGGCAGTTGGTTTGGGGTGCTGCTCGGCGGGGTTGCGGTCCGGTCGTCTTCCAGAATCGAGTTGCAAACCGCAACGCACTCGTCACAGATGTAGGCGCGGGGGTAATCGCTGGGAGAGGAGATTAGCTTGGCGACGGCGTCCTGCGATTTGTGGCAGAACGAACAGCGTAGTATCTCTTCCGTTCCCGACTTGTTTTTCACTCTTCTTTACTCCTTCGGCGTTTCCCGCGCGGCTTGATCGAGCCAGTCATCCTCCTGTCGTCTTGCTCGAACCGTCAGGCGCGAAGGGCGATCATACCGCTTTTGCCGTCTTGTAAATGATATCGTCTATGATTCCGTATTCCTTAGCCTGTTGCGCGTTCATAATGAAATCGCGCTCGACATCTTTCTCCACCTTGTCCAGTTTCTGTCCGCTATGTTTCGAAAGTAACTGGTTTGTGATCTCGCGCATGCGCAAAATCTCGCGTGCGTGAATGTCGATGTCGGTGGCCTGTCCGGATAATCCACCCATAGACGGCTGATGTATTAGAATCCGCGAATTCGGAAGTGCCAACCTCTTTTTCGGTTCGCCTGATGCCAAAAGTAACGCGGCCATCGATGCCGCTTGCCCAACGCACAGCGTCATCACATCATTCTTCACATATTGCATGGTGTCGTAGATCGCCATCCCTGCTGTGATCGAGCCGCCCGGAGAGTTGATGTAAAGCTGGATATCTTTCTCCGGATCTTCCTGAGCCAGAAACAACATCTGCGCGATCACCAGGTTCGCAATGTTGTCGTCAATCGGCGTGCCGATGAAAATAATGTTGTCGCGCAGCAGCCGCGAATAAATGTCGTAGGCGCGCTCGCCTCGTCCCGTCTGCTCGATGACCATGGGTACTAACATCATGTGAGGATCTTTATTGTTCACGTTTACCTGCCACACTCCGTCCCCTTGCAACCACCGTGCTGCAGGGGAGGATTCGAAAGAGTCTGTGTATCTGGACTACGCAGACTGATGATACAGAAATTCGAGGGTCTTTTCGCTGCGGATTCTGTTCCGGATTCTATCGAGGCCCCCATCCTGTGTCAAACGAGTGCGGACCGTTTCCACCGGCTGTTTCGTCTGCAGCGCGAGCGCGTCGAGTTCCTTCTGCAACTCGTCATCGCTCACATCAATTTTCTCCAGCTCGGCAATCCGGTCCAGTAACAACGACGACTTCACATCCTGCACTGCCTGATCGTGCTGCCCCGCCCGTAACCGCGGCAGGTCCATCTTCTTCATGTCTTCCATCTTCATGCCCTGCGCCGCAAGCGCACGAAGCCCGCGCTCTAAACGCAGATCAATTTGACGGTCCACCAGCGACTCTGGGACTTCAAAATCATTCCGCTTCACCAGCTCCGCCACCAGCTTGTCTTTCGCCTCGCGCTCGGCGTCGTGCTTGCGCTCATGTTCCATGTTCTCGCGAATCTGCTTGCGCACCGCATCGAGCGTCTCGAACTCGCCCAGTTCCTTCGCGAATGCGTCATTCAACTCCGGCAGACTCTTTTGCTTGATGGCGCCAATCTTCACCGTGTAAATGAAGGTCTTCCCGGCAAGCCGCTTATCGTTGTTGTCCTCGGCGTACACGACTTCAAACTCTCGCGTGTCGCCGGCGCTTGCTCCCCGCAGATTGGCCGAGAATTCCGGCACGGTATTCTTCCCACCAATCTCAATCAACACTTCATCCATGTGTACGGGCTGCGTCTTGTCATCCGTATCCTTCGGACGTCCATCCATCGACGCCTGCGCATAATCGCCATCCGAAAGCGGGCTGCCCTCGACGGTAGTAAAGGTCGCATGCTGCTCGCGGACGTTGTTCAGCGCCTCTTCCACTTCTTCATCCTTGACCACGATCTCCGGATGATCCGCGCGCAGCTCTTTGTAGCCCTCGACAATGATCTCGGGCATGATCTCGAAACTCGCCTTGAACTTCAGCGGCTCGCCGTCATGAATGTGCAGATCGGTCACCCGTGGTTGCGAGACGGGCACCATCCCCAACTTCTCGGTCTCTTTGCGGAAGTACTTCGGGATCAGCGACTCCACCACATCGCTCTTCAGATCTTCTTTAAACCGTTGCCGGATAATCGTCGCCGGCACATGCCCCGCCCGGAACCCGGGCAGCCGCGCTACCTTTTGGTATTTCGCTATCAACGCTTCGGTCTCGCGGGTGACCTCTTCCGCTGGGATCTCCACCGAAATCTCGCGCTTCACGCCGTCTTTTTTCTTCTCAGTCGTCTCAGTAGGACTCACAAGTTCCTTCGCACGGCGTAGGGAGATTCTGTAACACGCCGTTCATCTGAGTTTAAAGAGAGTGGAAGAGTGCGTCAAACGACCAGACTCACGGTTGCAGCGAGCCGATGTAGGCCGTAAGGTCCACGATGTCCTGATCTGTAAGTTTGGCAACGACACGTTTCATGTCCGCGGCATTATGGCCATTGCGAGCCCCGTTTTTGAAATCGTAGAGTTGCCGTGCTGTAGCAGTCGGGGAGTGCCCGGCCAAAGGTGGGTACCGATCTCCCTTTCCTCTTAAGCCACGTCCATGACAGGAGCCGCAACGAACGGTTTTGCCGGAATCGCCAGTTTTCGCCAACAGCTCGCCTCGTTCTACGCTTCCCTTTGGCACGTACGCGATGAATCCTGAAGTGGCGTCACGCAGGAACGTCCGTTGTACGTCCTCAGGCACCTCAATGATGCGAGTCCCGACCGGTTCTGTCGCTCCACTGGCGTCCACCAGTTGTACGTTATGCGGACCCGGACGTGTCACAGGGACACTGTCAGTCTCTATAATGCGCGAACTTCTGACGGGTCGTACCGAATGAAAGTATTCAGCTGCGACTTTCGCGTCGGCTGCATCAAGCGCTTTCGCAACCGGGATCATATCGTTTACCGTAGCGTACGGTACGGAACCATGCCGCTTACCGTCTCTCATATCGGCGAGTTGCTGAAGAAAATACGCGACGGGAAGCCCCTGAAGATCGGCCGTATCGGGTTTGCCTCGCCCGTCGATAAGGTGACACATTCCGCAGGCGTGGTAGGCGCCTTCCTTACCTAGAATGACCGGCGCAGGCGGCGCAGGGTGCAGCTCCGGGAACCAGTCCACGGTGCTGAAACTCCCGTTGATCTGAGTATCCGTGTAACTCTTGATGCTTCCGGGAATATGGAAGAGCTCGCCGTCGTCCGGTTTCGGAGTTTCGTGTACACCTTTCGGGTAAGGCCAATCCGGGAAGTCGGTCCTAGGAAGGTTCGCAGGTGAATCGCCGGTCGGCTTCGTCGATGTCTGGGCTTGAGTTAAATGGTTCGCAGTGAGAACGAGGCAGGTCGCCGACACGGCGCACAAGAAGAGCAGTGATCTCGGGTTTATTGGATTGCCTCCACGTTATGGATTGGTAGGTCCAGGGCGATCAGCTCCTGGCGCAACCGATGGGCGTCAGCGAATCGCATCGCATGAAATAGGGAACATTGTACCCGTAACAACCATTTCTCCGTACGAGCACCAAATTGTTACCGCATTATCTAGCGGCAAGAATCCGGGGCGATAGCTTGACCATACCCTTTCTTAGGGTAATATCTATCGCAACATTGCTCGTGGGCTGATTGTCGGGCGATAGGTGGGAGCAATGAGCGCCATATTTTCATCGCCAATCCTGAAGATTTCTCGTGCGTTCGCTTCTGAGGGCACTTCTTTTCAGCAGACCCAAACGCTGCGCACACTCCGGTCGGCTCTGCTGGTAGGAGCGAGCTATTACCTGGGCACAAGAATTGGCTTTGCCTGGACCCCGGCTGGGCAGCCGATTTCGACCTTCTGGCCTCCCAATGCAATTCTGCTTGCGTGCTTGCTGCTGACTCCAGTCCGAACGTGGTGGGCCCTAATCCTGGCGGTTTTCCCGGCGCATATGCTCGCCCAACTCCAGGTGGGTGTGCCAGTTTCCACAGCGGTCGGTTGGTTTACTACGAATATCGGTGAGGCCCTGATTGCGGCCTTGTGCATCACGCGGGTTATCGACCGCAGGAAAATGTTCGACGATGTACGCGGCGTCTTCACTTTTATTATTTTTGCCGTCGTAGTTGCTCCTTTTGCCACCTCATTCCTCGATGCTGCCGCGGTGGTCATCACAGGTTGGGGCCGACACTATTTGCCACTCGGAATTGAGCGATTCTTTTCAAATGCCTTGGCCGTACTGACAATCGTCCCGACGATCATGCTCTTTCGCTTGAATGGTGCTTCTTGGATCCGAAGGCTCACCTTGGCTCGATTGTGTGAAGCCCTACTGCTCGTCCTCGGAACGGTCGTGGTTTCGATGGCAGTGTTCGGTTTTTATCCTGCGGTGTCAGCTCATACCAGGCCTGCGTTTCTTTACCTTCCTCTCGCCCTTTTGTTGTGGGCGACGGCACGGTTTGGTACTGCGGGACTGAGTTTTTCGGTTTTATTGATCGCATTGATCTCCACTTGGAATGTCATTCAAGGGCGTGAGCCGTTTCCAAACACGTCTATGGCACAGAACACACTCTCACTGCAGACTCTGCTTTGCATCGTCGACGTGCCGCTCATGTTCCTCTCGGCGCTGATAAGTGATTCCAGACGGGCCCAAGCCTCGCTCCGCCTCGTAAGTGGCAGGTTGATTGAGGCGCAAGAACAAGAACGCGCCCGGATCGGCAGAGACCTTCATGACGACATCGCCCAACAACTTGCGCTTGTCGCTGCAGAGGTCCAGCAGTTCCAGTCGCAGTCTCATGTGGCTTCTCCTGAGCTCCAGGACCGCTCAACGGATCTGCACGAAAAAATCGTCCAGATTTCGCAGAGTGTCCAAACGCTCTCGCGCGAGCTCCAAGCTTCAAGACTCTCCTATGTCGGCCTCGTGGCAACGGCTAGAGGTCTGTGCAAGGAGGTCAGCGAGCGACATGATATCGAGATCGATTTCCAGCACGACTCTTTCCCCAGTTCGGTTTCCTCTGAAAGTTCACTCTGTCTTTTTCGGGTGCTGCAGGAGGCGCTGCATAACGCGGTAAAGCATAGCGGTGCACAACGAGTGGATGTCCAATTACGGAAAACTCCGAACGAAATTCATCTGATCGTAAGCGATACAGGGAAGGGCTTTGACGCGGACGCGGCCCTCAAAGAAGCCGGCCTTGGACTCACGAGTATGCACGAGCGTGTAAGGCTGGTTAATGGAGATCTCTCCATTATTTCAGAACACCAGCGCGGTACTACCATCCATGCCCGCGTGCCTTTTTCTTGCGAAGAGGACTCGGCAAGGCAAGGCGACTCCGGAAGCATGGTGGGCTAACTCATTTCTCGGTCGCAAGATCTTTTGCGAACTGCGGAATGTTCGGCGCGGATCCGGCGCAAGACTGCGCTGTTTTCGCCCTCGGGAAAAGCGCTCCAAAGATAGCCGCACAAAGTATCGGCATTATGCTGTTTGGTAACCTCGTCCCAAATCTGCTCGAGCCGGATCGCCGCGTCCGCTTTTCCCTCTTGTAGAAGGGTGGGGGCGCACTCTCCGCATATTGCAACTCGCGCACCCTTTAACGTTACCGCTTTGCGGGCCCTTGCGATGAGATCGCCCACGGCCCTGCTGCAGCGCCCCTCGTCAGGCATTCCGTCAGACATCATCATCTCTAATGCCTCGACGGCGTTCACAGACAAATAGCCTCCTCTCTCCATTGCGGCGTTAATGTTCGTACCCTGATATGTGAACTGCTCGAGAATTTGCGCGTGGTGTGAGGCGGTTGCAATCACGATCACCGCAGCGCCCATCTTTAGGGCATCTTCAATCGACCGGCAAAAACCATTCACCAGCGCTATGTCATCGTGGTAGAAGTCAACTTCATGGCGAACCTTTGCATTTTGGGCTGAGCGCGCAGAGTCGCGATCAACGCCGTCGCGATTCTGCCGTTTCGCCGCCTGAGCGGGATGCTTGCCACCTACTCCCGCGCTGACAAACGGCTTGCCTCCGATGACAGCCGCTATCGCAGGCAGCAGTTCGCTTCCCGCATCTGTCTTCACAAGGTAGCCGCACGCGCCAGTTTCCAACGCGGCCTCAACCGTCTCGCGCGATCGATCTGCGCTTGCGAACAGAATTCTGGAACCAGGAGAGAGCTTTCGAATTCTGCGTGCGGCTTCAATCCCGTTCAGCTTTGGAAGACTGATATCCAGAATGATGAGATCTGGCTTCAGGTCTTCAGCGCTGTGAACCGCTGACAAACCGTCTGCTTCTTCGCCAATGACTTTAAGTTGAGGTAGCTTCTGAAGGGTCGATAGGAGGAACTGACGCCAAGGTTGGAAATCATCGACAATCAGAACACGAAGGATTGCCTTTTCCAACGCATACCCTCCTCGTTGAACAGGAAGACATTGGATGCCCGATCAGCGCCATGCCCTTTCGCTGACCCACGAAGGAACGGTTAAGAAAACGTATTCTAACAACAGAACCAAACGATGATGAGAAGTTTTTTAGGGTCCTTTAATTCTTGGGTATTCCGATCACCAGCAGAGCTCTTGGAGAACACTTCGTAAAATAAAAACGCTGTCTCCCTGCACTTTGAGAAGGGGTGCCGCAGGATTCAATGACCACTCACCGTTGAACGGAAGGCTGCTCCCCGTTCCCAACAACTTCACCTGCTGGAAGATGCGCGGTGACCGTAGTCCCGGATTCGGAGGAAACCACCTCTAAACTCCCCCCGAGGTGACGCATCCGTTCCTTCATTCCGCGGATACCAACCCCCGTTGATGCCTTCGCACGAGACTGTATGCCCTTGCCGTCATCGCGAATTTGCAGATGGAGCCAGTTTTCTTCCCGCTCAAGCTTAATCCAGCACGAGTCACATCCCGAATGCCGGTAGACATTTGTCAGGCATTCCTGAACCACGCGGAACAGCGCAATCTCAACTTCGCTCGAGACACGGCCCAATTCATCCGGAACATCGACCTCGACCGCGATGCGGCTCCGTTCCGAAAACCCGTCCACATACCAGCGAATCGCCGCGGAGAGACCCGCAACCCCGAGCAGCGGCGGATGCAGCAGGTGCGAGATCGTGCGGATCTCCTTTGTTACTTCTGCCACTATCATGTTACTGTCATCCAGCAACTTGGAATGTGCAGGGCTCAAACTACTCGCAGCGTTCCGGAGTAAGCCAAGATTCATCGCAACCGCGGTGAGCAGTTGTCCGACGCTGTCATGCAGTTCGCGGGCGATGTTACGACGCTCCTCATCCTGCACGCTCTGAATCCGCGCAGCCAGTTCGGCGTTGGATTTTTCCGTCGTGAGATCGGTTACCAGCACGCCCGTAATTGCGCCGTCCCGCGACAGTGGATTCAGTGACAGCCTAACCCATAGATCGATGCCATCCACTTTGCGGAGCCGTACTTCGCCTTCCCTGGAATCAAGCTCGGGCGCGCGCAGCAGTTTTTGCAGAGAGGCGACATCATCCTCATGAACCAGTTCTTGCAGACGAACGCCAATGAGCGAATCAGCCGACATTCCCAAAAGAACGGCAAAACTCACGTTGCAATAAATCAGATTGCCGGACGCGTTCAACATCGCTGCGCCCTGTTGCATCCGCTGAACCAGCGTGCTGTAAGGCAGGTCTGCGTTATGCAGCGTGTAAACGGTGTGCCCCTCGCGCTCTTCAACCACAAAGGCATCCACGCAGCCGGTGCGAATTGCTTCTAATATTTGCGCGCTATCGTCCGTTTCGTTGGAAATGATGATGTTTTGCCCCATATAGCTTCTCTACTAGAGCCCCCAGTTGCCGTCATTATCTCGCAAAATTATTGGAATGCAATCCCGCCATCAATCTTTTCCCGGACGCAATTGCAGACCAACTAGTGCTCGCTCGGTGTCCCGCAAATCTCCCACAATTTTCCGGATAGGCTGCGGCAACTTCCGTACCAGTGTCGGAATAGCCAGGATCTGGTCTCCCGCCGCCAATTGCGGATGCTTAATCAGATCGACTACCTCAATGCTGTACCGCCCAGCAAGGTGCTCCTCGCACAGCCGTTTGAGATTGGCGAAAGCGGCCACTGATCGCGGAGTTTGCCCCGCAACGTACAGCCGCAAGTCCCATTTTTCTTCGTCTCCCTTCGATGGCTTGCGTCCAATCTCATCGAGGGTCAGTGGCGTTTTCTTCTCTGAAGTACCATTCTTCTTCATCGGGAATCTTGTCTTATCCTGGGCCGGGCGGCCCCGTTACCTTCATCTGCGTGACGGCTCCTCGCCATCGTTTGCCGGTCTTCCTGCAACCGTTCTCGACGAGTCGTTTCCTGCTCCGTAACCAGCTCACTCTCCGCCTCTTCGATTTCAAATTCCTTACGCAGCGCAATGATCTTTGCCTCTAGCGCTTCGCGCTTGCGCTCACGATCGCGCTCCTTCCGCTCTGCTTCCTGTTGTCCGGCTAGCGTAGCGGCTCTCTCACGTGCTTCCAGCGACACCCGCGAAGACCCCGTCAGTACTCCTTCAGGACCTACATATACATCCAGCAGATCGATTCCGCGCGCCGTAAGCAGGAACTCCCGTAGCTGGTTCGAGTGCGCCATCCCTCGGGACTTGAGCACGTACAGTGCTCGATTCCGCTCTCCACCAAGCTCAACGTCGCGCAACAACAGCCAGCTATCGACGATCGACGAAATATCGACGTCAGTGTGTTCAAGCGCCTCCCCGGATGTGGTCAGGTTGAGCAACATCGCCGTAATCTGACGGAATTTCAGGAAGTCGATCAGTCGCACGATCATCGCGTGCGCATCATTGCGCGTGCCAGCCTGTATCAATGCCCCAATTGGATCGAAGACCACCACATCTGGATTTGCCTGCTGCACCATCTTGTGAATCATCGCCAGGTGCATTTCCAGCCCGTAAAACGTAGCGCGGCTGGAATGAATCTGCAGCAGTTCCTTCTTCGCGTAGCTGCTCAGATTGATCCCGATCGACCGCATGTTCCGCATCAACTGCCCTGGTGATTCTTCGAAAGCGAAATACAGAGCGCGTTCGCCGCGTTCGCAGGCAGCCTTCACAAAATGCGCCGCCATGCTTGTTTTGCCCGTGCCCGCTGTGCCCGAAATCAGGATCGTTGTCCCCCGGTAGAACCCTTTCCCACCGAGCATGTTGTCCAGGCGCTCTACCCCGCTCGAGATCCGTTCATTGCTGACATCGTGTTGCAATCCGAGAGAGGTAATCGGAAGAACGCTGAATCCGTCCTCGTCGATGAGGAACGGATATTCATTCGTCCCGTGCGTCGTGCCACGGTATTTCACAATGCGCATGCGGCGCGTCGATATCTGATCGTTGACCCGATGGTCAAGCAGGATCACGCAATCCGAGACATACTCTTCGAGTCCACGCCGCGTTAGCGTGCCGTCCCCACGCTCGCCCGTAATAACTGCCGTAACGCCCTTGTCTTTCAGCCACCGGAAGAGCCGTCGCAACTCCGCCCGCAAAATGCCTTCGTTCTGCAGTCCGGAAAAGAGAGCTTCAATGGTGTCGAGCACCACTCGCTTGGCGCCGATCGAGTCAATCGCGGCATTCAGCCGAATGAACAACCCTTCCAGGTCGTAGTCCCCGGTTTCCTCAATCTCATTTCTCTCAACCCGGACGAAATCGATCGCCATCTTTTTTTGTCGGACGAGCTTATCGAGATCGAATCCGAGAGATCGGACATTCTGGGTTAATTCCTCGGCACTCTCCTCGAACGCCATGAATACGCCGGGCTCGCCGAATTCTGTGGCCCCGCGGATGAGGAACTCCATGGCAAACAGCGTCTTTCCACAGCCGGCACTGCCGCACACCAGCGTCGGCCTGCCACGCGGCAAGCCACCCTGCGTGATCTCATCCAAGCCGGGGATGCCAGTCGGCGCCTTAGGCAGGATACAAATGTTCGAATTTAGATGTGAACTAGCTTTTGAGGCCATTCGGACTGTTACAAAAAAGATTCACCATAACGGCGTAATAAACTGTCTGCAAACTCCGTCGTTGGCTCCATTACGCACGAAAATATCCCTGAGTCTTTTATCTTTCCCTAGGGTTAAACCCGGTCGCCATACAGTAATCCCTGTATTCGATATCACCAAGCGCACAAACCTCCGCTGGAATCCCTTCTGCGTTGCATTTTTCAGCAACGTCGAACGATTTCGATCGATATCGTCGCCCGACCTATTTCTTCGACGTGTTGAAGTTGGCTGTTCCAACCTTCACCACTGTTCCTTTGGATCTAGGCTTGGCTTCTTTAGAATCTGCAGACTTACCTTCCGTTGTCGTCGATGATTCGTTCGGTTCTTCTGTCCACACGCCATAGACACGCCCGCCGTGAGCCGCCAGCCCGCTGTAGTCGCCGAAGAAAACTCCAGGCTCAGCCTGAAATGGATCTGCCGTCCAGGCGTAATTCATGAACGACCGTCCCATGTCGGTCGATCGCGCAAGGACCACGATCTGCTTCCTATTATTAGGATCGCCTCGGCGGTCATAGAAGACGACATTGACAGAGCCGTCCAATGGATCCACCGCGAGCCATTGGAAGAACTGCTCAGCGCCGTTGTGAACCGGATCATTGTTTACGCGCAACGCGGGAGTCCAATGTTTGCCTCCGTCCGAAGAGCTTGAGATGAATATGTCCAGGTCGCCGTTGCGATAGTCGCTCCAGGTCACATACAGCTGTTTACTCTTTGGATCGATTGCGATCTGCGGGAATCCGTTCGCGCGATCCAGCGTTTCAATGGCGAACATGATCGGAGCTGTATGAATGACTGCACGGGCTCGAGAGAAAGTTTTCCCGCCGTCGCGCGAGGACGTGAACATCAAATCGTCATCCTGGCTCCAGATTACATACAGCGTTCCATCCGGCCCCACCGTTCCATCGAATCCTTCGGCGGCGCCATTATCGTCGCGCGGAAGTCCGGGATGTGCGTCGATCTCGACCGGAGCGGACCAGGTTTTCCCATCGTCCGTTGATCGAGACAGGACCATCTGCGAATCTGTGAGCCGCCATCGAGTCCAGCCGATGTAAAGGTTCCCTGCATATTTACTTTTGCTGGTGTCGGCGACGATGTAGGGTTTGTCTTCGAACGGGATCCCTGGCGTGCTTGTCTGCTCGGCCACTGGAATGTGCTCGGCCTCCCATGTCTTCCCACCATCAAACGATCTGCGAACGAAGATGCCGTTTCGCGTGGCGCCGTGTGCCCAGTAGTTGAAAGTTCCAAGCTTGTCGAAAGCGATGTAGCAAACGAATGCGTGGCCCTGATTGTCGAAAGCAGTGGAGACATCGCCAGACACGCGATAGTTCGCGGGTGCAACTCCCTCCGCCACCGTCCACGTGCGCCCGCTGTCTCGCGAGTAGGCCGCATGCACGTTGTCTTGAAAAACGGCTACGACCTGCTTCGGATCCGAAGGATTCACGGCTACCCCGGGTTCAGTGAAGTAGCCAGGTTCCGGAGTCAAGGCGAACACTTCAGCTCCGGGCGCTTTGGGCAATTCCTGTCCCTGAAGTAAGTGTCCGAACAGAAATGCAGTGAGGAAAGCAGCGATCAGCGAGTACGAGAATCTCATCTAGATTAGCCCGCCAAATTTCGAGAGTTAAGAGGACCGCTCCACAAAGCACAACGCAGCGCCCCCGGCAATCCCTGCATCAGCGACGTAGTGCGCAAGCAACAAGGGAATCTCCTCGGCATTAGGATTGACACACCACTTCGGCAGTTGCCGCCGAATTTCTTCATAAAACGGCTTCAACATTGCTGCGACGCCGCCACCCACAACGAGCACATCAGGATCAAACAAGTCAACGATGTTTCCCAACCATGGAATTAATAGGTCTACCGTTTCCACCAGGACCTCGCGGGCCATTGCGTCCCCCGCCGCAAATACCTTTGCGACTGTTTCGCTCGTGACCGAAGCGACCTTTCCTCCGGCCAGGTCCAACATTGCGGAACCGCGAAAAGCATCATTGGCGATTTTTGCACGAGCACGCGCGCCAATCGCTGGCCCAGCAGCCAGAATCTCGATGCAGCCTCGCTTGCCGCAGGCGCAGATCGGCCCGCGATAATCGATGCTGACGTGTCCTCCTTCGCCCGCCGAACCAGTCTTGCCATGATAGATCTTGCCATCAAACACGATGCCAGTCCCGATTCCCGTGCCAATGGTTGCGTAGAAAACATAGCGATAGCCTTTGGCAGCACCCCAACGCGTCTCGGCGAGTGCAGCGGCATTCGCATCATTGTCCACTCTGACTGGAACGCGATACTTGGCGCTGATCTTTTCGGATAGAGGAAAATTCCGCCAGCAGGGAACATTTGGCGGATTCAAAACGATACCCGTCCTCGGATCGAGCGGCCCAGGGGCGCAGATTCCGATACTCTGAATTTGCGGGCCCACTTCGGAGGACATGAAGGTGTCGATGGCACCGAAGACTGCGGCGAGCCCTTCTTCCGCAGTGCCACGTGAGAGCATCGGCTTGCGCACCTGCTGCAGGATTACACCTTCGGAGTTCACAATCCCGACAGCAACTTTGGTGCCCCCGATGTCTACCCCAAGAAACAAACGTTCGGATGCGCTCATTGCTTCTCCGAGGTCGATGCTGCGGCAGGGAACTGCACCCGGATCGTTTTGATCTCGTATGGTTTTGTCGGTACTGTCACTTCAACCCCGTTTGACTTCAGGTCGCCGATTCGCCTTTCCATCAAATCAGTCTCGGCAGCAGATTGAGCTTTCGCCGGCAAGCTGATGGTTGCGTCGCCTGTCTTACCAGCCCATTCATAAAAACGAAGGATCACTTCATCATCGTCTTCCGCTTTTTTCATGGCCGTGACGATGACGTTCTCCGGCTTGATCTGCAGGAACGAATGTTCGGGCGGCAGAATCCCGTCATGCTTACCGGTGGAAACAGAGAGCAGTTTGTAATTAAGTTCGTATCCGCGGCGCACTGTCAGCGCCTCTTTCCACCCGCCCCCATGTGGATACAGGGAGTACGTGAATTCATGATGGCCCTCGTCCGCATGTGGGTCGGGATACTCCGGTGAGCGCAAAAGCGACAGGCGGAGCACGTTCCCTTTCGCGTCGTATCCGTATTTCGAATCGTTGAGCAGGCTCAGCCCATGCTTCACATCCGAGAGATCAGCCCAGCGGTACGCAGGCACTTCAAATTGCGCTTGCTCGGCCGGAGTATTGCGCGTGGTCGGTCGCTCCACAGACCCGAACGGAATTTCGTACGTCGCCTGATCGCTATGCGCGCTCACCGGGAATCCCACTTTCAGCAGAATGTGCTTCTCATGCCATTCCACTTGCATTTTCACATCGACCCGCGGAACGCCGGCATAGAGCGTGATGTCGCGAACGAATGTTGAATTCTGGAAATGATTCTTCACGCGAATGACCGCCCGCAATGGACCACTCTCCACAAGCTTCACTTCATCGGCCTTGTCCAAACTCCAATACTGGTTCTCGAAATCTGCGTCGATGTTCCACGCGTCCCATTGTTTGGGCTTGTCGACAAAGGTCTGGAGCAGGTTTCCGCAAACTTTGTCCTTCGGGCCTCCAGTGTCCGTTTCCGAGGGCGCCAGTGACTCAGTGCCGCTGCGCTTGTCGAACAGGCTGGTCATGCATCCGGTTTGAGGATCAACCTTCACGCGGATGAATTCGTTCTCCAACGTATCGGTGGAAGCTTTCAGAACGGAATGAACCGTAGGTGCGCTCGTCGCCCCCTGCACGAAATACGTTGCGTATCCCAAGGAAGGCGTATTGGACAGCAACAAGAATCGAGCGCGATGCGTTTCAGGATCGATTGAAAGAAGCTGCGCGTCCGCTGCTTTACCCGAAGAATCGGCGACCTGGATCTGCGACGCTGCCGACGGCAGTTGTGCATCCACTTCCGTCACGTCAGTGCGGTCCCAGGATAGAGGATTAAACAACACAACAGGGATGCCTTCGCGCTGCGTGTTTACATGCGCTGCGATGTCACGAAGCGAGCCAGAAGTGATGTCGTTCGCGGCTCGGTCCACATTCTCCAGATTTCGTTTCGCGTCGAGATAATTCACCGCAATCCCCGAGCCCGGCATGATGTCGTGAAAATGATCGAACAGCAGATGCTTCCAGATGTCTTCCATGCCGCCGGGATATGCGCGGCCATAAAGCGACGCCAGCGAAGCAAATTTCTCCGCGTTCAAGACGTTCTCTTCGGATCTCCGGATTCGCCGTTTCGTCTCGGATTGCGTCGTGAAAACCCCGCGGTGGTACTGGAAGTAAAGTTCGCCATTCCACGTCGGAACTTGCATCGAGGGCAGCTTTTTCTCCATGTCGCTGAAGAAATCGCGGGCGAAGCTGAATTGCAGCTTGGGAAAAACGGTATCCGGCGCGCGAAGTTGATCGGCGTGATCCAGCATCACACGCGTAGGGCCGCCCCCGTGATCGCCTACGCCATAGAGATGCATCATTTCCGGCTTATCAGGAATGGTCTTGCCGTAGATCGAAGGCATCCAGATTGCAATCTGGTTTGACAGAGGCTCCGCATCGATGGGATCCGCATAGTCATGCGGGAAGTAGGTCAGCAATCGGCTTCCATCGGGCGCTTGCCACCAGAAAAACTTATAGGGAAATGTCGTGAATTCGTGGGCCCACATCAGCTTCTGCGTTACGAAATAGCCCATGCCCGACTTGGCATAGATTTGCGGCAGTTGCCAGTTGTACCCGAATGAATCCGGATTCCAGCCGATCTTCACATCGACGCCGAAGTTTTTCTGAAAATACCGCTTCCCCACAAGAATCTGCCGCACCAGCGATTCGCCGTCAGGCATGTTGAGATCAGGCTCGACCCACATTCCGCCGACAATCTCCCAGCGCCCTTCTTTTACGCGTTGCTCGATTTCCTGGAACAGGCCAGGATACTTCTCCTGCATCCATTCGTACGCACGCGCCGACGACATGGTGAACTTGAAGTCCGGATATTCGCGCATCAGATCGAGCACGCTCTGGAAAGTATTGCGGACAACCTCTACCGTCTCTGTCCACGGCCAGAGCCATGCCATATCGATATGAGAATTGCCCACCAGTCGGACGGTGAACTGCTGCAACCACGGCTTCAAAGCTTCCAGCTTCGTATGGGCGGCGCGGAGCGACGCATCGAAGCCTGCCTGATCACCTCTTTCGAGCGGAGAGAAGTCAACCGCCTTTATCGCTGCATCGAGTTGTTGTTCCCGCTCTTTGCGGCCTTCCTCGTAAGCGGCAATGATGGGGCGAGCCGAGATAAATTCCAGGCGTAGTAGAGCGGGATCGGGTCGCGACTTCGGCGGTTGGATCTCGATTTCACTCTGAGCAAATTTGACTTCCTCCGTATCGTCCGCGATCACGCGCGCAGCGACCAGAAATCTCTGGCCAGGTTGTGCGTTCTCAGTGAGAAGCTCAGGCAGGATGTTGTCGTCGTCTCCTCGGTAGAGAGTCGCGCCATTGGAAAAAACAGTAATCCGAAGCGTTCCAGGGCTCATGAAGCGCAAATTCAGCCGTACCTGCGCGCCCTGTGTGGTGTATCCATTAATCTTTTCTGGAATCTCGATCCAACGCCGAAAGACCCGCGTGCCGGTCCAATGTTCTCCCTTCGTCTGACGGGTCGAACCAGGATCCACCTTCCATGTTTCCCAATCCGCGTCGCTGACCGCGGGATCTTCCGGATGCGGAATGTCCGCATGAAAGCGCCAGTCCGCCTCGCTTTGCACCGTGAGCGCGCTCAAGCGATCAAGAGTCTGTTTGTAAGGATTTTGGTCAGCTATCTGCCCCAATGCGACGGCCTGTCCCGAGATGATTAAAAGGGAACAGATCAAAAAGGACGGAAGGGTAACACGTCTCATGAATCGAACGACCTTTCTCTAGGTACAGCTGAATCCACGGATGAATTGTGAACCAAGGATTATTACGCAGGTTCGAGAAAAATTCAGGAATTCAGTGCTCAGAAATGTGCGGACGAAGTTCCTTCTGACAACATACAACGTCTCGGAGCATCACTCGGGAGCGCCGCTTAATCAGCAACCATAGGAGACTTTGCGCACACTTGGTGGGCCGGTCGATCTCCGCGAGCACTTCCGCTTTGGAGAAGGAATTGATGATCTTCATTGTTGTTTGGAGTCCGTCGGCAGAGGCTTTTTCTCACTGGCCGGGACCGGGGCCTGGAAGGTCGCTCCGTTCTGCTGATTCAATTTTGCCCATTGACCGGTTTTTGCCCCTTGTGCGATCTCGTCGGCGGAATACACCTTCACGCTCGTCGCATGTTGCCGGACCTTGGCGAACTGCGGGCTCGATATGGTGTACTGCTTGGCCTGCCAGGATGCGATCTCTTTTTGAATGGCTTCTTCGCGGTTCCCAGGGTTGGGATGGTCACTCAGGAACTGGGGGCCGGTAGATCCTTGGGCTGCGAGCTTCTTGAAGAAGTCGGCGAGTGCCTGCGGGTTGTATCCAGCCTTATATAAGATGATCGCGCCCACCGCATCGGCCTGTGCTTCGTCGGTTCGCGAATATTTCAGCATAAGACCTTGTGCGCCGAATTGGATTCCTGCTTGCGCCAGCTGGCTCATCTCTCCGTTCCCTGAGCTGTTGACGATCGCGCCTACGATCCCGGCGATTGTTTCAGTCGTACGCGCCTTACCCACCTGTTTCGCCGAGTGCTGCATGTAGACATGCGACATTTCGTGAGCCATCACGCCCGCCAACTCTGCCTCGTTCGCCGCCGCGGTGATCGTTCCGACATTGACGAACATGGGGCCGCCGGGCAGCGCAAACGCATTGATTTCTTCTTGCGGGACCGTGTGGAACTCGAATGGCCAGGAATGTTGTGCCGGGATCGTTGCGACCAGTTTCCTGCCGAGATTGCGGATGTACTGTGTCTCAGGACTGCTGTCGGGCAAGACCGGCATCTGCTGGTACACCTTGGCCGCGGATTGCAGACCAAGCTGCAGTTGCTCTTCTCGCGACAAAGGAGCGCTGCCTGGGTTCGGCAATTCGGGCCCGGCGATCGCTGTATAGGCGAAGGAAACCAGACAGAACAATGCTGCTGCGGTGAGAAGAGATTTTGAGGGATTCGTTCGGCGTGTCATGTTTGCCCCAGCGTGAGATGAAATTGAAGCGTACGGAGTTCGCTGGCAAATGACAAGATTGGCGTGAGTCGGCCTGGCACGTGCCGGCTCACGCAGCGCAGGTATTATGGATGCTGGATGGATTCGAGATACTGGGTCAGCCGTGAGACCCTGGCATTCGCCTCTTTCTGGCTCTGATCTGTTGTCTGAAACAGCGGACCCCAAACCGGCATGTCCGACGTGCCGTGAGCATGGCTACTGGCCCCGAACAATAGGGTTTCTTTAACCTTAACCTCAGGATATTTCCCTTTGTTACGCTGCGACATCGTCGTCAGATCGGGCGGCCATGTTTTTAGAAACGCAGCCACGGGGCCGTCGCCTTTGCCTGTCGGCCCATGGCACGCGGCGCAGTAATCCTTGTACATCTGTTCGCCGGACTGCGGATTGCTATACGGAATTGGCGGCCTCTTGACCTGACTTTCCTGCTGCATGAGTTCCTGCGACATCAAAGATGCAACTCCCAGTGCCAACAGCATTCCGGCCAGCACGAATGCGACGAATCTCCCGGTCTTCATGGGCTTACCTCCTGATTGTCGCCATCTACTTGGTACCAAGGCGGTGTCGAACTGTCCTCGGCAAACGCGCCCCTTGGGCGCATTCAACGCCGACTCTTCAACGCCACCCAACTCAAGATGCCTCCGGTTAATATTCCGGCAGCAAACACAATGCCCACCGTCTGAAATGGTCTCTGCTTAACCGTGTGCTGCGCTTCCTCGACCAGATCCTCGGCCACATGGCGAGCACCTTTGATCGCCTGTTTTGCCGAATGGACGGAGTCTTCTACTGCCTCAGCAACCAATGACTTGATCTTCGAGACGTCATAATTTGCCGTCTCAGTATCTGGTTTTTCAAGTAGTTCCGCTGGCATGGGGATATGTCTCCTTCGTGCGGAGTGATATGGCGGTTACTGCGCCTTCGGATGGGTCTATGATGCGCCGAGGCTCCGGGTCTGTCAGTGATGGAAGTCACTGGATGACCTTCTCGAAGTATCTCGGATGCTCTTAGCGGAGATAAGGGGCTGAGAGAGACGTTTGGCGTGTGTTCAAGGGGTTTCCGCTGTTTGGCGTTGAACGACTGCCCGGGCCGCTATATGATTTTTGGAGTCCTATGAAATGGGGCCAGCCAGATTACGAACTGACGTTCGTGACCGTGATTTGCATTCTGATCATGTTTCTTTTCCCCGCGATGGCCGGCCCGTATTCGGCGGTTCACGGTCCCGCGACTGCATTGCGAGCGGCACGTTCTGCGGCACAACTGGCAACCGCCTTCGCCATCCTGGCTTCTCTCTCCAGCTTTCGTAGCGTATTGGCAGGGCATCAACTGGCTCAATGCCTTTCCAGTTCAAGACCGCCTCGAGATTCGTTTGGGCCGAGCGGTATTCTTCGCTGTTGATTCCTCTCCTTGGTTCTCCAATCCAGCTTATTCAATTGGCCTTGAGAAATGGTTCGCGGCAACAGCTACCGTTTCTTCGCTATGGCTTTCTTGCTGCACATCGCAATGAGAGGAGAACACAGTCATGGTTCGGCAGATCACGATTTGCGCAGTGATGTTATGCGGTATACAAACATTTGGAAATGCTCAACAGGCATCAACCGACTCCACCACCTCTTGCAACTTCCAAGATGGCAAGCAGATTAGTGTGCGTTATGGAACAGAATCGCATGGACAGAAGGATGAAGTGAAGTCTGGCAAAATCTGGACACCCGCAGGACAGCCGATGCTTCTGTTCACACAAACGGCACTATCGGTCAACGACACAGACATTCCGACAGGTGCCTACAGCCTCTATTTCGTCCCCGGCAAGGGACATTGGGTGCTGATTGTGAACAAAGATGTCGACTCGGGAACCAAGTACAACAAGAGCGACGACCTGATGCGAATTTCAATGGACACCGCCGAGATTAGCCAGCCGGGAGATTTCAATATGGTCTTCGGTCACATGGCTCCCAAGCAGTGCAATCTACGCGTTTACGAGGGCAAGAACGCCGCCTGGGCGGAATTCCATGAGAAGTGATTGATCGCGTGCGTGGAAGACGGCCTGCAGTCGGCATGCATCCTTGATCCGCATGCCGCTTCCACGGACGAGGCACTCGTTCTTCGTGGTGAGCGAATCCTCTTTCGATAAGATCTCATCATGCCACTGATGATGGGAGGCCTGCGGCGACTTGCTGTTTCCCAAAGCCTGTTTCCACCAACTACGCTGAAGCGGGCTCTGCATCGGATGCAGTTTGTGCAGGCGGATCCGATTCGTTCACCGGCGCGTGCGCAGGACCTCACTCTGCGACACCGCGTGAAGGACTACCGTGCCGGCGATCTCGAGCGGCGGTACACGAAGCTCGGCGTCGAGGAAGACTTCTTCATTAACTACGGCTTCGTCACGCGAGAGCTGCAAGCCTTGATGCATCCTCGGTCGGAGACTGGTGTACCGGCAGCGGGAGGCATGCCATGGCCCGCTGCCCGCCGCAAGAAGGCGCAGATGATCCTCGATTTTGTACGCGAGCGCGGCGTAGTGCATCCGCAGGAGGTTGATAAGCACTTCGCCCATGGAAAAGTAACGAATTACTGGGGAGGCCGCTCGAATGCAACAACACAATTATTGGACCAGATGCACTACGGAGGGCTGCTGCGAGTCGTGCGGCGCGAATCGGGAATCCGGCTATATGCGGTGCACGCCCACGCTGCCGCAACCGTGGACGAAGCCGAGCGCCACAGGCGTCTCGACTGCCTGGCCGATGTTGTCATTGAAATCTATGCTCCTCTGCCGCTTCGAAGCCTGCGTTTTGTGTTGCGGCGATTACGATATGCGGCGCCGCAGTGGGAAGAAGAGATTTCGGGAGTGATCGAACGAGCGAAAACGAGACTGGCGAACGAGAAGGTCGACGGAACTGACTGGTACTGGCCTGCCAAGTGGAAAAAGGTCGGCGAGTCGGATGACTCAGTCAGACTGTTGGCACCGTTCGATCCTGTCGTGTGGGACCGCTGGCGCTTCGAGATGCTGTGGGGGTGGACATATCGCTTTGAGGCCTATACCCCGGTGGCGAAAAGAGTGCGCGGCTACTATGCGATGCCTCTGCTGTGGCGGGACCAGGTCATCGGATGGGGCAACCTGACCGTCCGAGGTGGTTCATTAATAACGGACTTTGGCTATGTCTCTACGCCTCCACGCGGCCCGGAATTTCTCAGAGAGTTGGATAGGGAATTGGAGCGGCTGCGTAGGTTTTTGCGCCTGGGGTGAAGTCTGGAATCTTGCAGCCATGAAGATTCCGGGCAGAGCCGCATTCGATTTAACCCGTCAGCTCTTGCTCAGCTCCGCGGAACAGCGCTCGCAAGGCGCGAATCACCAGCCGCACAAGCACAACAATGACCACAACGAGCCCCAGCGCCAAGCCTCCTCCTACATAAGGATGCTTTGCTGCCAGCCATGTCAATCCGACAGCCAGAACATCTTCCCCAACGCTTAAGCTGATGTTCGACAGCGGTTCGGGCGAGGGTGTGACGGCAGCCCGAGCTGCGGTCTTGCCGCCGTGAGCGATCAGCGCGACCGCGGCTCCCAACAGGGCGGCGAGAAGTTGATGTCCCGGGGAGAGTTGACTGGTTGCGCGATATGCAATCAGTCCCGCAACCGGGACTCGAATAAAGGTGTGCAGCGCATTCCAGATCAGGTCGAACGCCGGTACTTTGTCGGCGAAGAATTCAATGGCAAACAAGGCCGCACTGGCGCCGATCACCGGCCAGCCTCCCAGAAGTTGCAAACCAGGTGGAAGCGGAAGGTGTCCGAAGCGGGCCAGCAGTCCAAGAACCGCCACAGTCGCATAGAGATTCAGGCCCGCCGCGAAACCAATCGCAACCAGGAGAGCAAACAGTTCGGTAGGCGGGATTTTGAGAACGTCAAGCATGAATGAGGCGCAAAAGACGGATTCGCCAAAAGCAAAAGGGTCGCTGTGAAGCGACCCTTAAACTAGCTGATGAGTGATTAGAGCGTCGACTCAATCTCGAAGCCCCAAGCTTCAAGAAGGGGTTCAGGAATGTACTTCGAGTTCTTGTTACGCCGAGCCCACTCGCGCAGCCGGGTCGACCGCAGATACTGGTCAGGCGTTAGTTTGTACTCCCGCACAACCTGCTCAAATTCGGTGATAGTCGGGGTGATCGGCCCGATCGGTTCGGGCTTGCCCCAGTTCGGATTTCCGCGTCGCTTTGCCATTGAACGATTGCCTTTCCACGTAGGGGGATCAGACTGCCAAAAATGCCTCTAACTATAAGATTCTCCAACCTGGTTTGAGGATTCCACGAATCGCTGGAGTTCCTCACGCAGAACTCTCCTCCCGACCTCGAAACAGCTGCCAAAACCTGAGTTGGAAACCACGTATCTTAGCTGCAAATATCTTCAAAGTCAACGAGAATTCGAGTAGAAGAACACGACGATTTTTCTGTAACTAACAGAAATAATGCGAGTTAGGCACTCATCTTTTCATGGGCTGACCGTCAGGAAGCGAGATTGTCGGTGTCGGGTTGCGGACTAGTGAACACAGCGTTACGGACGTAATCTCGCAGAGACTTGAAGGGTTGAATGAGCTCCCCGACAGACCTAGAGTTGCAATCAGGGGCGTGGTTGTCCGGATGTATCAGTGTGGATTGGCTCTGATGCGGATGGCTGCTGCTGCATTGCATCGATTATGGGTTTGAAATCGTTATTGCTGTGCTCGGACGAGAAAATTGTCCGTGTCTTGCGACGCGTCATGGGGGACCTCGATATTGACGTCGAGTTGTGTCCCAATTCCGAGACCGCGCTCCGGAAGTTGACTCGCCAACGGCTTGAGGCCATCGTTGCCGACCTTTCCGACGATGGGGCGATAGAGGTTCTGAAGAGCGCTCGCAATGCCCCGTGTAACAAGCAGGCCGTTGCCGTAGCGATCGTCGAGCCCATCGTCGGTCTGAAGGCAGTGTTTGAGATTGGCGCCCATTTCGTCCTCTATAAGCCCGTTTCCATCGAGCGCGCGAAATCGAGCTTCCGTGCGGCGCGTGCCCTCATGAAGAGCGAGCGCCGCCGCAATGCCCGAGTCTCGGTCCAGATCCCGGTTGTGATGCGCAGTCCCGAGGCTGGCGCGAACATGAAGGTAAACAGTGTCGACCTGAGCGAGGGCGGCATGGCGATCGCGCTGCCCGGCCGCCGTCGGCCTACCGGACGCTGGCAACTGGCTTTCACTCTTCCGGGCACATCGAAGGAATTGGAAATCTCAGCCGAATTTGCCTGGGAAGGCTCACGCGCTCAGGGAGGTCTGCGATTCGTGCAGCCTTCCACGGAAGCCGCGTTTAGTCTGCGGGAATGGCTGAAGCAGAATTCTCCTGACGCAGAACAGGACGATCCGCCAATCCGCTGCCAGTTAACCGACTTGAGCCTGGGTGGATGTTATCTCGAAATCTCATCGCCGTTTCCCTCATCGAGCCGCGTCACACTTTCGATGAAAGCGCGCGAGTTCGAGGTTCGCGTTCAGGGAGTGGTCCGGGTGATGCATCCAGAGAAGGGCATGGGCGTCGAGTTTACCCAGAAAACGCCGGAAGACCGGGCGGCCCTCGAGAAATTTCTTCAATTGTTGACCGAAAATCGTGGACTCATGCCAGAACTCCTCGTGCAGCCAGATGGGCTCGAAAGCGAACCGCCGCACAATAGACAACTCGATCCGACGGAAGATCCCTTACTTCAGTTGTTCTATGGCGAACCGGTAACCGTCGAGGCCTTTCAGGAAGCTCTGCGCAAACAGCGCGCCACCCCGGCAGCAGAAACCGAATCACGCGCCACGGGCGCCCACGCCTAAGCTTGTCCCCACGCGAAATCAGTGACTATGCTCGCTCGCGGGCGTTCCGTCGGACCAATCTGCCACCATGACTGCGAACACAAGAATCGGCGGAAGCCCTTCAGTTTCCGATTGTTCCTTCTGCGAGCGGAACCAGTAGGGACTGTCCACAACCGGTGAGCCCGCCGCGCCCGAACCCCAATCTTTAGCGTTCTTCACGGGAGTAAAAAACATGAGATGAGGTCCGTTGTGGTTCCCTTGGTCTGTCAGATAGGCCGATTTCGACATCATGTATGCCATCGCGCCGTTCTCTAGCTCCGGCAGTCGTTTCTTCTCGAATGCTGCTTTAATCGCCGATACGATCTCCTCCTTCGGACGGCCCGCCATCACCATCCTGGTGCGCAGATTAGCGATCGGCAATATCGAACGCGCCGCTTGCGGGTTCAGGCAATCCGCCCCTCTCACTTTCGGATTCCAGAATTCGGGCCAGTCAAACGTTCCCATCCAGCCCCGTTCCACCATACAGACGAACCCATTCTTGCCTTCGACCGCCGTCTCGTAACCCTGGCGCCCCAGCACCAGGACAGTCGCATCGCGAGATATCGACTCGGGAGCGGCACTTCGTGCCAATTCAATCTCAGCTTTTCTCTCCATCAGATATTGATCCACCGCTGCCATTTTCGGATAAATATCCGCCTGCGCCGCGGCTCTCGGCATACCAAAGATGCCAATGAGCATGACCACTACAAAGACAATCCCGAGTTCGGTTCTTCGGTTCATACTTTGCTCCTACGAATGCCATTCGCTCCGAAGCCGCGCTTCTGCGTCCCCCTTCGGCGTCTTAGTTCTGTGTCGCAACCTTTTCCAGCAAAAAGTGTGTCGCGTATTCCGAAGCCTTGCGCTCGGTTACGCGAAATCCGAGCGCATGCAGGTCCAGACCGTGTAGCAGCGCCTCGCCCTGACCGAGGAGAACGGGAGACAACGCAAGATGCATGGAATCGATCACTCCGGCTTGTAGATACTGCCGTACCGTTGAGGCTCCACCCCCAATCTTGACGTCTTTGCTCCCCGCGGCTTTCCTTGCGCGTGCCAGTGCTTCGTCGATTCCGCCAGTGACAAAGTAAAACGTAGTTCCACCTTCCATAACCAGAGGCTCGCGCTCGTGGTGCGTTAGAACGAAGGTTGGCGCATGGTAGGGAGGATTGTCGCCCCACCAGCCTCTCCAGGCATCGTCTGGCCACGGGCCGCGCACCGGACCGAACATATTGCGACCGAGGATGAAGGTGCCAAAATTGTCCATCGCCCGGTGGGCGAATTCATCGTCCACATCGCCAGTAGTTCCCCCTTCCTCCCCGTGCATTGAACAGAAGCTTTTTGTATGAAAGAACCACTGAAAAATCTCCGGCCCGCGCTTGCCAAGTGGATCATTGAGGCTCTGCTCGATCCCGGCACCGAAACCGTCCAGCGAAAGGCTAAATCCCGCCACACGAACTGCTGACATTTCTCGTCCTCTCTTCAACGTTATTACTTGTTTCTTCACGCTTCGATCTAACCCGCCTGGCAAGCATGAGTGCTGCCAGGGTGGCGAGGGAATAAAGCCACCCGCTCTTCTTTGGGCCGACTTCAGCGTGCTGCGTTCTGCCGCCGGCGCTGCTCACTTGCTTTCATCATTTCGTTCAAGTCCGCCGCTGGACGAATCTCGAAAATGCTGCCGAACTTCAGCGCTGGATGCTGCGTCATGAGCTGTACGGCACGATTCATATCCCGGGCCTCGAGGACGAGAATGCCGCCAAGTTGTTCCTTGGTTTCCGCATAGGGACCGTCCGTAGTTGCGACCTTGCCATTCTTCCAAGAGATGGTCAAAGCGGTTTCCGCGGGCTGAAGTGCCTCTCCGCCGGCAAAATGCCCATTGGCGCGCAGATGGTCGTCATATTCGAAGCATGCGTCGAACATGGCGTGTTGCTCGTCTTCACTCATGGCCTCATGCTTGTCTTTGTCGTAGTACCCCAAACAAATGTATTTCATTATTTTTCTCCTCAGTATTCTTCTTAGGATGAAGCCAGCACCGGTCGCAGATTCTCCCATCACTGCTTCAAGTAGCGAAGCGCAACACATCCTGATTTGAAAATCTTTGTCTCAACAAGCCGCAGTTGCAATGGCTCGCGCAGGCTGACACCATCCAATAACCGTCTTCCTTCTCCCGCAAGAATTGGCCCAACCACAAAGCGGTACTCATCTACAAGACCAAGCTTTATGAGTTGCGACGGAACATCGATACCGCCGATCAAAATATTCTTGCCTTGGTCTTGCTTCAATTTCAGGATTTCGTCGTGAAGGTCGGTACGAACAATCCTCGTATTTCCATCCGCAGCGCTGGCTAACGTTCGTGAAAAAACAATCTTGTTGACGGAGTCAAATGTCCGAGCGAATTCGTTTCCTGCTTTCGTCATTGACTGGTTTTTTGCGACTTCAGGCCAAAAAGGAACCATCAATTCGTAGGTTTTACGCCCAAAGACGAGCAGGTCGACCTCCCGTAGGAGCCGCGTAAAATATTCATGGGTTTCGTCATCAGCCAGTTGCTTTGTGTGGTCGCAGCAGCCATCCAGGGTAGTGTTGATTGCAAAGATTACATTTCTCATTGAATCCCTCTTTCCTCATGAGAGTTTGAGGCCATGCGCGCCCACTCGTCCACCCTCTCGCTCCTTCATCCTATAGTCGTCGCGCACGAGGAAAATCGACAGCAGAGGCGAACTATCTTTTTTGCAAAAGAAATTAGAAACGTTCCGGCTGTCCCACTTCGTTTGTGCATCAACCTCGTAAAAAGCCGGACGTTAACCTGTCTCTATCCGTAAAACTCGATTGCCTCGACAGATTGGCGCATGGATGGATCGTCCAGTAGCGATCAGAAAAGGTACGGCACTAGCGCGGCAGTCTGATGGGCGTAGGTCGCATATGTCTCCCCGAATTGGGAACGCATCCACTGCTCCTCCATGCGGAGCTTGGCCCAGAGCACCAGGAAGATCAGGACAAAACCGATGACCCCGCGTACCTGGGAGAGCGCAATCGCGGTGCCAAGAAACCCGGTCAGAATGCCCGTGTAGATGGGGTGACGGACCAGCGCATAGGGTCCAGTGGTTATCAACTCATGGCCCTGCTTAATGGTCACTTCACTGCTCCAGTTGCTGCCGAGGTGCTGGCGCGCCCAGACGGCGAAGAGAAGGCCGCCGACGGTAACAGCGGCTCCAATCCCGAAAGACCAGATGTTAGACGGCCAGAGCTGGTGGTAGAGCCACGGCAGCAGCGGGAGGCGAGGTATCGAGAGGAGGGCGATTACGATCAGGAAGGTGAGGGATCGCATGATGCTCGAGGCTGCTGGTTCGGTGCGCTTGGACGTTTTTGAACCGGCGGCCTTGATCCGCCAATAGACGAGAAACGCGATCCACACAGCGGGAAAGAAAGATTCAAAGAACCAAAGCATTCAGGACCTCCGGAAGTTGTAGAGGCTGAGCTCTACGCACTGCCTACCGGGCGAACAAAGGAATTCGTTAGCGAGTTGACTTGTTTCCACAGTCAACCCAACACGCAGGCCGACGATGCTGATGAGTTTGCAGTCGCCATTGTCGCTCATGCCCACATCCTACCTCGATGCGGGTTACATCCGCGGCGTTGTTCGAAGGGCGCACACTTCGTCCGGTGAACCGTAACCGCGACGGTAGGCTGGTCCGCAGACTTCATATGGCTTCAATTCGCTCCATCGCCATTCGCTGCAGGCTCGCGGGGAACCGCAGGAACAGTACAGAATCCATCCGGACAAGCCGTCCTCTCTAATTGGCACCAGATAAGACCCGTTGTTATAGGGACTCGAACCAGGCAGATATCGAGTGCGGCACCTCGGACACTCTAGACAATGACGAACACGTGGCATGAGATCACACAAGCACGCTTCGCTTTGAAACGTGAGCATGTGATGTTCCACCGGAAGAATAAATACGCGGCTCAACAGGCCAGAGATTTCGGGTTACACAACAGAGTGGCGGACTAACAAGATCCCGGGATGATCTGCAAACGGCAGAATCGCAATTCTTCTCCAACTTTTCATACACACAATGGCGAGACGTTACACAATTCAAGAATGGGAGATCAGTCCGATCAATCCGATTGACTTTCAGAGGCAATTAACATACAAACTAGTCGGTATGTTAGCAGACGAGGGAAGGCGAAGGCGCCGCGATCCAGAGCGTACACGGGAGCGCCTGCTGCAAGCGGGTTACCGGGAGGTCTACAGGACGGGATTCCAGAGCGCCAGTATCGATACGATTCTGGCCGCTACCAATGTCACCAAGGGAGCACTATACCACCACTTCGATAGCAAGGAAGATCTCGGACACGCCATCATTGAAGAGATCATCGCAAAACTCACCGTTAACAAGTGGTTGATTCCGCTGCAGCAGGGCAAGAATCCTATCGATACGTTGATCGACATTGTCCAGGCTACATCCATTCGCCCACAAGACGTAAATGGTGGCTGTCCCCTGGTCAATTTGGCGCAGGAGATGTCTTCTCTGGACGAACAATTCCGCAAACAACTGGAGAGAATCTTTCGTGATTGGCAGGGCGGCATCGCAATCGCTCTGCGCAGGGGACAGTCCCAGGGCACGGTGCGCCGGGACCTGCGACCGGAGGAAACCGCCGGTTTTCTGATCGCGATGTATGAAGGCTACACCTTGCTAGCAAAGAATGCTCAAGATGCAGAGGTGTGGAATGTGGGAATCAGAAACATCGTCGGATGGCTGAAATCTCTTCGTGCGCCTCGTCAATTGCGCCGAGCCCGGCAGCATTCGATATCCAAACGGCACGTTGTTAACCGACAGCGGTGATTCGTACGCAGGAGCAACTCATGAACCTAAGAAGACTCGCAGTGGTAATGTCCCTAACTTTCGCATTAGCCCTTGGTGTGATTGGAATAACGCAAAGTCAAGCACAAGGACCGAAAACGTTGTATCCGAGCATGGCGCCGCTCGATCAATACCTCATGGC
>Ga0335069_10001199_pt1 | contig 41982 bp, 41 predicted proteins | sample Lox_Sample_11_FD_206714 | JGI IMG/M metagenome (GOLD analysis project Ga0335069, IMG submission 206714) | Soil microbial communities from Loxahatchee National Wildlife Refuge, Florida, United States - Lox_Sample_1.1 | ecosystem: Environmental > Terrestrial > Soil > Wetlands | place: USA...
CTGCGGCGCGCGCGGCCTCGAGCTTCGTCGTCATGCCGCCGCGTCCGAAGGCGCTGGCGGATCCGCCGGCGGCACTCGCGATCTCCGGCGTGATCTCGTCCACGACGTCGAGCCGCGGAGGCTGCGCGCGTCCGGGCTCCGGCGGGCTCGCGTAGAGGCCGTCGACGTCGGTCGCGATCACGAGCAGCTCCGCGCCGACGAGATTGGCGACGGTGGCCGAGAGGTTGTCGTTGTCTCCGAAGCGGATCTCCTCGGTCGCGATCGTGTCGTTCTCGTTCACGACCGGAACGGCGCCGAGCCGCAGCAAGGTCTGCAGCGTGTGGCGCGCGTTCAGGAAGCGCTCGTGCTGCGCCAGGTCGGTCCGGGTCAGCAAGACCTGCGCGGCGTGGCGGCCGTGCCTCGCGAGGTGCCGCCGGTAGAGCTCCGAGAGCTCGATCTGCCCGACCGCGGCGGCCGCCTGCTTCTCGGGAATCGAGCGCCCGGGGTGCGACCAGCCGAGCTTGCGACTGCCGAGCGCGATCGCGCCCGACGACACCACGACGATCTCCTTGCCCTCGCCGCAGAGCGCGGCCACCTGGCGCGCGAGGTCCGCGATGCGGCGCGGCCGCAGCACGCCATCGCGGGTCAGGATGCTGCTGCCGAACTTCACCACGATCCGGCGAGCGCGTCGCAGAGCGGCGCGTCCGGCGCTCACGCGGCGGCCTCGCTGGCTTCGAGACGGCGCGCCACCTCGCCGAGCAGCTCGGGCAGGCCTTCGCCGGTGGCAGACGAGATGCGGTGGACCGAGCGACCGCGCTCTCGTAGCGTCGCCTCGATCGGCAGCAGCACCGCGCGCTCGGCGATCAGATCGATCTTGTTCAGCGCGACGATCTCCTCGCGCTCGTCGAGCGCCGCCCCGTAGGCCGCGAGCTCCTTGCGGATCGCGTCGTAGGCGGCGACGGGGCTGCGATCCTCGAGCAGCGCCGTGCCCACGTCGACGAGATGCACGAGCACGCGGGTGCGCTCGATGTGACGCAGAAAACGGTCGCCGAGGCCCGCGCCCTCGCTGGCGCCTTCGATCAGGCCCGGGATGTCGGCCACGACGAAGCGCCGCTCGCCGACCGCGACGACGCCGAGATGCGGGAAGAGCGTCGTGAATGGGTACTCGGCGACGCGCGGGCGCGCCGCCGAGATCCGGCGCAGCAGGGTCGACTTGCCCGCGTTCGGGAATCCCACGAGGCCGACGTCCGCGAGGAGCTTCAACGAGAGCCGCAGGCTCCGCTCCTCACCCGCTCGACCCTTGGTCGCGAAGTCGGGCGTCTGGCGCGTCGGGCTGGTGAAGCTCGCGTTGCCGCGGCCGCCGCGACCGCCGCGCGCGGCGACGAACGCCTGGCCGTTCTCGGTGAGGTCCGCGAGCGGCGGCGCTCCGGAATCCGCCGCGTCGTAGATCACCGTGCCGACCGGCAGCGAGATCACGAGCGGCGCGCCGCTCGCGCCCGTGCGGTTCGCGCTGCCCCCGGGCTCACCGACGGCGGCGAAGTTCTCGCGCCGCAGTCGCTGGTCGATCAGCGTGGCCAGGTTGCGATCGGCTCGCAGCACGACGTCCCCTCCGCGCCCGCCGTCGCCGCCGTCCGGTCCGCCGCGCGGCACGTACTTCTCGCGCCGGAAGCTGACCGCACCGTCGCCGCCGCGACCCGAGACGACGCGGATCGTCGCCTCGTCGATGAAGGGATCGTCTCGCCTCATGGGTCGCCGGAGTGTAGGGGGCCCGGTGTGGCATCCGGCGCGGGAGAGAGAGCCCCCCGCAGGCTCGAGAGCGAGGCCTACTCCTGGACCCGCGCGATCATGCGGCCACCCGATCGCCCGTAGTGCACGACTCCGTCGCGCAGGGCGAACAGCGTGAAGTCCTTCGCGACGCCGACGTTCGGACCGGGATGGATGCGCGTGCCGACCTGGCGCACGAGGATGCTGCCCGCGTGCACGCGCTGGCCCGCGTAGACCTTCACGCCCCGGCGCTGCGAGTTGCTGTCGCGCCCGTTGCGCGAGCTGCCTTGACCCTTCTTATGCGCCATCTCGACTGAACTCCGCTCGCCTTCGCGAGCTGCGCGCGCCTTCGGCGCTTGCCGCGCGTTGCGCGCGCTGTGTTTTCGAAAGAGGACGGCTAGCCCTCGATACGATCGACGAGAATCTCCGTAAAAGACTGTCGATGCCCCTGCTTGCGCCGGTAGTTCTTCCGGCGCTTGTACTTGAAGAGCATCACCTTCGGGCCGCGCGCCTGACCGACGATCGTGCCGTGCGCTCGGGCGCCCGCAACGAGCGGCGTGCCGACACGAGCGTCTCCCTCGCCGCCGATCAGCAGCACCTCGCCGAGCTCGACGGCGTCGCCCACCGAGCCCGCCAGCTTCTCCACCCGGATCCGCTGACCGGGCTCCACCCGGTACTGCTTGCCACCGCTGCGCACGACGGCGTACATCACGAGTCCTCGCCAATCTGAAGGCGCGGGATTATCGGGTTTTCGCTTCCGACGTCAACGGCGAGCGCCGGCTCGGAATCGGGCTTCGAGCCGGCCTCTCCGTCGGGCTCCGCGAGCGGCGATTCCCCGTCCCCGGAGGAGGCCCCCGACGACTCCTCCATCGGAGTAGTCGGGCCACCATCCTTCCGGCTCCCGGCCGTCCTGCGCTCGCGATCACCGAGCCAGCCGAGCGGGATCTCGACCGCGGGGCCGCGGTCGAGCGCCACCACCTCGAACTGCTCCTGGTGCAGACCGGGCCGTGCGCGGATCTCGATCTCGCGTCCGAGCTCGCCCGAGAGCCGCTGCGTCGCCCGGCGCGCCGGGCCGAGCAGCATCTCCGCGACGCGCGGGTTGACGGAAACGGCGATCTGCCGGCCGCAGAAGCGCGGTAGATCCTTGCGGATCTCGCGCAGCACCTTGTACGCGACGCTCTCGGCCGAGATCACGTAGCCGCGGCCATCGCAGTAGCTGCACGGCTCGCACAGCTGCTGCACCAGGTTCTCGCGCGTGCGCTTGCGCGTCATCTCGACGAGGCCGAGATCGGAGATCTTCAGCAGGTTGGTCTTGGCCTTGTCCTCGCGCAGCGCCTCCTGGAGCGCGCGGTGGACCTTCTCGCGGTTCTCCGCGCTCTCCATGTCGATCAGATCGATGATGATGAGCCCGCCGATGTTGCGGAAGCGGAGCTGGTGGACCACCTCCTGCACGGCCTCGAGGTTGGTCTTGAGGACCGTCTCCTCGAGATCGCGCTTGCCTACGTAGCGACCGGTGTTGACGTCGATCGAGGTCAGCGCCTCGCTCTGATCGATGATCAGATAGCCGCCGGACCGCAACCACACCTTCCGACCGAGGTTCTCGTCGATGTTCACCTCGATGCCGAAGTGATCGAAGATCGGCAGCGCGCCCGTGTAGAGCTCGAGCTGCGGCTTCGGGTCGGCGACGAAGCGCGCCAGGAACTCCTGCATGCTGCGGTGGGTGTCGGGATCGTCGATCGCGATTCGCCGGGTGCGGGAGTTGGCGAAGTCGCGGATCGCGCGCAGCGGCAGCGCGAGCTCCTCGAACAGCACCGTCGGCGCCGAGACGCGGTCGCGGCGCTCCTGGATCTGCTCCCAGACAGAGCTCAGGTAGTTCACGTCGGCTTCGAGGTCGGCCTCGCTCGTGCCTTCACCCGCGGTGCGGATGATGAAGCCGAGCTTTCCGCCCGAGAGCCGCGTGACCACCTCTCGCAGCCTCCGGCGCTCGCGATCGGAGTCGATGCGCCGCGAGACACCGACCCGCTTCGCCCACGGCGTCAGCACGAGGTGGCGTCCAGCGATCGAGACGTGCGACGTGATGCGCGCGCCCTTCGAGCCGATCGGCTCCTTGGCGACCTGCACGATGATCTCCTGACCCTCGCGCAGCACCGTCTCGATGTTCGGGATCGGTCGGTTCGCGTGGCGACCCCGACCTCGCCGAGGTCGCGCGCCCTCCTCGTCCTCGACGTCGGGATCGAGGTGCCCTTCCTCGTCGAGGTAGTCCCCGACGTAGAGGAAGGCCGCCTTCTCGAGTCCGATGTCGACGAACGCCGCCTGCATGCCGGGAAGGACCCGCGTGACGCGGCCCTTCACGACCATGCCGGCGACGCTGCGCTCGCGCTCGCGCTCGATGTGCAGCTCGGCGAACGTCTGATGTTCGAGGATCGCGACGCGCGTCTCCCCGGCCCCGACGTTGATGATGATTTCGTTGGGAGCAGCCGCGCGGCCGTTCCCGAATCGTTGTCCCGTCCTTGACGCCATCCGCCTGCCTCGGCGTTGGCGAGCCTTCGGGCGAGGGAGTGTTCGAGCGCCGGATCGCCGGCGCTGGCGGGGTCAGCTCGGATCCGGCGCGCGGAATCGTGTCGCCGGACGGATGGGACCTCTCTCTAATGTCCCGAAATCGCTATCGAAAACGTTGACTCGCACAGGAAGCCTCGATACGGTGCGACCCTGGTGGTCCTTGATTCGAGACCGCGCAGCTCCCCGCCGCCCATCCATCCCGATCGGGCCACACCCAGCGATCGTCCGGAGCTTCGGAGAACCCGTTCGCGGCTCGGCCACGCTGCTCCTCTTCGCGTCCACCTCTGCGAGGAGCTCTTGTCGCGGCCCGCTGCTCCGGTGTGTCTTCCCCGTGGGACGACCGCCTTCGGTCGCATCAAAAACGTGATCGGAAAATCATGAATTCCGAACGTCCGGTCAAGCCCGATCTGCGGAGATCCCTTCCTCCAGTCGATCGGCTGGCGCGGGCACTGGAGATATTCGACACGGGATTCCCGCGCTGGGCAGCCCTGCAGGCCGCGCGCGACGCGCTATCCGAGGCCCGCGCGGCGATGTCGAGCGCGTCGGCTCCACCGAGTCTCGAAGCTCTCGCAGAGGTCGCCGCTCGCCGAGCTCGTGATCTCTCGCGTCCGCATCCCGGACGAGTCGTCAACGCGACGGGGATCGTGCTCCACACGAATCTCGGCCGGGCGCCTCTCGCCTCGGGTGCCGCGCAGGCGATCGCGCGGGCGGCATGCGGCTACACCGATCTCGAGCTCGATCTCGACAGCGGTGATCGGGGAAGCCGGTCGGATGCCGCAGTCGAGAAGCTCCGGATGCTGGCCGGAGTTCCGGATGCGGTGGTGGTGAACAACAACGCGGCTGCGCTGCTCCTCGTGCTCGCGACGCTCGCGCGCGATCGCGAGGTGATCGTGTCGCGCGGCGAGCTCGTCGAGATCGGAGGATCGTTCCGCGTGCCCGAGATCCTGGCGTCCGCCGGCGCGCGGCTCGTCGAAGTCGGGACCACCAATCGCACGCATCTCTCCGACTACGAGCGCGCGATCGGGCCGTCGACCGCCGTGCTGTTGAAGGTTCACCGCAGCAACTTCTCGCAGCACGGCTTCGTCGCGGAAGCAGGCCTGCCGGAGCTCGCTTCACTCGCTCGAATGCGAGGACTCGTCGTCGTCGAAGATCTCGGCAGCGGCACCCTGATCGATCTCTCGGAGCATGGCCTCCCGGCCGAGAGCTTCGCGCCGACGCGGCTGCGCGCCGGCGCCGAGATCGTGTGCTTCTCGGGTGACAAGCTGCTCGGCGGCCCGCAGGCGGGCATCGCGCTCACCGCCTCCGAGACGCACGCCCAGGCGATGCGCCGCAACCCGCTCGCGCGCGCGTTGCGGCTCGACAAGCTCGCGCTCGCGGGTCTCGACTGGACGCTCTCGAGCCTGCTCGACGGCCGCGCGCAGACCGAGCTCCCCGTGCTGCGGCGACTGCTCGAGCCGGAGGCGGAGCTCGAGCGCCGGGCGCGCGCGCTCGCGGAGCGGATCCGAAGGGCCGGGGAGGGACTCGAAGCCGAGGCGATGCGCGACGTCAGCTACGCCGGGGGCGGCGCGCTGCCGGAGCTGGCGCTCGCGACGTGGGTCGTTGCGCTGCGAGCGCCGATCGCGGCCGGCGATCTCTCGCAGCGCCTGCGGCGCGGCCATCCACCCGTGCTCGGCCGCATCCGTGACGACCGTGTCATCCTCGACCTGCGAAGTCTCGAGCCCGAGGACGAGAAGCCGATCGAGGAGGCGCTCCGCTCGGTCCTGCGTTGATCGAACCGAATGCTTCCTTTACGATAAGTGACCGTCGAACATGCTGAATTCCAATGTGCTCGTGTTGAATCGGTCCTACCTTCCGGTCCACGTCACGACCGCGCGTCGAGCCTTCTCGCTGATCTTCTCCGGCAACGCGCTGGCCGTGAATCACGCCTACGAGACGTTCGACTTCGATGCGTGGTGCCGGCTCGCTCCCGAAGGCGGCGAAGAGATCGGGACGCCGAGCGGTCGCCTGCGCGTGCCAAGAGTAATCGTGCTCCAGCACTTCGACCGCGTGCCGCGGCGACACGTCCGCTACAGCCGGCTCAACATCTTCGCGCGGGACAAGTTCACGTGTCAGTACTGCGGCCGGAGGCCGCTGCGCTCCGAGCTGAACCTCGATCACGTGATCCCGCGCTCGCTCGGCGGTCGCACGACCTGGGAGAACGTCGTGGCGAGCTGCGTCGACTGCAATCGACGCAAGGGCGGCAGGACGCCCGCGCAGGCGCGCTTGCGCCTGCTGCGCCAGCCGATGCGCCCGCGCTGGACGCCGCTCGTCCACCACACCGCCGCGTCCGCGCGTTTCGAGGAGTGGCAGCCGTTCCTCCACGTCGTCGACGGACGAGGCGCGGTGCAGCGGAGGGCCGTCGGCGGCGACTGAGTGCGACGCGCGCCGCCCATGGCGCATGGTCGCTCAAGCGGTACGGTGTGTTCGGGACCGGGGGGACCACACATTGGGTGGCGGGCGAATCGGCTTAGAGCCCGGCCGCACGAGGCGCCCGGGCTTCGGCCGCACGGAAGGTCCGCAGCTGATTCCCGTCGGCGGCGGGAAGGGCGGCGTCGGCAAGACCTTCGTCGCCGCCAACCTCGCGGCGACACTCGCACGTGGCGGCTATCGGGTCGTCGCTGTCGATGTCGACCTCGAGGGCGCCAATCTCCACACGGCGCTCGGCGTGCGCCGACCGCGCCGCAGCCTCGCCGACTACGTCGCCGAGCGCGAAGAGGACATCCCGAAGCTGCTCGAGGATACGAGCATCGAGAACCTCCAACTCGTCCCGGCCACGCGTCCGAACCTCGGCTCTCCGCAGCCGGGCCACGCGCGGCGCATCGAATTCGTGCGCGCGCTGCGCCAGCTCGACGCCGATTTCGTGCTGCTCGATCTCGCGGCCGGCACCGACCGCTCGGTGATGGACTACTTCATGGTCTGTGACGACGGCATCGTCGTGCTGTCGCCGGAGCCGACGTCGATCGAGAACGCGTATGCCTTCATGCGCGCGGCCTTCTATCGCCGGCTGCGGCTCGCGATGCTTTCGGAGGAGGTGCGCACGCTCGTCGGCCTCGCGATGGACGAGCGGAACGAGCGCGGCATCCGCACACCCTTCGACCTGTTGCGCGAGGTCGAGCAGATCGATCCCGGAGAAGGCGCTCGCTTCGGGCGTGTGATGCGCTCCTTCCGACCCCGCCTGGTCGTGAACGGAGCGCGCAGCGCCGAGGACATCCGCCTGGGCTTCTCCGTGTGCAGCGTCTGCCGGCGCTACTTCGCGATCGAGGCCGAATACCTCGGCTACCTGAACCACACGGACGACGCGCGCCGATCGCTGCGCGCGCTGCGGCCGCTGGTCGACGCGCATCCGCGCTCGGATGCCGCGGTCTACTTCGCGCGCATCGCGCGCAAGCTGCTCGAGGCGCGCGGGCCCGAGGCCGGAGGCGCCGCGTGAAGCCGATCGCCGATCAGGATCACTACGAGGCCCTCGACGTGTCGCCGTCGGCGACGCGGGACGAGATCGAGCGCGCCTACCATCTCGCCAAGGCCACCTACGCGGACGACTCGCTCGCGGGCTATTCGGTCTTCCAGGAAGGCGAGCTGCCGCTGCTGCGCGAGCGACTCGAAAATGCGTACCGCACGCTCTCCGATCACGACGCGCGCCGCGCATACGACGAAGAGCTCGCGCGTCCCGTGCGAGGGATGTACGCGGATCCGCAGCCGACGGAGCCTTTCGAGCTGCCGAGGGCCATGGACATCTCCCGGACCGTGCTGCCGCCGCCGCTCGCGCTCGCGCGCGACCCCGACGAGGAGGAGGGCGAGGAGGAGCAGGGCGAGTACGACGGCGCGCGCCTCGAGCGCCTGCGCGTCCGCCGCGGCATCGAGCTCGACGAGATCGCGGGCGTCACGAAGGTGAACCCGGCCTACCTCCGCTTCATCGAAGAGGAGCGCTTCGACGATCTGCCGGCGGCCGTCTACGTGCGGGGCTTCGTCAAATGTTATGCGCGCTGCCTCGGCCTCGATCCGGATCGCGTCGCGCGCAGCTACATGCAGCGGTACGAGGAGCGCCCGAGCAAGCGCCGGCGCGGGCTGTTCTCGCGGCGCCCCGCGATTCGCTAGGACCACAGCGAGACGCGGAGCCGCGCCTGCGCCAAGCTAGGGCGCGTGAACTTCCTCGTCGGAGACGCCGAGGCGGGCGCGCGACTCGATCTCGCGCTCGCGGGGCTCGCGAACTGCTCGCGCTCGCAGGCGCGGCGCTGGATCGAGCAGGGGCGCGTGCGCGTGAACGAGCGCGCGGTAGCGCCGAGCCTGCGCGTCCGCGCGGGCGACCTGGTGGAGGCGATCCCGCCGGATCCCGAGCCCTCCGGCGTGGCGCCGGAGTCGATCCCGCTCGCGGTGCTCCACGAGGACGAGGATCTGATCGTGCTCGACAAGCCGGCCGGCATCGTCGTGCATCCGGCGCCCGGCCACGCGGGCGGCACGCTCGTCAACGCGTTGCTGCACCACTGCGACGACCTGGCCGGCATTGGCGACGTGCTCCGCCCGGGCATCGTGCACCGACTCGACCGCGGCACGTCCGGCGTGCTGGTCGTGGCCAAGAGCGACCTCGCGCACCGGCATCTCGCCGAGCAGTTCCGCGAGCACAGCGTCGAGCGCGTATACCTCGCGCTCGTGCGCGGCACGCCGGGCGCGGAGAGCGGAAGCGTCGACCTCCCGATCGGTCGCCATCTGCGCGACCGCAAGCGCATGAGTGTTCGCACCCGCGGCGGCCGCGAGGCCGCGACGCACTGGCGCGTCGCGCGGCGCTTTGCGCGCAGCGGTCGGACCATGCTGGAGGTGCGCCCTCGGACGGGTCGCACGCACCAGATCCGCGTGCACCTCGCGACGATCGGCCTGCCGATCGTCGGCGATCCCGTCTACGGGCGCCGCGGGCGCGGAGCGCCGGAGTCAGGGCTCGAGCGCCCGGCGCTCCATGCGGAGCGCCTCGCGTTCACGCATCCGCGAACCGGCCGGCGACTCGACTTCCGCACGCCGCCGCCCGCCGATCTCGCCGAGCTCCTCGCCGAACTCGAGCGCCGCGAGACAGCTCCGTGACGATCCGCCATGCGTGGCTCGACGCGATCGGCGTGGAGCACGGCTTCGGAATGCGCGGGGAGCCGCCGCCCGCCGGACTGCTGCGCCCGCACCAGGTGCACGGCCGCGATGTGGTCGACGCCGAGGCCTGTCGCGCGACGCCTCCTCCCGAGGCGGACGCCGTGCTCTCGCGCGAGCCCGGGGTTCCGATCGGTGTCGCGACGGCGGACTGCGTGCCGGTTCTGTGCGCCTCGCGCGCCGGCGACCTCGTGGCCGCGGTGCACGCGGGCTGGCGTGGACTCGCGCGCGGCATCGTCGCTGCGAGCGTCGACGCGTTGCGGCGGACGGATGCCCGCGCCGAGCTCGTCGCCGTGATCGGACCTGCGATCGGCGCGTGCTGCTACGAGATCGACACACCGGTGCTCGACGCACTGCGCCATGGGCACGGCGACGTCGTGGATCGGCTCTCGCTCCCGACCAGTCCTGGCCATGCGCGGATCGATCTGGCGGCGCTCACCGCGCACGCGCTCGAGAAGGCCGGCGTGGCTTGCGATCGCATCGCGCGGTTGCCGTCGTGCTGCACGCGCTGCGACGCGCAGCGCTTCCACTCCTTCCGACGCGACGGCGCGCACGCGGGCCGCCTCGTGCACCACATCGCCGCGAGGGTTGACCGTCCCGGACCGCATGGGTAGGCTGGGCGAGCGATCCATCCGGATCGGCGCCCCAACCCCCGAGAGATTCCCTCCGCGGCGCGCGGCTCCGCGCCGGCCTCGTGCAAACCCGCGCAGCCCCGCAGGCTGCCGAACATCGAGCGCCAGGTGCGTGACGCATCCTGGCGTCGCGCACCCGGACCAGCTCATGTCGAACTTCCGCGCAGGCGATGACCCCGGCGGCGCCGGCCGCATGCGGCGTGGTCGCGGCCGCCGTCCGCGCGATCTCGGCGGCGATCCGCGGCGCGGCGACGACGAGTACGCCGAGGACGAGTCCTTCGACGAGCGCTACGCCGACGACGAAGACGCCGGCCCGAGCGTCAACGTCGTCGAGCTGAAGGAGAAGTCGATGTCGGAGCTCGCGGCGATGGCCGACGAGCTCTCCGTCGAGAACGCCGCGGGCATGCGCAAGCAGGATCTGATCTTCGCGATCCTGAAGGCGCTGACGGCGAACCAGGGGCGGATCTACGCCGAAGGCGTGCTCGAGACCCTGCCGGACGGTTTCGGCTTCCTGCGCGCGCCGGACCAGAACTACCTCGCCGGACCGGACGACATCTACGTCTCGCCGTCACAGATCCGGCGCTTCAACCTGCGGACGGGTGACACCGTGCTCGGTCAGGTGCGACCGCCGAAGGAGGGCGAGCGCTACTTCGCGCTGCTGAAGGTCGACCAGATCAACTTCGAATCGCCGGAGGCAGCTCGACACAAGATCCTGTTCGACAACCTGACGCCGCTCTACCCGTCGCAGAAGTTCACCCTCGAGTCGAAGCCGGGGGGCCTCACCACGCGCGTGATCGACCTGATCGCGCCGATCGGCAAGGGCCAGCGCGCGCTGATCACGTCGCCGCCGAAGGCGGGCAAGACGATGATCCTGAAGGACATCGCGAACTCGATCGCCGAGAACCACCCCGAGGTCTATCTCATCGTGCTGCTGATCGACGAGCGGCCCGAGGAGGTGACCGACATGGAGCGCAACGTGAAGGCCGAGGTGATCTCCTCGACCTTCGACGAGCCGGCCACCCGACACGTCCAGGTGGCGGACATGGTGATCGAGAAGGCACGACGCCTGGTCGAGCACCGGCGCGACGTGGTGATCCTGCTCGATTCGATCACGCGGCTGGCGCGCGCCCACAACACGGTTGTGCCGCACTCGGGCAAGATCCTGTCGGGCGGCGTCGACTCGAATGCGCTGCACAAGCCGAAGCGCTTCTTCGGCGCCGCGCGCAACCTCGAGGAGGGCGGGAGCCTCACGATCATCGGCACCGCGCTGATCGAGACCGGCTCGCGCATGGACGAGGTGATCTTCGAGGAGTTCAAGGGCACCGGGAACAGCGAGATCGTGCTCGACCGCAAGCTCGCGGATCGCCGCACCTTCCCCGCGATCGACATCAACCGCTCGGCCACGCGCCGCGAGGAGCTGTTGCTCGACGCCGCGACCCTGAACCGCATGTACGTGCTGCGCAAGGTGCTCGCGCCGCTGTCGCCGGTCGACTCGATGGAGTTCCTGCTCGAGAAGATCCGCAAGACCGAGAGCAACGCCGAGTTCCTCGCGTCGATGAGCTCCTAGCCGGAGCCGCGGGCCCGCGGCCCTGCCCCGGCGAGGACCGGTTCGTTAAGTTCCCGCCGCCCAGGCGTTTCCCCCGGCCCGGGACGCATCCATGGCGGATCTCCTCGAACGAATCTCCGCCTTCGCGGACCGGGCGCAGCAGCTCGAAGAGCAGCTCGCTCGTCCCGAGGTGGCCTCGAATCCGGCCGAGTCGCGGCGGCTCGCGCGGGAGCTGGCGGGCCTGCGTCCGGCCGCGGCGGCAGCGCGCGAGTACCGCAAGCTGCTGGCCGACCTCGAGGGCGCGCGCGCGCTGCTCGACGAGGGCGACGCGGAGATGCGTGAGCTCGCGACGTCGGAGCTCTCCGGTCTCGAGGAGCGGCGCGGTGCGCTGGAGAAGGAGATCCGCGTGCTGCTCCTGCCGCGCGATCCCGACGACGAGAAGGACGCGATCCTCGAGATCCGCGCGGGCGCCGGCGGCGAGGAGGCGGCGCTCTTCGCGCAGGAGCTGTTCCGCATGTACCTCCGCTACGCCGAGCGGCGCGGCTGGAAGGTCGAGCCGCTCTCGCTCTCGCAGGCGAGCGCCGGCGGCGTCAAGGAAGTGATCGCCTCGGTGTCGGGCGAGCGGGTCTTCGGACGCATGAAGCTCGAGCGCGGCGTCCACCGGGTGCAGCGCGTGCCCCAGACCGAGGCGCAGGGGCGCATCCATACCTCGACGGTCACCGTCGCCGTGCTGCCCGAGGCCGAAGAGGTGGACGTGCAGATCGATCCCTCCGATCTCCGGATCGACGTCTTCCGCTCGTCGGGTCCCGGCGGCCAGAGCGTCAACACGACAGACTCCGCGGTGCGCGTGACGCACATCCCGACCAACACCGTCGTGACGTGTCAGGACGAGAAGTCGCAGCACAAGAACAAGGCGAAGGCGCTGAAGGTGCTGCGCGCGCGGCTGCTCGAGGTCGAGCGCGAGCGCGCGGCGGCGTCGCGCGCGAGCGCGCGCCGGGCGCAGGTCGGCACCGGCGACCGCAGCGAGAAGATCCGCACCTACAACTTCCCGCAGTCGCGCGTCACGGATCACCGGGCCGGCGTCACGATCCACCAGCTCGACGCCTTGCTCGCCGGCGAGATGGATCCGCTGCTCGACGCGGTGCAGGGCTCGCTCGACGAGCAGGAGCTGCAGTGAGCGGCCCGGTCGCGCCTGCCCCGGAGCGGCCGGCGGCCCGGCGAGCCTGGAACGTGCTCCAGCTGCTGCGCTGGACCACCGGCCACTTCGCCGAGCGGGGGATCGAGAGCGCGCGGCTCGACGCCGAGTGCCTGCTCGCGCACGCGCTCGGCACGACGCGGCTGCGCCTCTATCTCGATTTCGAGAAGCCGGTCGAGGAAGCGGAGCGCGCGGTCTTCCGCGAGCTGGTGCGCCGACGCGTCGCCGAGCGAGTTCCCGTCTCGCAGCTCGTCGGGCGCAAAGAGTTCTGGTCGCTGCCGCTGCGCGTGACGCGTGACGTCCTCACGCCGCGGCCGGAGACCGAGACCCTGGTGGCGGCGGCCCTCGAGCTGCTTCCGCCGAGAGGCGTCGCCGCCCCGCGCGTGCTCGATCTCGGCACCGGCTCGGGCGCGATCGCGCTGGCCCTCGCGAGCGAGCGTCCCGACGCCGCGGTCGTCGCGACCGATCTCTCGCAAGAAGCGCTCAAAGTCGCGCAACAGAATGCCGAAGAGCTCGGAATGGCCGAGAGAATCCGCTTCGCGCAGGGCGACGGCTTCGCCGCCGTCGCCGGGCAGCGCTTCGACGCGGTGGTTTCGAATCCTCCGTATCTCGACCCGGCGGAGCGCTCACAGCTTCCGCCGGAGCTGTCCCACGAGCCGCAGTCGGCGCTCTTCGCCGACGCTGGAGGTCTCGAGCTATTGCGGCGCATCGCGTCCGAGGCTCCGAGCTGGCTGGAATCCGGAGGCGCGCTGATCCTCGAGCACGCACCGGATCAGGCCGAGGCGGTGGCCCGGGCCTGCTCGGAGGCAGGACTCACGGAGATCGCACTGCGCCGTGATCTGAGTGGAAAGCCACGCGTCACGACTGCGCGACGAGCGCGGGACTCGGGCCCGCGTGGAGGGGGGTGAGCTTCGATGGATCGCATCGTGGTGCGGGGCAACGTTCCCTTGCGCGGAGAGGTCGCCGTCTCGGGCTCGAAGAATGCCGCGCTCGCGCTGATGGCCGCGGCGCTGCTCGCGGACGGCGAGACCTGGTTCGAGAACGTCCCGCGACTGCGCGACGTCGACGCGATGCTCGAGCTGCTGCGCGCACTCGGCGCCCGCGCCGACTGGGTGGGCGAGGGCTCCCGCGAGATCCGCATCGACGCGCGCCGCGTGACGGGTCGCGAGGCGCCCTACGACCTCGTCCGCAAGATGCGCGCGTCATTCCTCGTGCTCGGTCCACTCGTCGCGCGCTTCGGCGAGGCGCGCGTGTCGGAGCCCGGCGGCTGCGCGATCGGCGTGCGACCGGTGGATCAGCACCTCAAGGGTCTCGAGGCGCTCGGCTCGAAGATCCGCCTCGATCACGGCTACGTCGAGGCGAGCTGTCCGCGACTGCGCGGCGCGCGCGTCGCCTTCGATTTGACCACCGTCAACGGCACGCAGAACGTGATGATGGCGGCCTGCCTCGCCGATGGGGAAACCGTGCTCGAGAACGCCGCGCGCGAGCCGGAGGTCGTCGAGCTCGCCGAGGTACTCCTCAAGATGGGCGCCGACGTCCGCGGCGCGGGCACGGATCGGCTCGTGATCCGCGGCGTGCGATCGCTGCGGGGCGTGCGTCACCGCGTCTCGGGCGATCGCATCGAGGCCGGCACCTTGCTCGCGGCTGCGCTCGCCACGCGAGGCGACGTCGACGTGGAGGGCGCCGATCCGTCGCTGATGGAGGCGACGCTCGACAAGCTGCGCGACTGCGGCGCCGAGATCGAGACCGCGCCGAACCGGGTGCGCCTGCGCCAGGTCGGTCCGATCCGGCCGACGCGCATCGTGACCGCGCCCTTCCCGGGCTTCGCGACCGACATGCAGGCGCAGTTGATGGCGGCGCTCTGCCTCGCGCAGGGAGCGAGCGTGGTCGAGGAGCGGGTATTCGAGAACCGCTTCATGCACGTTCCGGAGCTCCAGCGCATGGGCGCCGACATCTCGCTCTCCGGGCGCGTCGCCCAGATCCGCGGCGTGCCGCGCCTGATGGGCGCGCCCGTGATGGCGACCGATCTTCGCGCCTCGGCCGGACTCATCGTGGCGGCGCTCGCCGCGGAGGGGGACACTGTCGTCAATCGCGTCTACCACATCGATCGCGGTTACGAGCGGATCGAGGAGAAGCTCCGCGGCCTCGGCGCGGACATTCGCCGGGAGGGATGAGCATGGCGACCCGCGTCGCGGCGAAGATCGTCTCCGTCCTCGAGACGGGAGAACCGGGGTTCCAGGGCCAGTTCGAGAAGCTGGTGCGGCGCCGCGAGGCCGAGGCGGAGGACGTCACGCGCACCGTCGCGAAGATCGTCCAGCGCGTACGCGCGGGCGGCGACGCCGAGCTGCTCGCCTGCGTGCGCCGCTTCGACGGCGCGCGCATCGACGAGCTCGAGGTCCAGCCCGAGGAGTTCGAGGAGGCGGCCGAGAAGATCGACCCCGCCGACCGCGCGGCGCTCGGCAAGGCCGCGATGCGCGTGCGCGAGTTCCACCGCAAGCGCATCCCGTCGTCGTGGGAGGTGCGCGAGGAGGGCGGCGGGACGTTCGGCTACCGCGTGCGTCCGCTCGCTCGCGTCGGCATCTACGTGCCGGGCGGCAAGGCGGTCTACCCGTCCACCGTGATCATGAATGCGGTCCCGGCCAGCGTGGTCGAGGTGCCCGAGATCATCATGGCCACGCCGCCCGGCCCCGACGGCAAGGTGCGCCCCGAGGTGCTGATCGCCGCGAAGGTGGCCGGCGTGCACCGCGTCTTCAAGATGGGCGGCGCGCACGCGATCGCCGCGCTCGCCTACGGAACCGCGAGCGTGCCCGGGGTCGACAAGATCGTCGGACCCGGAAACGTGTACGTCGCGACGGCCAAGCGCATGGTCTTCGGGGATGTCGCGATCGACACCGAGGCGGGTCCGACCGAGGTGATGGTGATCGCCGACCGCAGCGCCAACCCGGCGTGGGTCGCGGCGGATCTGATCTCGCAGGCCGAGCACGACGAGATGGCGCAGGCGATCCTGCTCACGCCCGCGAAGGCGCTCGTCGCGCGCGTGCGCGACCAGATCACGCGTCAGCTCAAGACGCTCGACCGCGGTCGCATCGCCTCGAAGTCGCTCCAGACGCGCGGCGCGCTGATCGCCTGCAAGAACATGGAGGAGTGCATCGCGCTCGCGAACCGCTACGCGCCCGAGCACCTGATCATCGCGGTCGACGACCCGGATCCCGTCGCAAAGCAGATCGTCAACGCGGGCGCGATCTTCCTCGGCCACTACACGCCGGTGGCGGTCGGCGACTATCTGGCCGGACCGAACCACGTGCTGCCGACCGGCGGAACGGCTCGCTTCTTCTCGCCGCTATCCGTCGACGACTTCCTGAAGAAGACGATCGTCACGCGCTTCGAGCCGCCGAAGCTGCGCGAGCTCGGACTCGACGTGATGCGTCTCGCCGACATCGAGGGCCTGACGGGCCACCGGCTATCGGTCGACCTGCGCCTGCAGAAGATCCGCCGCGCGCGACGCGAGCGCGAGGCGGCGCGCGAGGCCGAGGCGGAGTCGCTGCTGTGAGGGATGCATCGCGCACGGCCAACGTGCACCGCAAGACCCGCGAGACCGAGATCGAGATCGATCTCTGCCTCGACGGCGAGGGCGCCTACCGCGTCCACACGGGCGTTCCCTTCTTCGACCACATGCTCGAGTCGTTCGCGAAGCACGGGCTCTTCGATCTCACGCTCGAGGCGAAGGGCGACCTCCAGGTCGACCTCCACCACACGATCGAAGACGTCGGCATCGCGCTCGGGCAGGCCGTGCGCCGCGCGCTCGGCGACGCCGAGGGCATCCGCCGCTACGGCTCGCAGGTGCTGCCGATGGCCGAGGCGAAGGTCGAGGTGTCGCTCGACGTCTCGAACCGGCCCTACCTCGTGTACCGCGTCGAGCTGCCGAACGCGCGCATCGGGAGCTTCGACGCTTCGCTCACCGAGGACTTCCTCCACGCCTTCGCGCACAATGCGGGGCTCGACCTGCACGTGGAACTCCGCTACGGAAAGAGCCCCCATCACGTGGTGGAGGCCATCTTCAAGGGCCTCGCCCGCGCCCTGCGCGTCGCGATCGAACGAGATCCGCGCGTCAAGGGTCTCCCCACCGTGAAGGGCGCCCTCTAGCCCTTCGGCGGATCCATGACCGCGCCCTCCCGCATCGCCGTGGTCGACTACGGCGCTGGAAACCTTCGCAGCGTCGCAAAGGCGCTCGAGCGCTCGGGCTTCGACGTCGAGGTGGTGTCGGACCCGGACCGCCTGCGCGCGCACGACGCCGTGGCGCTTCCGGGCGTCGGCGCCTTCGCGGACGCGATGGGCGCGCTGCGCGCGCGCGGACTCGACGCCGCGGTGCGCGAGCACATCGAGTCGGGGCGTCCCTACCTCGGATTGTGTCTCGGGCTCCAGCTGCTCTTCGAGCAGAGCGAGGAGCACGGGTCGACGCCGGGGCTCGGGCTCTTCAAGGGGCGCGTGGAGCTCTTCCCGTCGACCGACGAGCGAGGCCGTCTTCTGCGCGTGCCGCACATCGGCTGGAACTCGGTGCGCTGGAGCGGCGCTCACCCGGTGAGCGCGCGGCTGCCGGCCGAGTCGTACTACTACTTCGTGCACGGCTACCGCGTTGTGCCCGACGACGTCTCGCTCGCGGTCGGCTGCGCCGACTACGGCGGCACGTTCGCCGCGGGCGTCGCGCGCGACAACGTCTTCGCCGTGCAGTTCCACCCCGAGAAGAGCCAGGAGGCGGGCCGCCGCCTGCTCGATGCCTTCGCGGCCTGGATGGCGACGTGCGCCGGCTGAGCGCGCGCGCCCCGCTCGCGCTGCTGCCCCTGCTCTGGGGCTGCAACACGATCAACCCGCCGATCGTGCAGTCGCAGGTCGTGAAGGCGCTCCCGGGGCTCCTCGCCAAGGTGGCCGTCGCGCCCTTCCTGCCCGATCCGACCTTGCGCGGCCCCGGCAGCGATCCGCGCGGCGTGTCCGCGGCCGACGCGGCGGACCTCGTGACCCGCTTCGTGACCGAGGCGCTGACCGCGCGCGGTGTCGCGGTCGTGGCGCCGAACGACCTGGTGGTCGCGTTCGAGGCGCAGGGGATCGTGCTGCCGCGAGGCGATCCCGCGGCGCTCGCCGCGCTGGCGGCCAGTCAGTTCGGCGCGACGTCGATCATCATGGGCACCGTGTCGCGTTACCAGGAACGCGAGGGCGGCACGCGGGGCGCACTGCGGCCCGCGGGTGTCGCCTTCAGCTTCACGCTCAGCTCGGCGCCGGATGGCACGCCTGCCTTCCGCGTGCGCTTCGACCAGACGCAGACGGCGCTCAGCGCGAATCTCTTCACCGGCCTCCAGTATCCGGGCAACGGCATGCGCTGGCTGACGGCCGCGGAGCTCGCACGCTGGGGCGCGGACAACGCCGTGGCCGAGATCCCCGGCGGCATGGAATGAGCTTCGAGCTGATTCCCGCGATCGATCTCCAGGACGGGGCCTGCGTGCGCCTCAGCCAGGGCCGTCACGAGGATGTGACGGTCTACGCGCGCGACCCGGGCGCGCAGGCCGCGCGCTTCGCCGCGCACGGCATCCCGCGACTCCATGTCGTCGATCTCGACGGCGCGAAGGCGGGACGGCCGGTCAACGAGGATTCGGTGCGCGCGATCGTAGCGGCGGCGGGTGGCGTGCCGGTGCAGCTCGGCGGCGGCTTGCGAAGCCTCGCGTCCGTCGAGCGGGCCTTCGAGCTCGGCGTCGACCGCGTCGTGCTCGGTACCAGCGCGCTGCGCGATCCGGAGCTCGTGCGCACGGCGGCGCGCCGCTTCGCCGGCCGCGTCGCGGTCGGGATCGACGCGAAGGACGGCCGCGTCGCGGTCGAGGGCTGGACGGCTGCGAGCGAAGCGCGCGCCGTCGAGCTCGCGCGGCGCTTCGAGGATGCGGGCGTCGCGGCGTTGATCCACACGGACATCGCGCGCGACGGCATGCTCGGCGGGCCGAACCTCGACGCGACGCTCGAGCTCGCCGACGCCGTCTCCATCCCCGTGATCCTCTCGGGCGGCATCGCGTCGGAGGACGACGTGCTCGAGGCGGCGCGCTGCGCGTCGCGCGGGCTCGCTGGCGCGATCGTCGGCCGCGCGCTCTACACCGGCGCGCTCGATCTCGACCGCGCGCTCGCGCGCCTCGAGGAGGCGGCATGCTGCTGAAGCGCATCATCCCGTGCCTCGATGTCGAGCGCGGCCGCGTGGTAAAGGGAGTCCGCTACGAGGGCCACGTCGACGCCGGGGATCCGGTCGAGGTCGCGAAGCTCTACGACGAGCAGGAGGCCGACGAGATCACCTTCCTCGACATCAGCGCGAGCCACGAGGAGCGGCGCATCCTGCTCGACGTGGTCGCGCGCACCGCGGAGACCGTCTTCATGCCGCTGACCGTCGGCGGCGGCGTCCGTTCGCTGGGCGACATCCGCGACCTGCTCTGCGCCGGCGCGGACAAGGTCTCGGTCATGACCGCGGCCGTGCGCGACCCCGACTTCCTCGGCGAGGCCGCGGTCAAGATCGGTAGCGCGAACCTGGTGGTCGCGATCGACGTGCGCCGGCGCGAGGGCGGCGCGCTCGTCGCGAGCTCGCGCCCGCGCGACGGCAGCGCATACGCGGCCGCTCGCTCGCTGGCCGGCGCCGGCGAATCGCCGTGGGAGGTCGCGACGCACGGCGGCCGCGAGCCGACCGGCATCGACGCGGTCGCCTGGGCGCGCTTCGCGGCGAAGGCGGGCGCCGGCGAGATCCTGCTCACGAGCATGGACCGCGACGGCACGAAGCAGGGCTACGACCTCGAGCTCTTGCGCGCGGTCGCCGACGCGGTGTCGGTGCCGGTGATCGCGTCCGGCGGCGGCGGCAGTCCGGAGGATCTCGCCGCCGCGCTCGACGACGGCGCGCAGGGCGGTCACTGCCAGGCTGCGCTCGCCGCCTCGATCTTCCACTTCCGCGAGTGGAGCGTCGGCGCCGTGAAGCGCCGGCTCGCGCAGCTCGGGATCCCGGTGCGACCTCCGAGCCGCTAGCCGCGGTCTCGCTTCGGACCGACGGATTCCTGTACGCTCGCCCGCCGACCAGGAGGCTTCCATGAGTCGGCGGATCCGCGACCGCCTCGCAGGGCTCCTCATCGTCGCCGCGACCAGTGTCGCGTCCACGGCTGCGGGCACCGAGTTCTACATCTATCCCCAGAAGGGACAGAGCGCCGAGCAGCAGGACAAGGACAAGTACGAGTGTTACGGCTGGGCCAGGGGCCAGAGCGGCTTCGATCCGATGGCTCCGCCCACGACCCGCACGGCCCCTCCGAAGCGCGAAGGCGGCAGCGTGCTCGGCGGCGCGGTGGGAGGCGGGGCGGCCGGAGCCGCCGTCGGCGCCGTCGCCGGCGCGATCAGCGGAGGGAAAGCCGGCAAGGGCGCCGCGATCGGCGCCGGGACCGGCGGCCTCGTCGGCGGGATGAGCGCCGCCGGCCGCAACTCCAGGGACGCGCAGAATCGGCGCGACTGGGAGCAGAAGGAGGCGAGCACCTACGCGCAGAATCGCAACGAGTACAACCGCGCCTTCTCGGCATGTCTCGAAGGTCGCGGCTACACGGTGAAGTGACCATGAACAGACATCGATTCGGGAACTCTCGCGTGTTTCGATTGCTGGTCCCTTCGGTGTGCATGCTGCTCGGCGGTCTGACGGCGGCGCGCGCCGACGGGTTGTTCGACGGGACGAAGCCGCTGCTCTGCGTTTCATCCGAGGCGTTCGACTGTTCCGGGGGAGCGAACTGCGTCGAGACCAGCCCGGCGAGCCTGAACGTGCCCGATCTCATGCAGCTCGATCTGGTCGCGAAGATGCTGCGCGCGCTCGACGTCGCTCAGCGCGGCAAGAGCAGCGCGATCGACTCGGTCCACGTGGTGGAAGGTCGGCTGGTCGTCTCCGGAAAGCCGGAAGACGGTCGTGCGTGGACCCTGGCGATCCAGCAGGACACCGGCGACAGCGTGCTCAGCGTGAACGATGCGGCCACGGGCCTGATCGTGTTCGGAGAGTGCACCAGTCTCTGACGCGACGCTTCGCCGTTGCAGCGGCGGGATTTCGTGCGAGAGGCAGTGCCACGATGCCTGCGTCTCGTTGGTCTCGTCGGAGTTCACCGGCACGACCCGCCGACCGGGCAGCAGCTTCGCGAACAGCCCGAGCGCCTGTCGGTTGGCTTCTTCGAGCTCGGCGTCGCTCTGTGCATCTCGGTCTCGCGCGGCCGGGCCATCAGCCGGGCGGCGAGCTCGGTCTGGCCGCTCTGCTGCGAACGGCGCGCGCGTTCGTCATCCGAGCGCGAGCGCCGTGCCGAGGAGCAGCAGCGAGACGAGCGCGTGAGTGAAACCGCGGCTCAGCGCGCGTCGCACGTCCTCTTCATCACTTCCCGGCGTTGATCCCGCATGGGTGCTCTGCTAGCTTCGGCCCCCGCCGTGATTCACTCGGAAGTACCTGAGTTTCCGGCAGTTTTTGCCCCCCCGACGCGACCTCGTGAGGTCGCTGGCTCCCGTCGGCTCCGAACGAAGAGGGCGGGGCAGATCCGACACACTGCGTCGGATGTCGACCACTCAATCACGCGGGACGCTCCGGACGTGTCCCCAGCTCTTCGGAGAAACGGAAGCGCGCATGCCGGTCATCAAGGTCAGAGAGAACGAGCCGTTCGAAGTCGCCATGCGGCGCTTCAAGAAGCAGTGTGAGAAGGCGGGGATCCTCTCGGAGCTGAAGCGGCGCGAATACTACGACAAGCCGAGTGTTCGCAAGAAGAAGAAGGCCGCGGCCGCGAGGAAGCGCGCGATCAAGAAGATGAGGCGGATGGCTCGCTGATTCCGGGGGCGACCGTGAGCCGGATTCCCGACGAGATCATCCAGCAGGTTCGCGACCGCATCGACGTGGTCGAGCTCGTCGGGCGCAGCGTCGCGCTCAAGCGCGCGGGGCGGAGCTACAAGGGACTCTGTCCCTTTCATCATGAGAAGACGCCCTCGTTCCACGTGAACCCCGATCGCGGCACCTTCTACTGCTTCGGGTGTCACGAAGGCGGAGACCTCTTCCACTTCGTGCAGAAGACCGAGGGGCTCGGCTTCCTCGAGGCGGTGCGCAGCCTCGCGCGCGATGCCGGCATCGCGATCCCCGAGTCGAGCGGCGGCGAGTCCGGCCTCGCCGAGCGCATCTACAAGGCCAACGAGCTGTTACAAGCGCGCTACCGCGAGGAGCTGCTGCGCGACGGCTGTCCGGGCGCGGCGTACCTCGCCTCGCGCGGACTTCCGCGCGAGCAATGGGAGCGCTTCGAGATCGGCTTTGCGCCCGACCGCTGGGACTTCGCGGTCGGCGTGCTGCGCGGCGCGCGCATCGCGCCGGAGCTCGGCGAGACGGCGGGCATTCTGTCGCCGCGCGGCTCGGGCGGTCACTACGACCGACTGCGCGGGCGCGTGACCTTCCCGATCCGCGACGCGCGGGGCCGCATCCTCGGCTTCGGCGGGCGAGCGATCGCAAAGGATCAGGAGCCGAAGTACCTCAACACGCCCGAGACGCCCGTCTTCCACAAGCGCGAGGCGCTCTACGGCCTGCCGAAGGCGCTCGAGCCGATCCGCCGCGCGGACGGCGCGGTGATCGTCGAGGGCTACTTCGACCAGATCGCGCTCTGCCGCGCGGGCGTCGAGAACGCGCTCGCCACCAACGGCACCGCGCTGACGGCGGACCACGCGCGCGCGCTGCTGCGGCGCACGAAGAACGTCGTGCTGCTCTTCGACGGCGACTCCGCCGGCGAGCGCGCGCTCGGGCACGCTCTCGAGGCGCTGCTGCCCGAAGGCCTGCGCGTGCTCGCGGCGCGCCTGCCGGCGGGCGACGATCCGGACAGCCTGCTCGCGCGCGAGGGGCCCGAGGCGTTGCGCCGCTGCGTCGAGACGGCCGCGCCGGCGCTCGACGTTGCGATCGAGCGCGTCGCGCGCGCCGGCACCGAGACGCCCTGGCAGAAGGCCGATGCCGTCGCCGAGCTCGCGCCGCTGCTCATGCGCATCCCGTCGGCGCTCGAGCGCGGCGAGTACTCCGCGCGTCTCGCGATGGCGGTCGGCACCGAGAGTCGACACGTCGAAGCGGCGGTGCGCGCAGCTGAGCGCGGCGAGGACGCCCGCGAGGCCGTGCCGATCGGCGTGCGTCGCTCGGGGCCCGAGGAGCGGAACCTGCGCAACCTCGCGCGTTGTCTGGTCGAGCATCCGGCGCTCGCGCTGCGGGTCGATCGCGATGAGCTCGCGGAGCTGCTGCCGCGCGGGGCGCACGCGGATCTCGTCCTCGCGCTCGTCGACGCGGTGCGCGAGCGACCCGGCGCGCCCGCCCCTGGGCTCGCCGATGCGCTGCCCGAGCCGTCGCGCAGGCTCTACTACGCGCTCTCGGCCGAGTCCGAGCTGCCGATCGAGGAGCGCACCTTCGACGACACCGTGCGGTGGCTGCGCGACCAGCAGCACCGGCGCGCCCGGCGAGAGATCACGCGCCAGATGCGCGTGCAGAGCGATCCCGACGAGATGCACCGACTGTTCCGGGAGAAGCAGCGCCTCCAGGAGCAGCAGAGCAAGGACGTGAAGGCGGATCACACGACCGTGGGTCCACCGGCCTAGACCGGCGCGGCTTGCGCCCCCAACCTGGAGTCCCCCCGATGCCCCCCAGCTCCCCTCGGACCTCCGAAACCTCCACGCCGCGTGCTGCCCGCAAGGGCGTCCAGACCGCCGAGGCCGTCGACGGCTTCGCCAAGCCGAGCGTCGGCCGCGCCAGCCGCAAGAGCGTGCCGTGGATCCGCCAGGAGACGCGCGAGCTCGAGGTCGTGCGCCTGCTCGTCGCGAAGGGCCGCCGCCAGGGCTACGTGACGCTCGAGGACCTGAACGAGACGCTCGAGCGCGAGGTCGAGGACACGGGCACGCGCAGCGAGATCCGCGCGATCATGGACGAGCACGAGATCCGCGTGGTTCAGACGCGCCGTCCGCCCGCGGACCGCCGCCGCATCGCCGGTCGCCACCTCGACGACGCGCCGACGAACGATCCGGTCCGCGTCTACCTGCGCGAGATGGGGCAGGTGTCGCTGCTGACGCGCGAGGGTGAGGTGGAGATTGCGCGGCGCATCGAGCAGGGCGAGCACGATCAGGAGCGCGCGATCCTCGGAACCGCCTTCGGCGTGCGCCAGGTGCTCGCGATCGCGGAGGAGCTGCGCCGCAACCGCATCGAGCTCGGGGAAGTGGTCGACGGCCTCGACGATCCGGAGCCCTTGCACCAGCCCGACGAGCGGCGGCGCGACTTCTTCGCGAAGATGACGCGCATCCGGCGGCTCGACGCCGAGATCGCGAAGAAGCTGTCCTCGATCGCCAACTCGCGCACCAGCGACGACACGCGAGAGCGTCTGCGCGCCGAGATCGACGCGCTCTACGGCGAGATCGTCGTGGCGCTGCGCGAGACGCGCTTCGCGCAGGGCCAGATCGCGCAGATCCACCAACAGCTCCGCGCGCAGGGCGACGAGATCAAGGCGCTGCGCGCGAATGCCCGCCGCGTCACGCAGCCCCACGGCTGCAAGCCCGAGGAGTACCTCGAGCAGGCAGAGCTCTCGCAGCGGCGCAGCGACCGCGGCCGCCGCGCGCTCGAGCAGCTCGGCGGCAGGCCCGAGGCGGTGGCGGAGGTGGTGGCGAAGCTCGAGGAGCTCGAGCGCGGCGTGCGGCGCATCGAGGCCGAGGTGCGCATGTCGCAGGCCGAGGTGCGGAGCGCCCTCGAGCAGCTCGCCGAGGCCTCCGAGCGGACCTTGCGCGCCAAGAGCGAGCTGGTCGAGGCGAATCTCCGGCTCGTCGTGTCGATCGCGAAGAAGTACACGAACCGCGGGCTGCAGTTCCTGGACCTGATCCAGGAGGGCAACATCGGCCTGATGAAGGCCGTCGACAAATTCGAGTACCAACGCGGGTACAAGTTCTCGACCTACGCGACCTGGTGGATCCGCCAGGCGATCACGCGCGCGATCGCGGATCAGGCGCGCACGATCCGCATCCCCGTGCACATGATCGAGACGATCAACAAGCTGGTGCGGGCGCAGCGCTTCCTGGTACAGATGCTCGGCCGCGAGCCGACACCCGAGGAGCTCTCGGAGAAGATGGAGCTGCCGGTCGACAAGGTGCGCATGGTCCTCAAGATCGCGAAGGAGCCGATCAGCCTCGAGACTCCGATCGGCGAGGAGGAGGACAGCCACCTCGGCGACTTCATCCCGGACAACAACGCGGTATCGCCGCAGGACGCGATCGTGAACCACGGCCTGGCCGAGAACACGCGCCGCGTGCTCGCGACGCTCTCGCCGCGCGAGGAGCAGGTGCTGAAGATGCGCTTCGGCATCGGCGAGAAGGCCAACCATACGCTCGAGGAAGTCGGGCAGGACTTCGAGGTGACGCGTGAGCGCATCCGCCAGATCGAGGCGAAGGCGCTGCGGAAGCTGCGACATCCATCGCGCAGCCGCCTGTTGAAGGGCTTCACGGAGTAACCGCGGAGTGCACCCGGCGCTTCGGAGCGCGCTCGTCGCCCTCGGCGTCGCAGCATTCGCGCTGGTCGCCTGCTCGACCATCGGCTCTCGAATCAAGGCGAACCAGGCGCTCTTCGATAGCTATCCACCCGAGGTGCAGGACAAGATCCTCGCCGGACAGATCGCGGTGGGCTTCACGCCCGAGATGGTCGAGATGGCGTGGGGCGAGCCCTATCGAAAGGACCAGGTCACGGGCGAGGACTACGCGGCGGAGGTGTGGACCTGGTCGCGCAGCGTGCCGGGAATCGGCATCGGCATGGGGACGGGCGGCTACTACGGCGGCAACGTCGGCATCGGCACCGGCGTGCTGGTCGGCGACGAGGGGCATCGCGAGGACCGCGCGCAGGTGGAGTTCCGGAACGGGAAGGTGGTGACGTTCCGCAACCTCAAGGACGAGTGAGCCGCGTCAAGTCCGAGGCGTGACCTTCTCGATCCACGCTGGATAGCTGCCCGCGTAGCCGACCTCGCGCTGGCGCGCCGACACACGAGTGCGAAGGCGCGCGAGCGCCTCGGGCGCGATCGGCGGCTGCTTCTCGACGACCTCTGCGATGCGCGCCGCGCGCTCCCTCGCGTCGGCGCGTAGAGCGTCGCCGAGCGCGGCCTCGCCCGCGCGGCCGTTCGGCGCCAGTCCTAGGAAGGACTCGATCATCGCCTCGCCGATCGCACGCGCGTGCTTGCGCGACGCGACGATGTTGCCCTTGCCGGTCACGACGTTGCCGGCGGAGAAGAGCGCCGGGTAGTCGCCGAGTCGGCCGAGCTCCGAGTCGCTCCAGTCGAAGAGCTCTCCGCGCATCGGCACGCCTTCGATCGGCTCCGGGATCGAGCCGATCGACGAGATCACCAGGCTGCCGCGCCGCTCGAAGGTCTCGTCGGTCGACACGACGCGGCTGCCCTCGACGCGCGTGCGCCGGAAGCGCAACCCGACGAGCCGGTCGCCCTCGACGATCAGTCCGTCGGGCGCGCACAGCGGCTCGAAGTGGAAGCGGTACTTCTCCATCGCCTTGGCGAGGAGCTTCCCGCGGCTCGCCGCCACCTTCTCGCGCCGCTTCGCGTCCGCGCCGTCCGGCATCTCGACGAGCGGCATGTCGGCTTCCGTGCGGCGGTAGAAGAGCGTGCAGCCGCGCAGCGCGAGGTCCTCGTAGGCGAGGCCGTGGTGCTCGAGGATCTTCGGGATGCCCTTCACCTCCATCTCCACGAGGTCCTGCTCGATGCCGCGCTCTGCGAGCTTCGCGCGCACGCTCTCGAGCATCAGCGCCTTCACCACGTCGATCGAGGCGAGGCCGCCGCCGACCACGAGTGCGCCGTCGCGAACCTCGAAGCGAGGCCCGCGATAGTCGCTCTCACCCGCGTGGTTGAACCAGATGATGAAGGGATTCTGGTAGACGAGGCCGCGACCCACGAATGCGTCGGCGCCCGGCACCGGCAGCGGGCGGTCGCGCCAGGCACCGCAGGCTAGCACGACCCCGCTGAAGCCCCAGCTCGTCGCCAGCTCGCGGAAGCCGATGTCCCGGCCGATGCGCGTCTGCGGCACGAAGTGCACGCCCGGCTTCGAGAGCTGCTCGCCGATCGCCTCGTATTCCTTCTCGCGCAGCGCGACGTGCCAGCGCGGGAGGCCATCCTCGATCTTTCCGTAGGGCCGCGGGTTCTGCTCGAAGACAGCGACCTCGACGCCGCGCGCGGCGAGCGCGCCCGCGACTTCCGCGCCGGCGACGGCACCCCCGATCACCGCGATGCAATGCGAAGGCTGCGTTTGCATGGCGCGGGAGCATAGTCGAGAAGCGGACCGGGTCGCGGCCGCTTACTTCGCCGGCGACGCCGGGCTCGCGTCCGCCGGCACGCGCTTCAGCGCGCCCGCGTAGGCGGCCTGCATCACCTCGACGACGTCGCCGTCGTTCATGCGCACGACGTACTCGTCGACGTGCGGCTGCCCGAAGGTCGTGCTGGTCTTCACCGCCACGTCGACGATCCAGCCCTGCCACTCGATGTCGCCACCACGCAGCAGTCCCTTGTTCAGGTAGCCGCGAACCGGCTGTCCGAACTCGAAGCTCGCGTTCTCGTCGATGCCCGAGAAGCGGATCATGTGCTTGCGGATCACCGCGACGTAGTTCTTCGGGTAGGGCCCGTAGGCCTTGCCTTTCGGGTCCTCGAAGCCGTTGCTGACGCCGCGATAGGCGGTGCCGATCGAGTGTCCGACCGCCTTCGCGCCCCGCGCAGTCGCGGCCCCGACCTTCTCCGCGCCGTCCTTCACCTCGCTCGTCCAGGTGTCGGTGTCGGCGGTCGTGCCCTCGAGAGAGGTGCAGGCGCAGAGCGCCGCGCAGGCGAGCGCAAAGAGGAGGACCGCGGCCGCATGGCTCCGGGTGCGCACGGTCACCATTTCGGGCGAACGGTCGGATCGCCGAAGCCTGAAATTGGTGATGCGGGATCACGGCAGGTGATCGGCAGAACGCCGGCAGACGGCGCGCAGCGGACGCCCTCTCAACGATCGCCGCGCCCGCTCTAGTCGAGCTTCGACGTCGGCGTCTCGCCCGCGCTGATCTGCTTCAGTAGCGCCAGCTTGTCGCGCACGTCGGGCGGCAGGTGCTCGCCGCCCGAGCCGGAGTAGCCGTTCGTCAGGAAGTCCTCGAGCAGCGAGTACGAGCGCGCGGCCACCGGAGTTCCCGGCGCGAGCCGGATCGCGGTCTCGAGATAGGCCTCGGCCTGCGAGAGCCAGAAGGAGCGACCGATCCGCGTCTCGATCAGACCGAGCCAGTAGTAGGCCTCGGCCTGGTCGGTGTGCGGCGGACGCCCGTCCGCGACGAAGCGGTGCAGCAGCGCCGACGCGTCGAGGTACTCGACGAGCGTGCCGCGCTCGTCGACCTCCGGCCGCAGCTTCTCGACCTGCTGGATCTCCGCGCGCGCCGTCGCGACCGGGTCCGCGACCATCCCGCGCGCCGCGAGCTTCTGGAGCGCGGCGCGCCAGCGTTCCACCTCGCCGCGCAGCGCCGGCGAGAGATCGGGCCGCGCGGCGAAGCGCGCGAGCGCCGCGTCCGCGCTGGCGGGCTCTCCGCGCACGCGCACCACCAGCTCGAGATAGTCGTCGAGGTGACCTTCGAGGTCGATGTCGGTCGCCGTGATGCTCCGGTCGTCGAGCAGCTTGCCGTAGAGCGCGAAGGCCTGGTCGAACTGGCGCGTCGCGTACGCGAGCTTCGCGCGCTGCGCGAGCGGCAGCTTCTCGACCGCGGCGTCGCGCAGGAAGTCCTTGCTGCGGGGCGCGTCCTTCGCGGACGGAAGCCGCGAGTGACAGGCGACGCAGGTTTCGGCGAGCGTCTGCACCAGATAGCGCGCCTCGCGCATGTGACCCTGCTCGTAGCGCTCGTGGATGTCGCGCGCGTCGATTGCGAGCGTGCGCGAGAGGTGCGCGAAGGGAACCTCGCGCGAGCTGCCGTGCTGCGCGAGCATGGCGGTGCTTCGGTCGAGCAGCGCGAGCGCGTCCGACACGCGCTGGCGTTGCGACGGATCCTCGAAGCGATCCTTGTCGAGCGAGAGCGGCAGCAGGTAGCGCATCGCGGCGAAGATCTGCGCCATCTGCTCGCGCGTCTGCTTCTCGTCGGGCGTCGGCGCGGCGGCCGTCGCCGCCGGCGCCGCCGCCGATGCGATGGCGGCTGCGAGCAGCGCGATCGCGAGCGCGGCACGACTCGGGGCTCGCACGATCACGGCCTGGACTTCGGCTCGGCCTTCGGCGCCGGGGCCTGGATGGATTTCAGGTACTCCACCAGCACGAGCACCTTGCCGCGCGCGATCGACTCGGCCACGTCCGCCTCGGGGATGTCCCGCGTGAAGACCTCGCCCCACACCGGCATCTCGCGCGATCCGTGCGCGGAGACGGAGAAGCGGCCGTCGATGAACTGCGCGATCTCTCCGCGCGAGAACTTGCCGCCGCGGCGCGCGGCGATCTGGGTGAGATCGGCGGGACGCGCGCGCAGCGACACCGACGCGGGACCGTCGCCGCGCCCCGAGACCCCGTGACAGCTCGCGCAGTAGGCCTGGAAGTAGGGCTTGCCCATCTCCGCGAGCGTCATGTCGACGTCCGGGCTCGCGTCCTTGTCGGCGGGAGGGTCGGCGAACGCCGCTCCGCAGAGAAGAACCGCCGTTGCGACCGCGCCGGCGCGCGCACCGATTCGCATTGCCATCCGATTCCCGCTCCTCTCGAACTGGACCGGGGTTCGAGGCGCCGCGCCCCTCCCCCCGGACCGCGCTGCGAGGCGCATTGTCCCGAACTCGGAGCGCGTCCGCAGCCGCATGAGTGAGAGTGCAAGGGCCGGGCCACGATCTCGTCCTCGCTCCGGCGCGACGTGTCATCCTCGCGCCGCGAGGCGCTGCGCATGGACGCTCGCTCCGAGACGTCGCCGAGTGGCTATCCGGAAGGATGGGAAGGGCACGTCGTGCTCGCGGACGGCGGGCTCGCGTTCGTGCGGCCGGTGCGCGTCGAGGATCGCGACGAGCTCGCCGCGCTGCACGGCCGGATGTCCGGCGAGTCGCAGTACCTGCGCTACTTCAGCGCGCGACGCAGACTGCCGCCGACCGAGATCCTGCGCGACGTCACGGTCGACTACCGCGACCGCATGGCCTTCGTCGCCTTCGTGCAGGGGCGCGTCGCCGCCTATGCCTGCTACGTGCGTCGCGAAGGCGACGACGCATCGGCCGAGGTCGCCTTCCAGGTGGAGGACGCGCAGCAGGGGCGCGGCCTCGGCACCTTGCTGCTCGAACGGCTCGCGGCCTACGCGCACGAGCGCGGGCTGCACCGCTTCACGGCCAGCGTGCTCGCGCAGAACCGGCGCATGATCGAGGTCTTCCGCGACGCCGGCTTCCCGCGCAGCCTGAAGCGCGACGGCAGCGTGCTCGAGGTCTCGCTCGAGATCGATCCGACCCGACACTCGCGCGAGGCGACCTTGCAGCGCCACGACGCGGCGCTCGCGCACGCGCGCGAGCGACTCACCGACGCCAAGCGCGACCGGCCCTAGCAAGGAGCCCGACGATAGTCGGCCGACGCGAAGGACGGCAGAGTCAGTCGCTCGCGAGCTCCGCGAGGCGCGCCAGGTTCGCGCGGTCGCCGACCACGATCAAGCGGTCGCCGCCTCGCAGCGCGTCGCGCGCGCCGGGGTTCAGGCGCAGCGGCTCGCCGTCGGGCTTGATCGCCATGACCGACACGCGCACGCCGCGCCCGGGCAGCGCGTCGAGCGTCACGCCGCAGAGCGGGCTCTGCACGCCGACCTGGAGCTCCTCGAGGTCGACGTCCTCGCCGCTGCCCGGCGTCGTGAGCTCGATGAACTCGACCAGCGCCGGGCGCGCGATCGCGTTGGCGATGCGTTGTCCGCCGAGCTGGTGGGGCGAGATCACCTGGTTGGCGCCGGCCTGGCGAAGCCGGCGTACGCCGATCGGTGTCTCCGCGCGCGCGTGCACTTCGATGTCCGGATTCAGGTCGCGCGCGGAGAGCGCGATGAAGACGTTGTCCGCGTCGCTGGCGGTCGCGGCCACGATCGCGCTTGCGCGCGCGAGGCCCGCGCGCTCGAGCATGCGCTCGTCGAGCGCCGAACCGCGCACGCAGAGGAATCCCTGCTGCTCGCACTCGTCCTGGTGCTTCGGGTCGCTCTCGATCACGAGGAACGGCGTGCCCGCCTCCTCGAGGTGGCGCGCGACCGCGCGCCCGAGGCGTCCGAAGCCGCACACCACGACGTGGTCGCGGAGCTGATCGATCGTCTGCTGCATGCTGCGCCTCCCGAGGATGCTGCGGAGCTCGCCCTCGAAGACGAAGGCGGCGAGCGCGACCACGGTGTAGAAGGCGAGGCCGACCCCGATGGTCAGCAGCGCCATCGTGAACCAGCGCCCCGCCGGAGACAGAGGAAAGACCTCGCCGTAGCCGACGGTGGTCAGCGTGATGACGGTGAAGTAGAGGGCGTCGGTGAAGGAGGCACCCTCGATCCACACGTAGCCGAGCGTGCCGATCGCGGTGAGGACGACGAGCGCGACCGCGGCGCCGATCACCCGCCAGTGCGAGGCCCGCTGCGTCCGATCGTCGTCCGGCGCCACCGCTCCTCACCCGTGACACGGGAGCCGCGATGATATCCGCGTCGCGCCGCGAGCCGGATGAGCTAGACCACACCCGGAGCCTGGGGTGATTCGCCTCGATGCGGGGCAGAGAGCCGCTCTGCCGAGCGCAAACCGGTAGTTGCTGCGGCGTTGCGTGGCATGTCGCTTGCTCGACGCAGGAGACGTGAAACCGACCGCGAAGCGGATCGAGAAGGACCTGCAAGGGCTGCGAGTCGCGCCGAACCTTCGCGACTACGCCGAGACCTGCGCTGCCTTCTCATGGAAGTCGGCGCGGGCGCAGCTCGACGGGCTGCCCGGTGGACGCGGGCTCAATCTGGCCCACGAGGCTGTGGACCGACACGCCGTCGGCCCGCGCGCGCAGCGCGTGGCGCTGCGCTTCGTGAACCGGCGCGGTGTGGCGCGCGAGCTCACCTACGCGTCATTGCGTGAGCAGACCAGCCGCTTCGCGAACGTGCTGCGGGACCTCGGCGTCGGCCCCGGCGAGCGCGTGTTCTCGTTGCTCGGGCGCGTGCCCGAGCTCTACGTCTCGGCGCTCGGGACGCTGAAGAACCGGAGCGTCTTCTGCCCGCTCTTCTCCGCCTTCGGGCCGGAGCCGCTGCGCATGCGCCTCGCGCGCGGCAATGGCCGCGTGCTCGTGACGACGCCTTCGTTCTACCGGCGTAAGGTGGCGCCGGTGCGCGACGCTCTGCCCGAGCTCGAGCACGTGCTGCTCGTCGGCGACGAGCCGCTTCCCGGCGCGGGCCTCGTGCCGATCTCCGCGCGCATGCAGCGGGCGTCGCCCGAGTTCGAGATCGGCCCGACCGACCCCGAGGATCCGGCGCTGCTCCACTTCACCAGCGGCACGACGGGCATGCCGAAGGGCGCCCTGCACGTGCACGAGGCGGCGGTTGCGCACCATGCGACCGGCGCCTTCGCGCTCGACTTCCACGACGACGACGTATTCTGGTGTACGGCCGACCCGGGCTGGGTGACGGGCACGTCCTACGGAATCCTGGCGCCGCTCCTGCACGGGATCCGCAGCATCGTGCTCGAGGAGGAGTTCGACGCGCCGCTCTGGTACGCGACGCTCCGCTCCGAGCGGGTCAGTATCTGGTACACGGCTCCGACGGCGATCCGCATGCTGATGCGCGCGGGCGTCGAGCTCGTGCCGCGCGGCGAGCTGCCCGCGCTGCGCTTCGTCGCGAGCGTCGGTGAGCCGCTCGATCCCGAGGCGGTGGTGTGGGGCGTGGAAGCCTTCGGAATGCCGATCCACGACAACTGGTGGCAGACCGAGACGGGCGGGATCATGGTCGCGAACTACGCGGCCTGCGAGATCCGGCCCGGCTCGATGGGTCGCCCGCTGCCCGGCGTGGAGGCGGCGATCGTGCGGCGCCGCGAGGACGGCGGCGTCGACGTGATCGAAGCGCCTGATGTCGAGGGTGAGCTCGCGCTGCGCGCCGGCTGGCCTTCGATGTTCCGCGCCTATCTCGGCGACGACGAGCGCTACCGGAAATGCTTCCGCGAGGGCTGGTATCTCTCGGGCGACCTCGCCCGTCGCGACGCCGATGGGTACTACTGGTTCGTCGGGCGAGGCGACGACGTGATCAAGACAGCGGGTCACCTGATCGGCCCGTTCGAGGTGGAGAGCGTGCTGCTCGAGCATCCCGCCGTGGCGGGCGCCGCGGTGATCGGCGTGCCCGACCCGGTGGCCGGCGAAGTCGTGAAGGCATTCATCGTGCTGGCGCGCGGCCAGGAGCCGGGCGAGCCGCTCCGCCTCGACATCCTCGCGCACGCGCGCCGCCGGCTCGGACCCGCGACCGCCCCGCGCTCGATCGATTTCCGGGACGCGCTGCCGCGCACGCGCAGCGGGAAGATCATGCGGAGATTGCTGCGCGCGCGGGAGCTCGGGCTGCCGGAGGGCGATCTCTCGACCTTGGAGGACGGCGCGTGAGCGATGCCGACACCGCCGCGGATCTCGCGCTGCTGCGTGGAATGCTCCGCATCCGGCGCTTCGAGGAGAAGTGCGCCGAGCTCTACTCGGCCGGCTCGATCCGCGGGTTCCTGCACCTCTACATCGGCGAAGAGGCCGTGGCGGTCGGCGTGATGCAAGCGCTCGCCGCGGACGACGCCGTCGTGGCGACCTACCGCGAGCACGGCCACGCGCTCGCGCGTGGGATCGCACCGGGCCGCATCATGGCCGAGATGTTCGGCAAGGTGGAGGGCGTGTCGCGAGGTCGCGGTGGCTCGATGCACCTCTTCGACGCGGCGACGCGCTTCTACGGCGGCAACGCGATCGTGGGTGGCGGTCTGCCGATCGCCGTCGGCCTCGCGCTCGCGGATTCGATGCGACGCCTGCCGCGCGTCAGCGCCTGCTTCTTCGGCGAGGGCGCGGTGGCCGAGGGCGAATTCCACGAGTCGATGAACCTCGCGGCGCTCTGGCACCTGCCCGTGCTCTTCTGCTGCGAGAACAACTACTACGCGATGGGCACGGCGCTCGCGCGCTCGGAGTCGCAGACGGATCTCTGTCTCAAGGCCGCGAGCTACCAGATGCCCGCCTGGCCGGTCGACGGCATGGACGTGCGCGCGGTGGCGCGCGCGGCGCACGAGGCGGCGCTGGCCGTGCGCTCGGGCGCGGGCCCCGTGTTCCTCGAGCTCCGCACCTATCGCTTCCGCGCCCACTCGATGTTCGACCCCGAGCTCTATCGCGAGCGCGCCGAGGTCGAGGAGTGGAAGAAGCAGGACCCGATTCCGCGCCTGGCCGCAGAGCTGCGCGCGCGCGGTGCCTTCGACGACGCGGCCGAGGCGCGGCTCGAAGCGGACGTCGCACAGGAGATCGCCGACGCGGTCGCCTTTGCCGAGGTGGGGACGCTCGAGCCGGTCGAGGACCTCCTGCGCTTCGTCACCTCGGAGCGGACGCCGCGATGAGCGCGCGGCGGCAGAGCTACCGCGAGGCGCTGCGCGAGGCGCTGCGCGAGGCGCTCGCGCGCGACGAGCGCGTCTTCCTGATGGGCGAGGACGTCGGCCGCTACGGCGGCACCTATGCCGTCTCGAAGGGCCTGCTCGAGGAGTTCGGCCCCGAGCGCATTCGCGACACGCCGCTCTCGGAATCGGCCTTCGTGGGCGCGGGTGTCGGAGCCGCGCTCGCGGACATGCGCCCGATCGTCGAGATCATGACGGTGAACTTCTCGCTGCTCGCGCTCGACCAGATCCTGAACGGCGCGGCCACGCTGCTGCACATGTCGGGCGGTCAGTTCCACGTGCCGCTCGTGATCCGCATGGCGACCGGCGCGGGACGCCAGCTCGCGGCGCAGCACTCGCACAGCCTCGAGGGCTGGTACGCGCACATCCCCGGCCTGCGCGTGATCGCCCCGGCCACCGTCGCCGACGCGCGCGGCATGCTGTGGACCGCGCTCGAGGATCCGGACCCCGTGCTGCTCTTCGAGCACACGGGGCTCTTCGCCGTCGAGGACGAGCTGCCGGACGACGCGGGCGCGGTCGACCTCGACCGCGCCGCGTTACGGCGGACGGGCCGCGATCTCACGATCGTCTGCTACGGCGGCTGCCTGCCGAAGTCGCTCGCGGCGGCGGAGGCGCTGGCGGCGCAGGGCGTCGAGGCGGAGGTCGTGGATCTCCGCACGCTGCGACCGCTCGACGACGAGACCATCCTCGAGTCCGTCGCGCGCACGCATCGCGCGCTGGTGGTCGACGAGGGCTGGCGCAGCGGCAGCCTGTCCGCGGAGGTCGCGGCTCGCATCCAGGAGCGGATCTTCTTCGAGCTCGACGCGCCGGTCGCGCGCGTGTGCAGCGCCGAGGTGCCGATCCCGTATGCGCGTCACCTCGAGCTGGCCGCGCTGCCGCAGCCCGAGTCGATCGCGGCGGCGGGGCTCGCGCTGGTCGGCGCCCGTGGCTGAGTTCCGCATGCCGTCGCTCGGCGCCGACATGGACTCGGGCACCCTGCTCGAGTGGCGCGTCGCGCCCGGCGACCGCGTGACACGCGGCCAGATCGTGGCGCTCGTCGACACGGACAAGGCCGAGATCGAGATCGAGTGCTGGCAGGCGGGGGTGGTCGAGCGCCTGATCGCCGAGGTGGGTCAGAAGCTCCCGGTCGGCGCGCCGCTCGCGTGGCTACGCGAGGAGAGCGAGGCCGTGAGCACCGCGAAGCCTGCGACGCCCGCGCTTGCCGTCGCGCCGGCCGCGACCGGCGTGCGACCCGTGCGGCCCGTGTTCGCTTCGCCCCGCGCGCCGGACGCTCGGCCCCCGGCGCCACCGCCGTCACGCCCACGTGTCGCCGTCGGCGAGTCGCGTCGCGTGCACGCCTCGCCGCTCGCGCGACGGCTGGCGAAGGAGCGGGGTCTGGACCTCGCGTCGCTCGCGGGCAGCGGCCCGGGCGGCGCGGTGATCGCGGCGGACGTGCAGCGCGCCGCCGCGGCGGAGCCGCCCGCGGAGCGCGTCCTGGCAGTCGCCGCGTCGGTGGCGCCGACGGAGGCCGCCGCGGCGCCTCGCGATCGGCGCGAGGGCATGCGTCGCGCGATCGCCGCCTCGATGGCGAAGAGCAAGCGCGAGATCCCGCACTACTACCTCGAGACCTCGATCGACTGCGGGCACGCGCTCGAGTGGCTGCGCGCGCGCAACGAGTCGCGTCCGGTGAGCGAGCGCGTGCTGCCGGTCGCGCTGCTGCTCGCCGCGACGGCGAAGGCGCTGCGGCGCGCGCCCGAGCTCAACGGCTTCTTCCTGGACGGCGCTTTCCGGCCGGGCTCGGGCGTCCACCTCGGCGTGGCGGTGTCGCTGCGCGGCGGCGGGCTCGTCGCGCCCGCGCTGCGCGACGCCGATCTCCGATCGCTCGACGAGCTGATGGCCGGATTGCGCGAGCTCACGCAGCGCGCGCGCGAGGGAAGGCTGCGGAGCTCCGAGTTCTCGGACGCGACGCTCACCGTCACCTCGCTCGGCGACCTAGGCGTGGACCGCGTATTCCCCGTCATCTATCCGCCGCAGGTGGCGATCGTCGGCTTCGGGCGCATCGCCGAGGCGCCGTGGGCCGAACGCGGCATGCTGGCCGTGCGCCCCGTCGTCCGCTGTACGCTGGCTGCCGATCATCGCGTGAGCGACGGCATGCGCGGCGCCCGCTTCCTGGCAGAGCTCGCGCGACTGCTCGCGCGCCCGGAGGAGCTATGACGCGCGAGGAGATTCGCTCTCTGGTGCTGCGCGAGCTCGGACGCATCGCGCCGGAGGCGGATCTCTCCGCGCTCCCGGAATCGGCGCCGCTCCGAGACGAGCTCGAGATCGACTCGATGGACCTGCTCAACTTCGCGACCGCGATCCACGAGGCGCTCGGGGTCGACATCCCCGAGGCGGACTACGAGCGCATCGCGAGCCTGCGTGGCTGCGTCGAATACCTGGCCGCGCGGCTCGCACGCTGAGGCCGCGCACGTGGGCGGGGACGCGGCGCTCGGCGAGGCGAGCCGCGCCGTCCTGCGCGCGACCGCGGCCTGGCCCGGCGAGGACGATTGGCCGGACGTCGTACACCGGGTGGCGACGGCGGTGGCGCAAGCGGAGCCGGCGGCGCAGCGCGCGGAGTGGAGCAAGCGCTTCGCGAGCTGGATGCTCGAGGGCTGCTTCTTCCCGAGCATCCCGATCCTCGCCAATGCGGGGCGCGGGGGTCCGCTCGAAGCGTGCTTCGTGCTCGAGCTCGAGGACAGCCTCGTTTCGATCTACGACTCGCTGCGCCGCGCGGCGCTGATCCAGCAGGGAAGCGGCGGGGCCGGCATCCATTTCTCGAAGCTGCGCGCGCGCGGCACCCCGATCGAGCGATCGGGCGGCCGTTCACCCGGTCCCTGCGCCTTCGTCGAGCTCTATGCGCAGTCGGCGCGCACGAATGCGCTGGCGGGTCGGCGTGCCGGGGCGCACCTGGCCGTGCTGCGCGACGACCACCCCGATGTGCTCGACTTCGTGCGGCTGAGGCGCGAACGCGGCGAAGCGCTGCGGGGAATCGGGCTCGCGCTCGGCGTGAGCGACGCGCTGCTGGATGCCGCGAGGCAGGGCCGCGAGCACGCGCTGCGCGATGCCAGCGGCCGCGCCCGCGGTGCCTTGTCCGCGCGAAGACTCCTGCGCGAGATCGCGCTGAGCATCCGCGAGAACGGCGAGCCGACCCTGCTCTTCCTCGATCGCATCGCCGCGGACAATCCGCTGCCCGAGCTCGGTCGCATCGAGGCGACCAATCCCTGCGGCGAGCAGCCGCTGCTTCCCGACGAGAGCTGCGTGCTCGGGTCGCTCTCGCTCCCGGCCTTCGCGGATGCGCGCGGGCGTCTCGACGCGGCGCGCCTGCGCGCGGCGGTGGGGGACGCGATCCGTTTCCTCGACGACGTGATCGACGTGAGCGTCTATCCAGACGCGCGCCTTGCGCAGGCGGCGCGCCGCACGCGCAAGCTCGGCCTCGGCTTGATGGGGTTCGTCGATCTGCTGATTCGACGCGAAGAAGTGTACGGATCTCCGGAATCGCTCGCCACGGCTGACGAGCTGATGCGACTGGTCGCGCAGGCTTCCGACGCCGCCACGCGCTCGCTCGCCGGAGAGCGCGGCGGCCATCCCGCCTGTCACCCCGAGCTTCCGGCGCGCCGCAACGCGACCTGCCTAGCGATCGCGCCGACGGGGACCCTCCGCCTGCTGGCAGGCTGCGGCGGCGGCTTCGAGCCGTTGCTCGCGCCCGTCGTGCGCGTGCGCGCGGAGACCGGCGAGCTTCGCTGGAGCGAAGTCGAGGTGGAGCGACTTCTCGCCGAGCGCGGCGCGCCGGAGCCGGTCCTCGAGGCCCTCGCCGCGGGCGTGCCCGCCGCGGAGCTTCCCGGTCTCGACGCCGCCGCGCGCGCCCTGCTGCGCCGAGGCCACGAGATCGACGCCGAGGCGCAGCTCGCGCTTCAGGCCGTCTTTCAGCGCCACGTCGACGGAGCCATCTCGAAGACGCTGCACCTCCCCGCAGCAACCGACGTCGAGCGGATCGAAGCGCTCGTGTTCCGTGCGCGTGAACAGGGCTGCAAGGGAGCGGCCTTCTTCGCGGGCGGCTCGCTGGCCGCGCCGGAGATCGAGCTCGCCGCGCTCTCGTGCGCGGAATGCGAGGTCGGCAGCGCCCCTCGGTGACCCGGCCTGGCGCACCGCGCCCCAGCGCGGTGCCGAGGATTCCGGCGCGCGCGAGCGTCGCGCGTGCTCCATGTGTTTCGCTGGGCGCTGGACGCGATCTTCGCCGGGCATGGGGGTTGCACATGGGCCCGACTCAGGGCCGCGCGTTTCCGATCCGACGCGCGGAGAACCCGAATCGTCTGGAAGCGAGGAGGAATCCCCGATGAAGGTTCAACGGCTCATGACGAAGGCCGTGTCGAGCTGTCTGCCCGACGACACGGCCAACCAGGCTGCCCGCATCATGTGGGAGCGGGATTGCGGTTTCGTACCGGTGGTCGAGGGCCACGAGAGCCGGCGCGTGGTGGGGGTCGTGACCGATCGCGACATCTGCATCGCCGCCTACACCAAGAACCGCCCGCTCGACCAGATCCGCCTGAACGAGCTCATGTCGACCGACGTGCGTTCGTGTCGTGCGGACGACGAGGTGAGCGAGGCGGAGCAGGCCATGCGCCGATCCCAGGTGCATCGGCTGCCCGTGCTCGACGACGCCGGCCAGCTGCTCGGCGTTCTCTCGCTCGCGGACGTGGCGCGCGAGGCGGCGCGCGACACCGGCTCGAAGCGCCAGGAAGTGACCGCGCGCGAGATCGGGGAGACCATCGCCGCGATCAGCCGGCCGCGGGAAGTCACGGCGGCCGCCACGTCGTATCTCCGGATGCGGCCACCCTCTCCGCTCGCGTGTGGAGGATGGACATGGAGCGATCGATGCCGGGGTTGGTGCACGGGGGTACGCCGTGAGCGGGTCGGCCGGCGCGATCTGCATGCGTTCGGTGCAGGTGGCCTGGTCCGAGGAGACCGTGCGGGCGGTGACGCGGCGCATGGCGAAGGCCGACGTCGGCACCGTGGTCGTGGTCGGCGACGGCAAGCGTCCCCTCGGCATCCTCACGGACCGCGACGTGACGCTTCGCTGTGTGGCGAAGGACCGCGATCCCGACACCACCGAGGTGGGAGCGGTGATGAGCTCACCGGCCGCCTGCATCGACGAGTCGACTCCGATCGAGCAGGCGCTGGCACGCATGGCCGGAGAGAAGGTGCGGCGGCTGGTCGTGGTCGACTCGGCACAGGCCCTGGTCGGCATCCTGGCGCTCGATGACGTGCTCGAGCTGCTGGCCGAAGAGGCCGCGACGATCGGACGCCTGCTCGCCCGGCGGGTCCGCGCCTCCTGACCCCGGCTCGGATCGCTCGTTCCAGACGCCACGCACGATCAGCGCGCCGTCGGGCGCATGCCGAGCAGATAGCCGCAGATCGTGCTCAGCGGATGCACGGCGCCAACGAGTACGACGGAAATCACGACGCGCGTCGGTGTGACCGGAACTTCCAGTGCGAGCACCAACCAGTAGCCGAGCAACAGGTCCACCTGGTCCCAGACGTAGAAGACCACGGCCAGCGCGCCGCGCGCCGTGGCGCCCGGCGGGATGCCGAGGCGCCGCTTCACGAAGCTGTTCGGCAGCTCGGAGAGCTCGGCCGCGGCGCCGGCGGCGGCGCCGAGCCACCAGGACATCGACTCCGTCGGCGCCAGCGGCGGCAGCGTATCCACGCGCGCGAGCAGGGCCCGCTCGAGAGCGAATCCCGCCGCCGTCCCGGCCGCCACGCAGACCAGGCCGCGGAGGGTCTTGCTGCGGCCGAAGATCGGCCGGCCACGCCAGCGGGCTTCTCCGTCGATCGGTCGCGCCAGCCAGGCGAGCCAGCCGTGCTTCATGCAGAGCCCGTGCACGAGCGCGCCGGCGACGAGCGGTAGCAGCAGCCATGCCGTCGTGAGCAGCTCGCGCGCCAGGGAAACGGTGTCGCTCTGCGGCATGGTCTCCCGGTCGAGAGCGCTGCGACAGAGGCCCGTGTGGCTAGAGGCCGGCCGCGAGCTCGACGCGGGGAAGCAGCACGCGGCGGACCACCTCGTGCCAGGCGAAGCGGCGCGCCGTGGCGACGCCGGCGCGGCGCATCGCGCGCGCCTCCTCCGGACGACGCCGCAGTCGCTGGAAGAGGCGCAGGAACTCACCCGGGTCCTCGGTCTCGAGCACCAACGCATTCTGACCCGGCATTGCGTAGTCCTCGCCGGTGCAGCCGGTGCAGGCGAGCCCGCCGACGGCCATCGTCTCGAGGCCGACCAGGCCGAAGGGCTCGCGGCGGCTGTTGGCCATCACCGCGTCGACGCCGCGGAAGAGCACGCGGCGCGCGGCGCCGTCGACGTGCGAGCGGAGATCCACGACGTCGGCCTCTCCGACGCCGCGCAGCGCGCCCAGGAGACCCGACACGCCGGGCGTGCTCCAGCTCCGCTCGACCCGGCGCAGGCCGCTTGCGCGGATCGCGCGCGCGACCTCCGCGCCGTGCGGCTCGGAGCCGCCGCGCGCGAGCAGCAGCGGCCGCAAGCCGGCGCGCTTCATCGTGGCGACCGTCTCGACCGCGGCGAGCCAGCCCTTGTCCGGATCCCAGCGCGCCATCTTCGCGAGCAAGGTGCGGCCAGCGAAGCGCCGCCGCAGCTCGGCGCAGGCCGCGCGATCCGGCGGATCGAAGGCCTCCTCGGCCAGCCCGTTCGGAACGACCCGCGCGTCGACTCCGAGCGGGAGCATGCACTGCTTCATGTAGCGACTCACCGTGGTGACGGTGGCCGCGCGCGCAATGCGAGGCAGATCGAGGCGCTCGAAGCCGAACAGGTTGTTCGCGTTCCACAGCATCGTCGCGCGGTCGCGCAGGTGCGCCTGCGCGAGCAGCCAGTCGAGATGCAGCACCGCGTCGGCGGTGTGCCACTCCTCCGCGAGCACGACGGCGCGGCGTCCGGCCTCGAAGCAAGGGCGCAGCGCGTGTTCCAGAAGATGGGGAGGAAGCGTGCGCGAGTAGTCGGCGTGCTTGCCGTGCTCGCCGTCGTATACGCCGCCCGGGTGGTAGCGGGAGATCCACTGCGCCCAGCGGTGCAGGTGCAGAGAGCCACGGCTCTCGTGTCCGGGGAGCTCCGGATCGCCGACGAACCACAGATGGGTCTCGAAGCCGAGCGCGCAGAGCGCGCCAACGAGACCTTCCACGCGGCTCGCGAGCCCACCGGCGCGCGAGTAGAGATCCGGTCCTTCGAAGGACAGCACGTGGAACTGCATGGGGGACTCCACGGACCGCGTGGAGACTCGATGCCACGCGGCGTCGTTCAGGGTACACCCCGCGCGCCCTGCCCGGTTCGCGTTTTTTCTCGGAATCACCAGCATGTCATCGCGTCGAGCCCGATTCGTTTCGGAGCTCGGTCCTGCGGTGCCCGGCGCGATTGCAAAGCACGTGCCCTGTGCGATCGGCGACGAGACGCTCGCTCCAGCGCCTCGGTGCGCCGACGCCTCGGCAGGATGGCCGGACGTGCGGCGATTCGCCTTCCGGATG
>Ga0335069_10001200_pt1 | contig 41961 bp, 32 predicted proteins | sample Lox_Sample_11_FD_206714 | JGI IMG/M metagenome (GOLD analysis project Ga0335069, IMG submission 206714) | Soil microbial communities from Loxahatchee National Wildlife Refuge, Florida, United States - Lox_Sample_1.1 | ecosystem: Environmental > Terrestrial > Soil > Wetlands | place: USA...
AGCACCGCGAGGCCCGTCATGCGCTGCACGATGTAGGTCGTCGACTGGATCTGGAGCGGGTGCGCGACGAAGAGCAGCGCGGCGATCCACGCGATGCCGCGCGCCGCCGGCTCGGGCACCGGCGGGCGCAGCCGAGCCAGCAGCACGCGGGCGAAGCGCGCGAGCAGCAGTGCCGACGCGACGAGGATCGCGACGTTGACCACGCGGAAGCCGCGCGGGTCGAGCCCGTGCGCCCAGTGGTCGAGCGCGAAGGTGAGGTTCGCGACCGGCCGCGCGGTCGGGCCCGCGAAGAGCGTCTGGCGCAACCAATCGAGGCGCAGCGAGTCCCAGTGCACGAACGGGTTCTCGACGATGTTCGAGTAGTCGTCGAGCACGAAGGGCGCGTCGAGCGCGCTCGCGTAGACGGCGAAGCCGACCACCACGACCGCGCACGCCGCCAGGAATCCTCGCGGGCTCCACTCGGGTGCCGGTCCGGCTACGGACAGGGAGCCCCCGGCGGCACCTGACCCGCGAGCGCGCAGCGCGCGACCTCGAAGCGCGTGAGCAGGAAGTCGTAGACGGCGCGCATGCGCGCGCTGCGGCGAAGCCCCGGGTGCGTGACCAGCCAGATGTCGAGCAGCAGGTTCCGCTCCGGCATCACGTGCTCGAGCTCGGGGCGGCGGCCCGCGATGAAGGCCGCCTGCGCGCCGATCCCGTAGCCGGCGCGCATCGCCGCGAGCTGCGCCTGGATGCTGTTCGCGCGGTAGACGATGCGCGCCGCGCCGAGGCTCTGCTCCAGCCACGAGCCGAGCTGCGCGTGGCGCATCGCCTCGTCGAACACCACCGCGCGGTGTCCCTGCAGGTCGTCGTCGTCCTCGGGGCGACCGCGCTCGTCGAGGTAACGCTTCGCGGCGTAGAGTCCGTACGCGAGGTCACCGACCTTGCGCGCGACGAGGTCGACCTGGCGCGGGCGTCCGAGCCGCACCGCGATGTCGGCCTCGCGCTCGAGCAGGTTCACGTTGGTGTTGCGGATCAGGAACTGGATCTCGATCTCCGGGTGATCGCGCTGGAAGTCCGCGAGTTCCGGCGTGAGCCAGTCGATCGCAAGGCCTTCGGTCGCGGTGATCCTCACGGCGCCCGCGAGCGCGCGGTCGCGCCCCGTGACCGCGACCTCCGCCGCGCGCGCCTCCTGCTCCATGCGACGCGCGGGCTCGAGGATCGCCTCGCCCGCCTCGGTCAGCTCGAGCCCGCGCGGCGTCCGCAGGAAGAGCTCCGCGCCGAGGCGCTCCTCGAGCGCGGCCATGCGCCGCGTGAGCGTGGGCTGGCTCACGCCGAGTCGGCGTGCCGCCGCCGAAAGGCTGCCGCCTTCCGCGACGGCCAGGAAATCCCGCAAGGCGGTCCATTCGAGCGGAGCCGGATCGATCGGGAGGTCGACTCGAGACGGGCTGCGACTCATGGCAATGCGCGGATGAATAGCAGACAAGAAACTTCGGGCACTCGATATTCGCAGTGGATCGCCGATCGTGTGATCCATCGCGGGTTGGGGAACCCGCAAAGCGGGGTCGCCGGGAGGGTCGTGAGGACGGATCGATGCGAGATCGGATTTCGCGAGTGCTGAAGAGTGGTTGGATCGGCGGGCTGCTCGTGGCGTTCCTGGCGGGCTGCGCGACCTCGCCGACCGCGCTGCCGATCCCGAAGCCGCAGTCGGTGCTGCTCGCCCCGACCACGGTCGACACGATGCTGCCGAGCGAGCTGCGCTCCGGCGCGCCGATCGTCCACCAGATGATCGGGCAGCTCCTGTGGGAGCAGGACATGCGGGTGAATGCTCCGCCGCTGCCGCAGTTCGACGAACTCTGGCGCGAGGCCGGCGACGCGATGGGCGCGCAGCCGGCTCTCGTCACCGGCGGCGCCGTGAGCGACGTCGCGGTGCGCGCGCTCCTCGACGGATTGCGTGCCCACGGCGAGAACTTCGACGCGCTGCTCGTCCCCTACCTGACGATCCGCCCGGGCACCGTGACGGGCGAGTCGGTGATGTGGGACGGCGTCGCGCGGCGGCTGCCGCTCTCGTACAAGAACCGCGACGTGGCGTACCTGGTGGCGCGGCGCGGCGTCTATGCGTCGTGCACATCGCTCGGCGTGGTCGCGTACGGCCCGCACGGCGAGCGCCTGTTCGAGCGCATCGGCGGGCTCGAGGTCGCGAAACGGATGTGGGTCAGCGACGACGGCCATCGCCGCGGCTGGAACGACCGCGAGGATCTCTTCCAGGACCAGGCGGCGCTGCGCAGCGGCGTGAAGGAGGCGCTGTACCCGTTGCTGCGGAACTAGCGCCTCGCTGCGAAGCCGGCGCGGCGGTTCGCCGCGGCCGGTGCCGATAGAATGGCCGCATGATCCACGCGCGACCCGCGCGGCTCGCGCTGCCGGTCCTCCTCTCGCTCACTTTCGCGGTGCTCTGCGCCACGAGCCTGCTGCGGAGCTCCGGCACCTGGGACGAGCTGCACTATCTCGGAGCAGTCGGCAGCGAGGCGCCGGTCGTCGACGCGGTTCTCCAGCCGCCGCTCTCGGGCTGGATCCACGGCCTTCCGCTCCAAGGGCTCGAGATTCCGGACGCGCTCCGCCACGAGCCGAACGGTCCGCTGCGGGGACAGCGGATCGTCGCGCTGCGCGCCGACGACTGGATGCTCGACTCCGCGCGTCTCGCGCTGCTGCCGCTCGGCGTCGCGCTCGGCTGGATCGCCTTCGCGTGGGGACGCCATCTCTACGGGTACGGCGGCGGCCTGCTCGCGATGGCGCTCGTCTGCTTCGAGCCCAACGTCGTCGCGCACGCGGGACTCATCACGCCGGACGTGACCCTCGCCGCGACTGCCGGCTTCGCGCTCTACCAGATCGCGCGCCTGGCCGAGACCCCGACCTCGCAGCGCCGAGTCGCCGCGGGTCTCGCGCTCGGGCTGATGCTGCTCTCGAAGCACGCCGCGCTGCTGCTCGTCCCCATCTTCCTGGTGACCGATCTGGCCGCGCGACTCGCGGCGCGCGCGGAGCCACGGCCGGCGCTGCTCGCGCGCGCCGCGCTCGACTGGACCGCGATCGTCGCGCTGGCGCTCGCGCTTCTCTGGGCGGGCTACGGGTTCGAGGTCGGGCGCGTGCTCGTCGGCGGCTACGAGATCGCGGTGCCGGCGCCGCGCTACGTGCAGGGCGCGATCTACCAGTGGCAGCAGTCGCGGCTGCCGCACGACTTCTTCCTGCTGGGTCAGATCTCGAAGCAGGGCTGGTGGTACTTCTACCTCGTCGTCGCGCTCTTCAAGGTGCCGCTCGGCACCTTGCTGCTGCTCGCCCTCGCGCTCGGCGCGGGGCGCTGGCTCGGCATCCGCGGTCGCGCCGCCGAGCTCTACCTCGTGCTGCCGGCGCTGCTGCTGCTCCTCTATCTCTCGTTCTGGAACACGATTCAGAACGGCTTCCGCTACCTGCTGCCGGTGTGGGTGCCGCTGCTCGTGCTCACGGGTCGGCTCGCGCTGCCGGCGGCGCGCTCGCGCGCGTTCGCCGTCTTGTTAGGTGTGACGCTCGCGTGGTCCGCCATCGCCACCGTGCGCGCCTGGCCGGACTATCTGGCCTACGTGAACGAGCTCGGCGGCGGCAGCCGCAACGGCTATCGGCTGCTGTCCGACTCGAACCTCGACTGGGGCCAGGGTCTCGAGGCGCTCTCCGTCTGGATGCGCGAGCACCACGTGCCGCGCGTGCAGCTCGCCTACTTCGGCACGGCCGACCCCGCGCACTGGGGCATCGACTACCTCGCGCTGCCGTCGCCGACCAGCGCGCTGCCGCAGACGCCTCCGCTCGCGCCGGGCGAGACACCGCCGCGCGTCGTCGCGCTCAGCGCCTATCAATATCAGGGCGTCGCCTTCCACGGTGACAATCCCTACGCTCGCTTCCACGAGCTCGAGCCCAACGACGTCGTCGCCGGCTCGATCCTGATCTTCGATCTGGATCATCCCCGCAAGCGAAGCGCGCAGCGAGGCGAAGCCGAGCGAAGTCAGAGGAGCGATCCGGTTCGCCGGCGACGAAATGAATCGTGGCCGCGCACGGTTCACTCCCCGTCCCAGTAGTCCACCGCCGTCGCGGCGCGTCCGTAGAAGGTGAAGCGCGGGGCGAGCTTGTCGCCGGCGAAGACGCCGAACTTCTGCGAGTCGGGATACTCGAAGACGTCGGGGCCCTGCATCGTGCTGACCGCCAGGTAGTGGAGCTCCTCGCGGCCGTCGTTCACGATCTGGTGCGCCGTCTCGGGACCGCCTTCGGGCGCGCAGACGACGTCGCCGGCGCGCAGCGGGATGCGCTTCTCTCCGAGGCGCAGCATCCCCGTGCCGGCGAGGACGAAGAACATCTCTTCGTTGTTGTGGTGCGCGTGGTAGGGCCATGCGCACTTCCCCGGCGGCACGACGGTGAGGCGGTAGCCGAGCTTGCGCGCTCCGATGCGGCGCCCGATGTGACCGAGCCGCGCCTCGAAGCGGTCGCCGTGACCGTGCGGTGTCAGCTCGACTTCGTCGAGATTCAGGACGTGCTCTCTCATGGGAGGCTCCTCGCGGAATCGGGTTCGGTGGAGCGCGCGTGCGCGAGCGTCGGCCCGAGCAGCGCCGCGGCGAGGCAGGCGGGCGCTAGGCCGAAGAGCGTGCGCGGCAGCGAGGTCACGAGGTGCCAGGCAAGCTCGTGAGGCGTCGCGAGGTACACGAGAGAGAGTCCGCCGAGATAGACGGCCGGCGCGGCGAGCAGCGCGGCGGCGCGCGCGGCCCGCGTGCGCAAGCCGCCGCCCGCGAGCGCGAGCGTCGCGACGGCGCAGGCGCCGAGCGCGATCGCGCGCTGCGGCTCGCCGAAGAACGAACGGAGCGCCGCGAAGAGCTCGCCGGCGCGCGCGCCGAGCAGATCGAAGCGGAGCTCCGCCGGCAAGGTGTCCGCGACACCGAGCCGCGCGCAGGTCGCCCGCCACGCGGCGAACACGACGACGCCGGGCAGCGCGCAGCGCGCGCCGGTTGCGAGTGCGGAGGCAAGGCTCGAGCCGGCCGCGCGCGCGAGCGCGATCGCGCCCGTCGTCGCGGCCAGCAGCCAGAGCGCTCCCTCGTTCTTCGTCGCGACCGCGCAGGCCAGCGCGAGCGCGCCCGCTGCGACGAGCGCGGTGTCCTGGCGGATCGCACCGGCCGCCGACCAGGCGAAGCCCGCGAGCGCCACGAGGACGAGCAGCGGGTCGGCGTAGGCACCGAAGTGCGTGACGACGAGCCCGGGCACGGCGAAGGGCGCGACCGCGAGCGCAGCGGCGATCGGCGCAGGGAGCGCGCGGCGGAGTCCCAGCGCCAGCGCCGGTGCGAAGCAGGCCGCGACGATGCCGAGCGCCAGCGCCAGCTCGCGCAGCTCGAGCCCGCCGACGCGCGCGAACCAGGCGAGCAGCGCCGGCAGCAGCAGCGGGTAGTCCCAGTGTCCCTGCACGAGCTGGCGCTCGCGAAAGAGCGCGGCGGGCAGCTCGGCGCTGCGCGCGAGCACCTTCGCGCGCACGAGCCAGATCGAGAGGCCGTCCCAGCCGTAGCCGGGCCAGCCTTCCGCGTCGAGCGCGCGTCCGGCGAGGACCAGCCCCAGCGACACGGCCGCGAGGAGGGCGAACGCGAGCGCTCCGCCTCTCGTGTCGGCAGTCTCCACGCGCCCGGGCGCTCCGCGCAGCAACGCCTGCGCGCAGGGCGCGAGCGCGAGCGCGGCGATCGCCGCGCGAAGCGGCCAGTGTGAGATCGATCCTCCGAGCCAGGGCGAGAGCGCGAGCGGAAGCGTCAGCGCGAGCGCGCCCGCGAAGGGCACCAGCGCGACACCGAGCTCGCGCCGCCCGCGGCGCCAGAAGACCGCCGCGCACGGGAGCCCGAGCGCGAGCCACGCGGCGCATGCGAGCGCGACGCTCATGGGGTCTCGGCCGTCGAACGCCGCAGCAGCACGAACTCGCGGCCCTGAACCACGAGCGTGTCGCCCGGGCCGCCGCAAGGGGCCGGGCAGATCCGCCAGTCGGCGCCCGCCGCGATCGGGTGCTCCGGCAGCAGCGCCAGCCAGAAGCGCTGACGCCGCTCCTCGTACGCCCCTCGGCCCTCGACGGAGATGGGTGTACCCGGCGCGAGCTCGCGCTCGACGTGGCGCAGGATCGCGATCTCGTCGCCGAGGACCGGCGGCGCGGCGTAGAAGTCGGCGTCGCTGCGGAGCGCGCCGCGCGTCGCCGCGGTGTCGCGCACCAGCGCGCGCAGGTCGCCCGTGGACCGCCACGCCAGCGCGGCGATCGCGGCGAGCAGCAGCCAGGCTGCGATCTCGTGAGACCCGCGGCGCTCGAGCGGCTGCATGCGCGCGCGATGCTACCGCGCGGAATCGTTGCGCCGTGCCGCCGGATCCGGAACGACGAGCGCGGGATCGCGCACCTTCGCGCGCGAGTCGTCGCGCAGGTAGAAGGTCAGCACGCCCTCGGCGCGCGCGGGCACGTAGCGTGCGAGGAAGCCCGGGTGGCTCTCGAGCCCGCGGTCCGCGCCGAGGATCACGTCCGGGCGCCGCTCGTAGACGACGTAGTCCCAGTCCCACTTCGAGTGGCCGGGCGCGAAGCCCTGCACCTCCATGTGCGCGATGTGGCGATCGGAGCGCCCGAGCACGTCGATCGCGGGCCGATCCGCGAAGTAGGCGGTGACCCCCGCCCAGTGGAGCGCGACCGTGGTGTCGGCGTCGGTGTGGTCGCGCAGGTAGATGCCGTAGCGGTAGAGGCGCTCGTTGTAGTCGCGCAGCAAGGTCGGCGCTGACGCCGAGAGCCACTCGACCTGCGGACCCTCCGGCGCGAGCTTCGCGCCGCCGAGGAGCAGCGCGAGGGCGAACGCGGAGGCCGCAACGACCGGCGGCACGCGCGCGGAGAGCGAGACGGTCGCGCGCCAGGCGACGCCCGCATAGAGGAGCGATATGAGCGGAAGCAGCGGCACGAGGTAGCGGCTCGTCTCCTCGGGCAGCCAGTCTCCGCCGACCTGCACGTGGTACGCAACCCGCGCGCCGATCACGCACGCGAGGAGCCACAGCCACCGCTCGCGACGCAACCAGGCGATGGAGCCGAGCGCGCAGACGGCTACCGCCGGCCAGATCGACGCGAGCAGCTCGCGGAGCTGGAGCAGGCCATTTGCCCAGACCAGCATGCGCGGCGATCCCGTCGCCTTCAGGTACCAGGTGTTCGGCAGCGGATCGCCGTAGTAGCCGAGCCCGAGCGCCAGCAGGGCGGCCCACGCGACGCAGAGCCCGACGAGCGCCTGTCCGGCGCAGCGAGCGCGGTTCGGCGCGAGCCAGAGCGCTGCCACGAGCACGGCGAGGAGATCCACTGTCGTGTCGGGCCGGATCCAGATGCCGAGGGCGAGCAGGGTGAAGGCGCCCGGCGGCCAATTTTCGCCGCGGCGGTCTCGCGACGCGATCGCGGCGAGCGCGGCCAGCACCACTAGCGTCTGGGGCGCCGCGTCCGATCCTTGCAGCCCCCAGACCGCGAGCGGGCCGCCGGCCGCGCACAGCGCCGTCGCGGCGATCGGGACGGGTGTGTCGGCGCCGAACCAGAGTCCGGCCAGCCGGTACACCAGGGCGAGGATCGCGAGGAGCAGCACGAGCATCGCCAGCTGATAGACGGCCGCGATCTTCGTCGGGGGCAGCGGCATCCGGTGCAGCAGCGCCATCGCGAGCGTCGGCGCCGGATCCGTGAACCCCTGCACGCGCTCGGAGTCGCCGTTCCAGGTGAGCCCGCGGCCGTCCGCGAAGTTGCGCGCGTAGCGCATCGAGATCATCGCGTCGTCCCACAGGCTGTAGACGCGGACGCCGTCCACCACGAAGCTGGTGCGCTGGATGTAGACGAGACCCCACGCGCAGTAGGCGGCGAGCAGCAGCCAGAGCAGTGCGCGCGAGAGCCGCATTCGCGGGTCGATGCTACCGCGCCTCGTGACGAAGCTCGCCGTCTGCGCGTTAGGCTACGCGGCGCATGGCACGGGGCCGCAGCGCTCGCTCGCCGTGGGTCGCGGTCGGACTCCTCGCCGCCGTGCTCGCCATCTACGCCCAGACCTTCCGCTTCGGCACCGCGCAGTCGGACGACCTGCTCTACGTGAGCGACAACGGGGTCGTGCAGGCGGGGCTGTCGCTCCGCGGCGTCGCCTGGGCCTTCACCAGCCACTACGCGGCGAACTGGCACCCGCTGACCTGGCTCTCCTTGATGCTCGACGTCACGTTGTTCGGGCCGTCTCCGGGCGGGCACCACGCGACGAACGTGCTGCTCCACGCGCTCTCGGCCTGCCTCCTCTTTGGCGCGCTCCGCGGCGCGACCGGCCGGATCGGCGCATCCGCCTTCGCGGCGGCGCTCTTCGCGGTCCACCCGATCCACGTCGAGTCCGTCGCATGGATCGCCGAGCGAAAGGACGTGCTGGCCGCCGTGTTCGGCTTCGGCGCGCTGTGGGCCTTCGTCGACTACGCGCGACGCGGCGGCGCGGCGAGCTATCTCGGCGTGCTAGCGCTCTTCTTGGCGGGCCTCCTGTCGAAGCCGACGCTCGTCACCTGGCCCTTCGTGCTGCTGCTCTTCGACGTCTGGCCGCTGGCGCGCTGGCGTCCCGGTGATCGCGACGAGCCGGTGCCGGGAGTCGCGGCGGAGATCGCGCCGTCGCCCCCGCGCAGCGCGCGCTTCCTGGCCCTCGAGAAGCTCCCGTTCGTCGCGCCCTCCGCGATCGCCTGCCTCGTGACTCTCCGCGTGCAGCAGGCGCCGCTACGCGTCGGGGAGCGGATCGACATCGGGGACCGCGCCGCGAGCGCGGTCGTCGGCTACGCCCGCTATCTCGGCAAGCTCGTCTGGCCCGACCGCTTCGCGTTCTTCTATCCGCATCCGGCGCTCCCGGGCGGCACGCCGCTCGCGCCGACGGTCTTGGCGCTGGCCCTCCTCGGTCTGCTCGCAGCGACGGCGCTGGCGTGGCGAGCGCGGCGGCACTGGCCCTGGCTGCTCATCGGCTGGCTCTGGTTCCTCGGCGTGCTCGTCCCGATGAGCGGACTCGTGCAGGTGGGTCGCCAGGCGATCGCCGATCGCTATGCGCTGCTCGCGTTCCCCGGCCTCTACCTGGCGATCGCCTGGAGCACCGACGCGATGACCGCGTCCTGGCGCGCGCGCGCCGCCTGGCGCCGCGACGCCGTCGCCGCACTGGCGATCGCATGGCTCGGCGCGCTCGGCGTGCGAGCCTGGCAGCAGGCGCGCACCTGGAGCGATCCGCGCGCGCTCTTCGCGCAGGCCATCGCCGTCGCGCCCGATGCGCCCTTCGGGCTCTCGGGACTCGCGGCGCTGCTCGTCGGCGACGGACACCTGGACGAGGCCGAGGCGCTGCTCGCGCGCGCGCTGTCGACTGCGCCGGACGACATCGGCGCGCAGGCCAACATGGCCGTCGTGCAGCTCGCACGCGGACGTGTCGACGAGGCCGTGCGGCTCGCGGCGCGCGTGGCGGAGATCGATCCGAGCGCGCCGCACGAGGTCCAGCTCGCCAAGTTCCTCCAGGCCGCCCGGCGAGGCGACGAGGCCGAGACGCACTACCGCAACGCGATGCGGATCGATCCCGAGAGTCCCGAGCCGCGGCGTCTGCTCGCGCGCCTGCTCGAGGCGCGCGGCCTGCGCGACGAGGCCGACTCGCTGCGCGCCGAGGCGATCGCGCTCCACGAGCGTGCGCTGGCCCGCGGCTTCGCGAGACCGCGCGCCGAGCTCCGCATCGGCGAGATCGAGCTCGAGCGCGGCCACGCCGACGCAGCGCGACGTCGCTTCGAGTCGGTCCTCGCCTCGTCGCCCGGCGACGAGGCCGCGCGCGCGGGGCTCGAGCGGGCGCGGCGGATGCTCGCGGCGTCGGAATGATCGAGGGGGCTGCCCCTTTTCGGAGCAGCCCCCTCTCTTCAGGATCTCGAGCCGCGCCTCACGGCACGGCTCACAGGTGTCGAAGGCTCAGTCCTTCTTGCGACCGAGCGCTCGGGAGCCGAGGTACACGAGGCCCGCGCCGAGCCCGCCGAGAGCGGCGAGCGGGAGCGCCGGGATCGCGACCAGGCGGCCGCCGATCTGCGTATTCGCAGTGACGGCACCGCTGCCGAGGCTCACGATCTCGAACCCCTTCGAGGTGAACTTGTCACCCGTGAACACCCACGGATCCAGGTTGAACTGCTGGGGAGGCTCGATCGGAGCCGGGGGCCCGAGGCCCTCGAAGCCGACGAAGGGCTTGCAGGCCGACGCGGTACCGCAGCCCGGGGAGGGGCAGCCGGTCTGGCAGAACAGGCGACCCGTCTGGGACCAGCCAACGATGGTGCCCCAGTTGATGGTCCCGCTGGTGCTGCCGGTACCCGTCTGATTCGGGGTGACGGTGATCGTGTTCTCGGCGTGCAGCGCCGCCGTCGCGCCGGGGATTCCGGTGACGGTCGCAGCGCCGACGAAGTCGTCCCACTCAGCAATCAGGAGCATGCTGGTGAGGGTCGGCGTGCCGTTGCCCGTGTCGTTGATCGTGATGTGACCGCCCGAGGTCAGGTTGCAGGGCGGCTGGGGCGAGCCGTGCGTGAGGAACGTCGGGGGGCACGATCCCGCGGCCGGGTACGCGATGCCCGGGTCGCACGCACCGCCGTGCGGCCGGCCCTCGGAGCCGCCGCACGCGTCGTCTCCTATCGCCAAGGCACAAGTGCTGCTGGGGCAGTCGGTGTTCGTGTTGCAGTCGAGGTTGGCCCGGCTGCCGCCCACGCAGAGCTTCGGCGCCGGCACGTGGCTGAACGAGCAGTTGACGCCCGGGCTGCACGCGCACTGGTCGCCGGCGAGCGGCTGATTGTCGCCGTGGTTCGGGGTGGAGGCGCCGGGGTCGCAGTCGCCGCGGTAGACGCGGCGATCGGACGGAAACAGGGTGCTGTTGTCAGCATCCGCCGTGTAGGTCTTGATCACAGCCATGCCCTGCACCGCGAAGAGCAAGGTCGCAGCGCCGGCCAGGCAGGTTCGAAGCTTCATGGACTCTCTCCATCTTCAACATCCGGTGATCGGAGGCGCCGCGCCCGACCTGGGCGCCGCGCCCATGGACGCCTCAGCAATCGCCGTGCCGCGCGAGCGAACGAGTGATTCAGATGGAATCACGCGGGCTTGAGCCGTTCCTCCGACCTGCGCGCAGCTGGTGGATTTCGCACCATGGAGCAGGCTGCTCCGGCAAGCAGCCACAGGCGAAACGGTCTAGAACCAGTTCGGGAGCAAGTCGGAGATGTAGTTGATCCCGAACTTGATGCCGTAGGTACGCGGCGGCTGGTACTGCCCGAAGGCCTGGCCACCCGACAACGCAGATCCGACCACCACGTTGTTGAGCACGTCCTTGTCCGAGAGGTTCACGCCGAACACTTCGGCCGTGAAACGCTCGTCCTCGCTGCGCCACATGATCTTGGCATCGTACTTGATGAAGGGGTCCTGCTTGTCGTCCGTCAGGTATAAGAGGTTCGGGTTCTTCGGCAATCCGTGGTAGGCATTGAACACGCGATAGTAGGTGAGACCCTGGAACTGCGTCGCGAAGCGCGGCGTGAAGTAGCCCCAACGGCCGAAGTCGAACTCGTACTGGATACCGAACGAGCCCGCCCACTCCGGCGCGTTCGTAAGGTGCTGGCCGGACACATCCACGGGAGTCTGCGTCGAGGGCGCGGTTGCGGGCGGACTCTGGACGTTGCAGCCGTTCGGGTTCGTGCAGCCTTTGATCGTAGGGTCGATCACCTGCATGTTGTTGATGCGCGAATCGAGATAGTTGAAGAAGCCGTTCACCTGGAGGCCTTCGAACGGAGTCGCGACATACTCGAACTCGACCCCGCGGATCGTGGCGGAGCCGTTCGAGTCGCAGAGATAGGCCGGGCCGTCGAACTGGCACACCTGGAATGGATCGTACTCGGTCCAGAATCCGGTCGTGTTGATGCGCAGGCGACCGTCGAAGAGCTGGTTCTTCGAGGTCAGCTGGTAGTTCCAGGTGTATTCGGACTGGTAGGGCTTGTCCAGCGACCGGAGGTCGGGCGACACCACAGTCGGGAAGCCGCCGGACTTGAAGCCCCTCGTGACGTTGAGGCTGAGCGTGCTCGTATCCGTCACCTGCCAGTCGAGCTGCCCCATGGGAGTCAGGCCGTCGAAGTTCTGCCACTTCTTCTGAGGCGCCTCCGCTGGCTGGATGATGGGAGCCTCGCCGACGAGGGCCATGGTCTGGTATCCGCAACCTCTCGGAACGGTTCTCGGATCGAACGCGTTGGCGGCGCTGATGTTCCAGAACTGCTCGTCGTTGCTCTTCTCGTCGAACGAGTAGCGGATCCCGCCGGAGGCGCGCAGGTTCTCGGTCAGGCGGAAACCCGCCTGTCCGTAGCCGGCGATGCTCCTCGTTCCGATCTGGCCCTTGTACTTGAAGTCGCTGATGCCCGGCGAGGCCGCGGGTCCGTTGATGTCGAAGCAGACCTGCGTGGCGATCGACTCGTCGAGCCAATACACGCCGCTGCGGAAGTCCCAGCGCCCGACGTCCGGACGCTCGATGTATGCCTCCATCGAGTACTGGTGCGCGTTGCGCGACAGGTCGAGGATCTCCGCGGGCACGTTGGTGCCGTCGAAGTCGTACACCCAGTCTTCCCCGGTCTGCTGCCACGAGCTGATCAGTCCCAGGCGCAGGTCGGAGAAGGGCGTGTCCTGGAAGAGCGGCAGGTCCCAGGTCCCGAGACCCGTGAGCCCGTTTTGATGGTTGTTCCGATCCGACACGAAGTCGAGGAAGGTGTCGCGCGGATCCTTGGGCGTGCACACGTCCTGCGGCACGAACGGCTCGGTTTGAGGGGGACAGTCCTTGGGGAAGAACTTCGACTGCGTGAAGGGCTCGCTGTGGAGCGGGGGGCTCGTCGGGGTCGGATACGGCCGCTGCCAGAGGTTCGAGTAGAGGTCGATGGTCGACTGGAGCGAGTCCGGAGCCGGTCCGATCAGCTTGAGGTCCGGGCCGCGACCTGCCTGCTCGCCGTGCGTCGCGATGCCTCGCAGCTCCAGCGAGTCGTCGAAGAGCAGCGATCGGAGCTGGAGGCGCCCCGAGTAGTCCTTGGCGTCGCCGGTGTCCTTGTTGGAGACGGCGTACATGTCGTTGTCCTGGTAGCCGCGCCGGCGCGCGAAGATCGCGCTCACGCGGCTCATCAATGCGTCGCCCCAGATCGGGACGTTGAGGACGGCGCGGGTCTCGATGTCGTCGTAGTTGCCGTAGGTCACGTCGCCCTTCGCCTCGAGCTGGTCGGTCGGCTTGGCCGACCAGACTGCGATCCTTCCGCCGTCCAGGTTGCGCCCGCCGTTGGTTCCCTGTGGGCCGCGTAACACATCCACTCGCTCGACGTCGAAGAAGGCGGCGTTCGCGGCGGCCGGCCGCGCCAGGTGGACGCCGTCCACCTGGAAGCCGACGCCCGTTTCTCCGATCGAGGTCAGGTTCTGGAGTCCGACACCGCGAAGCGTGATGGCCGCCTGCGTGCCGACCTGGCCCACGTGCAGCGACGGGGTGTTCAGCGCGAGCGTGTCGACGTCGGAGATGCCGAGCGTGTCGAGCTGCGCCTGGTCGAACGTCGTGATCGCCTCGGCCTCCTGCTGCGTGCTCGTCTCGAGCGCCTCGCCGATCACGGTGATCTCTTCGACGCCCTCGGGCGGCGCGGCCGCGGCGCCGGTCTTCGGCTCGAGTCCCTCGTCTCCTTCTTCGGGAGCGGTGCCCTGGTCGGACGGCGTAGCGGGCTGCTCGGGCGCGGCGGGCTTCTTCTCGTCCGTCGCGGGGGCGGCATCGCCCGACGGCGAAGTCTGTGCATCGGCGGCGACGCCAGAAAGCGTCAGGCCGACCGATAACAACAGACACACGAACGCGGCACGCAGCACCACACTCGCGCGATGGACGGACCCGGCCTCCGCCATGCTCGATCGCTGACCCCTACTTCCCCACCCGAACGCATTATGCCACCAGATTGACGCGAAGTGGGATCTAGTCTAAAAGCGCGGGCTGCGTTTTCTCGCGCGAGCCCGACGGGCCCGCTCGGATCGGAGTGCCGCATGATCGGGGCGTCCACGCGACGGCGAGTGCTGCCCGCGGTCGCGGCACTGGGGATCCTGCTGCGCTGCGCCGCGTCGATCGCCCAGGAAACGGAAGAGCGCGTCGTCCCGAACTGGGTGCCCTCCGTCGGATTCGGCTTCGGCATCCAGTCTCGCGAGATCAACGGCAACATCGACGCGATCCTCTTCACCAACCAGACGGGTCAGCCGCCTTCGGTGACCATTCCCTGTCAGACGCAGACTCTCTCGATGCCGCCTCCTCTGCCTCCGTTCGTCGGCTTCTGCAATCTGGGCGGCGCGGCCAATCGCGCTTCGGATGGAGCGGCCTTCGACCTCAGCGGTCAGATCCTGGGCCCGCCATGGAAGTCCGCGCCCTGGAAGCTGCGGCCGCGCCCCTTCGTGCACGGTGGTTTCGCCTTCGAGTACGACAGCCGGACCATCGTGGAAGTCGGCATCAACCCGAGCTCCTTCCAGAACGCCGCGCTCGAGCCGTTGGCGCACACGCGGCTGCGCGCGAATCCGAACTGGATCGGGTTTGCGGGAGGCGGCGTGGCTCTCCAGCTCCCGATCGAGTTCACGCCGGTCTTCCTGAAGCTCGGCGCCGTCTTCACGGAGGAGCAGCTCGACGCGGTCGGCACGATCGACCGCGGAGGCAACGATGTGAACAACAAGCTCTTCACCGTCTCCAACGATCGCACCGAAGCGCTCAAGATCCCCGGAGTCGGTCCCTCCGTGGGAGTCGAGGCGGAGGTCTGGCGCTTCGGCCCGATCGCGCTGCAGTTCGTGGCCGACCTGCTCGTCTCGTTCCCGCTCTCGGATGACAAGACGTCGTTCGATCTCGACCAGCCGGTCTTTCCGGGAGATCCGCCGAGCTGCGTGACGAATCCGACCGCCGTGCCCTGCGTTAATCCCGGGCATTTCGACTTCAAGGCCGACAACCCGAGCTTCTTCGGTGTCGCGAGCCTCCGCTTCGGCTGGGTCGGCTACTGACGCGACGCGACGTCGCGCGCCCCGCGCATGCGCAGCCCGACTCCGCAGCAGACTCCGATCCCGTGACCTTCGCGGCGCCGTCGCTCGTGCTGATGCTCTTCGCGCTCGTCGGCTTCCTGGCGCTCGATCGCTGGCGCCGGCGCGGTGCGCTCGCGCCGCGGCGCGCCGCCGCCGCGCTCGCTGTACTGACCGGTGTCGCGTTGTTCGGGCACCTCGGCGCGTTGCGCGGCGACGAAGGCGGCGGTCTCACGCTCGTCGCGCCGCCGCCTCACTACCACGAGCTCTTCCACTACTACCTCGGCACGAAGTACTTCGCGGAGCTCGGCTACGACGGCCTCTACGACGCCGCGGTGCTCGCAGACCTCGAGGACGATCCGGAGCATTTCGACGCCGAGCGCGCGATGCGCGATCTCTCGACCAACGCGATCGTGCCGCGCGCGCAGGCGGTCGCGCGCGCCGCGGAGATCCGCGCGCCGTTCACGCCGCAGCGCTGGGAGTCGTTCCGCCGCGACGTCGCCGTCTTCCGCCGGGTGACGCTCGACGACTGGCGCGCGCGCGGGCCCGTCATCGACCACGGCTACAACGGCACGCCGCTGGTGACCGCCATCCTCGGCGGGCTCGCCGCGCAGCCCTGGCTCGACACGCACGACTATCTCGGCCTCGTGAGCCTGCTCGATCCCTATCTGCTCGCGCTCTTCGCGGCCGCGCTCGCGGGGCTCGGCGGCCCGTGGATCGCCCTCTCGTTCCTCCTCTTCGCCTTCGCGGACCCGCTGAACGAGTACGGCTTCACGGGCGGCGGCTATCTGCGCACCGACTACCTGCTCGCGCTCGCCGCCGCGTTCGCGGCGCTGCGACAGGGCTGGCGCGCGCCGGCCGGCGCGCTGCTCGCGGTCGCGGCGGGGCTGCGCCTGTTCCCGATCGCGGTCTATGGATGCCTGCTCTGGCGCGACCTCGCGGGTCCGGGCTGGCGCGACCGGCTGCGCGCGAATGCGCGCCTGCACGCCGGCTTCGCGGTCGGCGCGCTCGCCGTCGCGCTCGTCGGCTCGTGGATCCCGACTCCCGATGGCCGCAACGCCTGGCTCGATTTCGCGGAGAAGATGCGGGTCCACACCTCGGCGCCGTCCGCGAATCTGGTGTCGCTCTCCGCGATCGTCGCCTACGCGCCGTCCAAGGACCGGCTGACCTTCGGACACGCGTCCGAGGCGCTCGAGCCATCGTCGGCTGGCGTGCCGGCCTTCGATTGGATCGCCGAGACCCGCCGCGTCCTCGCCGAACGCCGGTGGTATCATGCGACCACTGCGCTCGCCCTCGTCCTCGTCGCGCTTTCGACCGCGAGGCGGGCGGTCGGCGCCGAGGCCCTCTTCCCCGCCCTGGTCATCGTGTTCGCGCTCCTGCCGGTCAGCCACTACTACTGGGCCCTGCTCGCGCTCGTCCCGCTCGCGGCTCCCGCCGGCTCGCGCATCCCCGCGTGGTTCGCGGTGACCTGCTGCGGTTTCGCGCTGGCGGTCTGGCCGGGTCTCCTCGACACGCACATCGACCTGCGCTTCGCCTTGCTCTCGCTCGCGCTCGGGATCTTCCTGCTGTGCGCGTGTCTCGCGCTGCTAGCGCGCGGACGGCGGCGAGCGCGCGCCGTGCTCGCGAGCGTCGCCTGCCTCGCGCTGCTCGGCTGCCACGAGAAGCCGCCGCCGGTGAGCACGCAGGAGGCCGAGCTGCCGATCGACGGCGACCGCTACGAGAGCCGGCTCTTCGGCTTCTCGATCGACAAGCCTTCCGACTGGGTGTTCCTGCATGGATCGAGCCTGCTGCGCGACGGCCACGACTACACGACGGACCGCTGGAAGATCTGGGAGAACCTGCGCGACCCGAGCGGGAACCCGCTCGTCTCGATGGCGCCGCGGGCCGACGCCACGCCGGCTACGGACCCGGTGCTGCGCGTGTACGCAATCCCGATCGAGCGCGAGGAGAGCCCCCGCGGCATCGGCTTCCTGACCTCGCTGAACCCCGTCGGTGTGGTCGAGACCTTCGCCTACCGGAGCGGCCGCACGCCGGAGTCGGAGTTCGCGATCGTCGAGAAGGCGGCGCCGCTCCATCTCGCGGGCCTCTCCGGCGGCGCCACGCTCGTCCGCTACCGGCTGCCCGGGTCGGGCGACGGCGCCGGGCCGCCGGTGCAGGAGCGGCTCTGGCACGTGCGACGCGGTGAAGTGTTCTGGTACTTCAGCCAGCTCGGCCCCGAGCCGCTCTCGCCAGAGACCCTGGCGCACTTCGACGAGATCCTCCGCAGCGTCCGCTTCGAGCCGTAGGAGTGCCCGCGCTCTTCGTGAGCGGCAGTACCTCCGGCTCTCGCGCGCCCGCGCTCGCCGCGCTCCTGCTCGCGTTCGTCGCCCTGCTCGCCTACTCGAATGCGCTCGGGAATCCCTTCGTCTTCGACGACGGCGTCGCGATCGAGCGCAACCTGCGGATTCGCAGCCTGCGGCCCGAGATCGCGCTCTCGCCGCCGCGCGACACGCCGGTGGCGGGGCGGCCCGTGGTGAACGCGAGCTTCGCCTTGAACTACGCGGCGGGGGGCCTCGACCCGCGCGGCTACCGCGCCGTCAACCTCGCGCTGCACGTCGCCTGCGCGTGGCTCGTCTTCCGGCTGCTGCGCGACGCGTTGTGCGCGCGCGGTGAGGCGTCACCGTACGGCGTCGCGCTCGCGGCGGCGGCGGTCTTCGCCGCGCACCCGCTGGCTTCGGAGTGCATCGACTACGTGACGCAGCGAAGCGAACTGCTCGTCTCGCTCTTCCTGCTCGGCGTGCTCTCCGGCGTGGCGCTCGCTGCGCGCGGACGGACGGCGCGAGCGCGGCGGGGCGGGGCGACCCTCGCGCTCGGGGCGTGCGCGCTCGGCATGGCGACCAAGGAGTCGATGGCGGTCGCGCCCGCCGTGGCGCTCCTCTACGACGCCGCCTTCTACGCGGGCTCGCTCCGCCGGGCCTGGCAGAGCCGCCGCGCGCTCTACGCGGGACTCGCCGGATGCTGGCTGATCCTCGCCGCGCTGCACGCGTCGGCGCCGCGCCGGCTCTCGGTCGGTTTCGACACCGGCGTGACGCCCTCCACCTACCTCGCGCACCAGATGCAGATGCTCGCGACCTACCTCGCGCGCTCCGTCTGGCCGCACCCGTTGGTCCTCGACTACGGCTGGCCGCTTCCGATCGCGTGGCGCGACGTGTGGCCCGAGACCGCGCTCGTCGCGCTCTGGATCGCGCTCGCCCTCTTCGCGTGGTGGCGGCGGCCGGCGGTCGGGTTCGCCCTGCTGGCGGGCCTGCTGGTGCTGGCGCCGTCCTCCTCCTTCGTGCCGATCGCGACGGAGGTCGGCGCGGAGCGCCGCTTCTACCTGCCGCTGGCCGGGCTCTGCGCGCTGTCCGCGGTCGGTGTCGGGGCGCTGTGTGCGCGCGCGCGCAGCCCGCGAGTCGCGCGGCGCGCCGCGCTGGCCGCGACCGCCGTCCTCGTCGCGCTGCTCGCGGCGGCGACGCGGGCTCGCAACCGCGACTACGAGAGCGCCGAGCGCATCTGGCGGAGCGTGCTTGCGGCGCGACCCGCGCAGCCGCGCGCGCTGCTCTCGCTCTCGCAGGCGCTGCGCGAACAAGGGCGCGCCGGGGAGGCGGAATCGCTCGCGGAGGACGCGCTGCGCGCCTGGCCGAGCTACGCGCTCGCCGAGGCGCAGCTCGCGGCGCTCGCCGAAGCGCGGGGCGACCTCGAGGCGGCGATCGCGCACCAGGCGCGCTCACTCGCGCTCGAGCCGCACGACGGCGAGCTGCGCACGAACTACGGGCTCCTGCTCGCGCGCAGCGGCCGGCTCGCAGAGGCCGTGGCCGAGTGGCAGGCGGCGCTCTCCGAGGACCCGGGGCTCGCCTACGCGGCCAACAACCTGGCGTGGCTGCGCGCCACGCAGCCGGATCCGCGCTGGCGCGACGGCAGCTCGGCCGTCGCGCTCGCGCTGCGCGCGGAGAGCGCGACCGCGGGGCTCGACGCCGGCGTCCTCGACACCCTGGCCGCCGCCTTCGCCGAGGCCGGCCGTTTCGACCTCGCGGAGGCAGCGGCAGCTCGTGCGCAGGCGCGCGCCGAGGCGGACGGCGACGCGAGGCTCGCGCGCGAGATCGCGGCGCGGCGAGCCGGCTACGCCGAGGGCCGCGCCTTCCGAACCGAGCTGGGAGCACCGGGCCGCGGGGCCGGAGCGGACGGCCTTTCGAGCGGCACCACGCGGGGTTAGCGAACGAGCGCGGGTGGTATGATGCGCCGCCGGCCACCCGCCGGTGCCGCGGCGCTGCGCGGCCGAGGGTGACATGCAGCAGAGCTCCGTCACTTCCGCGGGTCGCATCGGGGAGCCCCGCGCGGCGTCCGACGTCGCACGCCTGCAGCCGCCCGAGCGCCTCGCGCGCACGGAGACTCACGCGGCGCGCCCGAACTTCGACCGCGTCCTCTTCCTGCGCCACATCGCGATCTTCTTCGGTGCCGTAATGGCGTACTACCAGCACGCGCGTCACGGCATCGGCTGGGCCGCCTTCGGGATCGTGACGTCGAGCGCTGCGCTGAACTTCGGCAGCTCCTTCCTGCACCGCCGCGCGCAGTGGTCGGCGGTGGCGGAGGTCGCGTCGTCCATCATCGGTGTCGGCTGCTGGACCGCGCTCGCCGCCGTGACTGGCGGCGTGGCGTCGCCCTTCATCGCCGGGCTCTGGCTCGAGATCGTGCTCGCCGCGATGCTCTTCGCGCCGGCGGGCATCGTCTCCGTGACGCTCTGGTCGGTCGCGGCGCTCTGGGGCCTGCAGGCGCTGCACGGCCTCGAGAACGCCTTCAACACGCTGCTCCTCCAGACCGCCTTCCTCGCCGGCATGGGCGGGCTCGCCTTCGCCGTCGCGCGCAGCGCGCTCCGCACCGAGGCCGACCTGGTGCGCGAGCGCGACGACCTCGACCTGCGCCTGCACGCGCTCGCCGACGAGCTCGAGCTGCAGCGCGAGGTCGGCCGTCTCGGCGGCGGCGTCGCGCGACTCGCGCACGGGCTGAAGAACGCGGTCCACAGCCTGCGCGGATTCGCGGCGCTGATCGAGCCCACGCTCGGCGACCGCGCGGACGCGCGCGCGGCGCTCGCGGGGTTGCGCGTCGCGATCGACGACCTCGAGGCGCTCGCGCGCATGACGCTCGACGCGGGGCGCGCGCCGCGGCCGGCAGAGCCCGCGCGCGCGGCGGTCGGCGTCGTGCTCGAGCGGGCGCTCGGCGAGATGCGCGTGGCCCACGCCGAGGTCGCCTGGAGCGTCGAAGGCGACTCCGACGCTCCGGTCGCGCTCTCGGACGCGGCGCTCCAGGAGGTGCTCGTCATCCTGATGCGCAACGCGGTCGAGGCGATGGGCGGCTGCGGTCGCGCCGCCGTGTCGATCGCGCGCCGCGGCACGAGCGTGTGTCTGTGCGTGCGCGACGAGGGCGCCGGCATCGCCGCCGCGGACCTCGAGCGGATCTTCGATCCGGGCTACACCACCAAGCCGGGCGGCAGCGGCTACGGCCTCTACCTGGCGCGGCGCCTGGTGCAGGAGGCGGGCGGTCGCATCGCGGCGCGCGCGCTGCAGGGGGGCGGCGCCGAGGTCGAGATCTTGCTGCCCGTGGCGGAGCGGAGCGCCCGCGGCTGATGTCCGGCTCGGTCCTCGTCGTCGACGACCAGGCCTCCGCGGCGCAGTTCCTGCGCCTCCTGCTCGAGCAGCAGGGACACAAGGTCGAGACGGCGTCGAACGGGCTCGAGGCGCTGCCGCTGCTCGAGGACCACCACTTCGACCTGGTGCTCTCCGACCTCGACATGCCCGAGATGGATGGACTCGAGCTGATGCACCGCATCCGCCAGCGCTGGCCCGACCTGCCGGTGGTGGCGGTGACCGCGCTCTCCGACGTCTCGAAGGTGGTGGAGGTCGTGCAGCTCGGCGCGATCGACTACCTGCTGAAGCCCGCGCAGCCCGCGGCCGTGCTCTCGACCGTGCGCAAGGCGCTGGCGCTGCGCCCGAAGCGCGACGTGCCGCGCACCATCCCCGAGCTCGTCGGGAAGAGCCGCGCCATCCTCGAGGTGCGCCATCTGGTCACCTTGGCGGCGGGCAGCAGCGTCCCGGTGCTGATCACCGGCGAGACGGGCACGGGCAAGGAGCTGGTCGCGCGCGCGATCCATCGCTACTCGCGGCTCGCCGACGGTCCGTTCGTCTCGCACAACTGCGCGGTGATGCCGCGCGACCTCTTCGAGAGCGCGTTCTTCGGCCATCGGCGCGGCTCCTTCACCGGCGCCGACCGCGACCACGCGGGGCTGCTGGTCGAGGCGCACGGCGGCGTGCTCTTCCTCGACGAGGTGCAAGCGCTGCTCTACGAGCACCAGGCGAAGCTGCTGCGCGTGCTCGACGACGGTGACGTCACACCGGTCGGTGGCACGAAGCCGCGCCAGGTGGACGTGCGCTTCCTGGCCGCGACCAACCGCGACCCGCGCCGCATGATCGCGGACGGGAGCCTGCGCGAGGACCTCTACTACCGGCTGCGCGGATTCGAGATCGCGCTGCCGTCGCTGCGCGACCGCCGCGCCGACATCCCGATCCTCGCCGCGCACTTCCTCGGTGAGCGCGCCGAGGGCTTCGCGCCGGAAGCGCTCGAGGCGCTCGAGCGCGCACCCTGGCCGGGCAACGTGCGGCAGCTCCGCAACGCGGTGCTGGCCGCGGGCGCCGCGTCGGGCGGCGCGCGAATCGGTCTGCGCCACCTTGCGCTCGACCGCGCGAGCGCGCCCGCGCCGGGCGCGTCGGCCGCCGCGGGGAACGGTCCGGAGGCGCTGCGCGGCACGCTGCGCGACGTCGAGCGGCGCGCGATCGTGCAGGCCCTCGAAGACGCGTCCGGCAACCGCAGCGCCGCGGCGCGCGCGCTCGGCATCGACCGCTCCACCTTGCGCCGCAAGCTCCGGGAGTACGGCATCGAGGACGAGGACTGAGTGACCGTCTCGAGGCCGGGGCCGGCGTCCGCCGGGACCCTTCGCTCGCTCGCGCCGCACGCGCTCGCGTTCGCTCTGCTCGCGGGCATGGCGGCGCTCGCCGACACGAGCGCCGCGCGCGACGGACCCGCGTTCGACGAGCCGCTCCATCTCGCGGCCGGGCTCGCGCACCTATCGACGGGCGACTTCCGCCTCGATCAGGGCACGGGCGTCGCGCCGCAGATGTGGGCAGCGCTGCCGCTCTGGCGGGGCGGCGGCGCGCTCGACGCCGACGCCTCGTCGTGGTCGGAGGCCGACGTCTGGCAGCTCGGGCGCTCGCTGCTCTACGCGGGCGGCCGCGACCCGGACGCGGTGCTGCGCCCCGCGCGCCGCATGGTGCTCGCGCTGACCGTCGCGCTCGGCGCGGTGGTGTATCTCTGGTCGTGGCGCCTCCACGGCGCGGGCGGCGCGCTGATCTCGCTGTCGCTCTACGCGGTCTGCCCCAACGTGCTGGCGCACGGGCGCCTCGTCACGTCGGACCTGCCGACCGCGCTCGCCTTCCTGGTTGCGGTCGGGGCCGCGTCGGCCGCGCTCGCGCGCCCGACGCTTCTGCGCGTCGGGATCGCCGGACTCGCGGCCGGGCTTCTGCTGCTCTGCAAGGCGACCTCGCTGCTGTTCGTGCCGATGCTCGCGCTGCTGGCGCTCTGGCGCATCGCGCGGCCGGATTCGGAAGCGCGCCCGGGCGGCGCACGCGCGGAGCGTGCGCTCGGCGCTGCGGGCGGTGTGCTCGTGCTCGCGCTCGCGCTCGTGTGGGTCGCGCACGGGCTCGCCTTCCGCGCGCCGGCCGCCGCCGCGGCGCCGCTCGACTGGTCGCGCATCGATGCCGCGCCGGGCGCCCTTCCGACGCTCCTGCGCGTCGCGCGCGAAGGACACTGGCTCCCGGAGACCTGGCTGCACGGCGTCGGCTACGCCTTCGCGACCGCGCGCGATCGCGTCGCCTTCGCCGCCGGCCGGACCTCGAGCGGCGGCTGGTGGTGGTTCTTCCCGTACTGCGCGGCGCTGAAGATGCCGCTCGGCACGCTCGCGGTGCTGGCGCTCGCCGCGGCCGCCGGTCTGCGCGCGCGCGCGTCCGCGGCGACGCCGACGCGCGTCGGGCAAGGCGCCGCGCCGCTCTGGATCCTGATCGGGGTCTACGGCGCGGCGAGCCTCGCCTCGAGCATCCAGATCGGCATCCGACACCTGCTGCCCATGCTGCCGCCCGCGCTGATCCTCGCCGGCGCCGCCGTGCGCTGGTGCGACACGCGGGCGGGTCGCGCGGCGGTGTCGCTCGCCTGCGCGGCCGCTGTGGTCGAGTCGCTGGCGGCCTGGCCACACTACCTCTCCTTCGTGAACCAGGCGGCCGGCGGTCCCGCGGCGGGCTACCGGCTGCTGGCGGACAGCAACCTCGACTGGGGACAGGACCTGCCGGCGCTCGCCCGCCATCTCTCCGATCTCCGCGCCCGCGGCGATCGCGAGCGCTGCTATCTCTCCTACTTCGGCAGCGCGTTGCCCGAGCGGCACGGCGTGGACTGTGAGCGGCTGCCGGGATTCTTCGACGCGGATCCCTCGCTGCGCGCGCGCGAGCTCGGCCCGGGCCGCTATGTGTTCAGCGCCACCATGCTCCAAGGGGTCTATCTCGAGCCGGAGCTGCGCGGCGCCTGGGGCCCGGAGCAGGAGTCGCGGCTCGCCGCGCTCGACGCGCTGCTCGCGTCGCCGGTCGGTGTCGACGCGCCTCGGGCCGAACGCGAGCGGCTCGAGTGGCAGCGGCTGCGCACGCAGTTCGCGAAGCTCGCGTCGGCGCTGCGCGGGCGGCCGCCGGACGAGCGCGTCGCGGACTCGATCCTCGTCTACCGCGTCGACGCCGCGGAGCTCGCGGCGGCGCTCGCGCCCGGATCGCGGCGCGCCGGAAGCGGTTAGGCCGCGCGCATGCGCGAGACGTCGCGATCGCGTGTCGCCGACGCGGGCGCCGCCCTGCTCGCGCTCTCGGTCGGCGCGCTCGTCGCCTCGACTCTCGGCTCGGTGCGGTACGCCGAGAATCCCGACGAGGCGTACTACGTCGCGTACGCCGGGCACATCGCGGAGCAAGGACTCGCGGGCTTCCGCCAGCTCTTCGCGGACTACGCGGCGGAGCCCGCGCGCTGGCTCTACCCGAATCCGCTGCGACTCGGCTTCATCCTGCTCGCGATGGGCTGGAGCGAGATCTTCGGCGTCGGCTTCGCGTCGCTCTCGCTGCTCTCGCTGGCCTGCCACGTGGGGGTGGTGGCCGCTTCCTATCTCTTCTTACGCGGGCTGGTCGGGCCCCGCAGGGCCCTCGCGGGGAGCGCGCTGATCGGGTTCTCGCCGCTCCTCCTCGGCGTCGCGCGACGCGCGTGGGTGGATGGGCCCGCGACACTCGCCGGACTCTTCGTGCTGTGGAGCTTCTGCGCCTGGCTCGGCGCGCCGGAGCGACGCGGCGCGCTCGCGCGCTTCGCGATCGCCCTCGCGGCGGGCGTGCTGATCAAGGAGACGACCGTGTTGCTGCTGCTGCCGTGCGCGGCGATCGCCGCCTACGAGCGCATGGCCGGCCGCGGGCTGCCTCTCGGGCGTTTCGCGCTCGCGACAGCCGGCGCGCTCGCGACCTGCGCCGCGCTCTGGTGGCTCGCGGCCGGCGACGCCGCCACCGTCGCGGCGATCGGGCGCATCATCCTGGTGTCGCCTACGAGCAACGCCTACGCGCAGGAGCTCGGTCGCGGCCCCTGGTATCGCTACGCGATCGACCTGCTGCTGCTCTCGCCCTGGCCGACCCTGCTCGGGATCGCGGCGCTCGGCCCCGCGGCGCTGCGGCTGCGGGAGCGCAAGCCCGGCGACGCCGTCGTGTGGCTCGGGCTCGCGCTCGCGAGCCTGGTCGCGGCGTACGCGCCCTTCACGAAGAACGTGCGCTACGTCTCGCTGTGCGAGGTCCCGCTGCGCGCGCTCGCCGCCTGGCTCGTCTTCTCGCTGACCGGGGCGGACTCTTCGCGCGGACGCCTCGCCCTGGCTGCCGCCTGCATCGCGCTGCTCTGCCTCTCGGGCTGGCTGTCCTTCCGCGCGATCTTCGTCGACGCCGGGCTCTACGATCCGATGACCGCGCCGCTCCTCTACCTCCGAGGTCTGTCCGCAAATCCGTAGACCCGCTTCACGCTCGCGTCGGGTTATGATGATCGAGCGATGGCGCCGCCCTCTGGCAACCGGCACGCGCCGCGAAGCGCGATCACGCGCCGCCCGGCGCGGGCCCGTGCACTCCTCGGCGCGATCTCCGCGCTCCCTGGGCTGGCCGCCTGCGCGCACGTGTCGCCCTACGACTTCACGCCGGCCGGCATGCGCCGCGAGCTCGCGCGCCGCGTCCACCTCGATCCCGCCGACGTGGTCGTGCCCTTCGAGGTCGACGAGCCCGCCATCGCGCGCGCGCGCGCGATCGTCGACGGCGTCGCGGACGAGGACAGCCGGGGCGAGGCGCTCGTCTCGTCGCTCAGCGATCCGGATGGCTTCGATCTCCGCTATGAATGGGCCACCTCCGGCACCGCGAAGGAGACGCTCGCGCGCGGCGCCGGCAACTGCCTCGCGCTCTCCTCGACCTTGATCGGCCTCGCCCGCGGACTCGGGATGAAGGCGCACTATCTCGAGGTGATCGTGGCCGATCCGCAGTGGCGGATGGAGGGCGACCTCACGGTGCAGGCCGATCACGTGGCCGCGGTGATCGGGTCGGGCGAGCAGCGCCTGTTCGTCGACTTCTCCGGGCGGCTCGCGCGCGCGCGACGCGTCCGCGCGATCGACGACTTCGAGGCGCTGGCGCACTTCTACAACAACCGCGGCTACGAGATCCTCCACCGCGCGGAGCAGCAGGGGCTGCCGATCCCGTGGGACCTCGCGGCGCGCAACTTCGAGCTCGCGACGCGCGTCCACCCGGCGCACGCCCGCGCCTGGAACAACCTCGGCGTCGCTCGCGCGCGCCTCGGCGACGACACCCATGCGCGTCAGGCCTACGAGAAGGCGATCGCGCTCGAGAGGGGCATCCAGTCGGCCCACCTCAACCTGGTCGCGCTCTTCCTGCGGGCCGGCGACCTGCAGCGCGCGGCCTGGCATCTCGATGCCGCGCGCCGTCTCGACCCCCGCAATCCGCAGATCGACCGCCTGGCGGACACGCTCGCGCAGTCCGCCTCCGCGCACGGATCCGGCAGCTAGGCCTCGTGACTTCTTCCGGCGGGCGCGCGCGCGCCCCGCAAGAGCGCCTGGCCTGGATCGCGGCGCTGCTCTGCGGGGTCGTCTTCGCGGTCATGGAGCTCGTCGCGAGCCGCGACGAGTCGCTGACCTGGGACGAGCCGGGCTACATCGCCGCGGGCTATGCGAACCTCGTGCAGGGCGACTACCAGCTCAACGCCGACCATCCGCCGCTGCTCCAGAAGCTCAGCGCGCTGCCGCTGCTGGGGCAGGGCGTGCACGCGCCGCCGGCCGGAGACCCGCGCTTCCTCCGGTCGCCGAACCCGCGCGCGACCTACGGGCGCGAATTCTTCTTCGCGAGCGGCAACGACCCGCTGCGCATGGCGGCGCTGGCTCGCGGGCCGACGATCGCGATCGGCGCGAGCCTGGTGCTCTGCGCCTTCGCATTCACGCGGCGACTCTTCGGTGTGGCGCCCGGGCTCGCGGCAGCGGCGCTGGTGGTGCTGTGCCCGAACCTGGTCGCGCACGCGCGCCTGGCGACGGAGGACCTCGGCTGCGCGGCAGGCATGTTCGCTGCGGTCTTCTGCCTGTGGCGCTGTGTCGAGCGGCCGGGACCCGCACGCGCGCTGGTGTGCGGCGTCGTCACCGGTCTGGCGCTGCTGACGAAGTACACCGCGCTGCTGCTGCTGCCGATCTTCGCCCTGCTCGGGCTCGTCGCGTGGCGATGCTGTCGGGACCGCATCGCGGCCGCCGAGCTCGCGGGCACCCTGGCCGTCGTGACGGGGCTGGCCTTCGCGGTGATCGGCCTCGGCTACGGGCTCGCGTTCCGCCCGGATCGCTACTGGCGGGGCGTCTTCCGGATCTACCCGGAGGTCGCGAGCCACTACGCCTTCTACCTCTTCGGCCACGTCTCGACGCGGCCCTTCTGGTACCACGCCGTGGTGTCAGTGCTGATCAAGACGCCTCTCCCGACGCTCGGATTGATCGCGCTGGCCGGCTGGCGCGCGCGCCGCAGCGCGGCGCCCGAGCGGGTTGCCTTCGTGCTGCTGCCGCCGGCGGTCGTGCTGGCAGCATCGTTCTTCGACATCACGAACCCGGGCATCCGGCGTGTGCTGCCGGCGCTGCCCTTCCTGCTCTCGTTCGCCGCGCTGGCCTTCGCGGCGCCGCGGGCGCGCGCGGTCGCGTGGCTCGCGGGGCTGCTGCTCGCCGGCTCCGCGTTCGAGGCGGTGCGCGCGTGGCCACACCACCTGGCGTACCTGAACGAGGCGGTCGGCGGGAGCGCCGCGGGGCCCCGCGTCACCGACGAGAGCAACGTCGACTGGGGGCAGGAGCTGCCGCGGCTCGCCGCCTGGCAGCGCGAGCATGCGCCGCAGGAGGTGCTGCGCCTCGACTACTTCGGCAGCGCCGAGCCGTCGGCCTACGGCGTGCGCGCGGAGCCCTTCGATCTCGCCGACGTGGAGCACCCGCGCCCGGGCCTCTACGCGATCAGCGCCCACTACCTGGCGTACTTCCGGAAGCTCGAGGCCCTCGAGGGCGCCGACTCCGACTGGCTCTCGAAGTACGAGCCGGTCGACCGCATCGGGTATTCCATCTACGTCTACCGCTTCGGCCCGTGATAGCCTCGGGTCGCGCGGGAGGATCGCCATGAGGAAGCGACACGCCGGAACGTCGCGCGCCCGAGCCCGCCCGCGCGGGCGGGCCGTCGCGCCGCTCTGCGTCCTCGCCGCGCTGTGTGGCTGCGCGAAGCCGTTCGTGGCGGTGACCGATCCGACTCGCGTGCGCACCGGCGCGATCGACGCGGGTCAGCTCGAAGCGAGCGTGATGCACGTGCCGGTGAAGAACATGGAGCGGGTCGAGCGCGTGAAGCAGCTCTTCCAGCAGGCGGGCTGCGGCTCGGAGTATCTGCAGGTCGTGTACAACGGCGGCACGCCGTATCCGAACGTCATCTGCACGCTGCCCGGCCGCTCGCACTACGCGATCGTGGTCGGCGCCAACGTCGACAAGCCGGACGACGGCAACGGTGTGATCGACAACTGGACCGGCGCGGCGATGCTCGCGCACCTCTATCGCTCGCTGGCGGCGTCGCCGCGCGACCACTCGTTCGTGTTCGTCGGCTTCGGCCACGTGCTGCTGAACGAGCAGGGAGCGCGCGGCTACCTGCGGCGGCTCGGCGGCGAGCGCCGCGACCGCATCCGCGCGATGGTGGACCTGAAGGGGCTCGGCCTCGGCGCCACCAGCGTGTGGAGCACGCAGGCCGATCCCAACCTGCGCATGGATCTGGTATCGGTCGCGAAGGCGGTCGGCTTGCCGCTCCAGTCGGTGCGCTTCTTCACGAACGTGAACACCGATTCCGAGGTATTCCTCTCCTACGGCATCCCGGCGATCACGATCACGTCGTTCGGCATGGAGAACGCGCGCATGCTCGCGGAGCCCTACCTCGACAAGAGCACCTCGAAGATCGACTTCGCCTCCTACTACGACACGACGCGCCTGGTGTCGCTCTACCTCGCGTACCTCGACGAGACTTTGCGGATCCGCGAGGAGCGGGCCGCGAAGGCGGAACCGGGCTCCGAGTCCGCGGACTCCGACACCGCGGACTGAGTCACGGCGCCGGCGCGGTCGGCGCGTCCGCCGCAGCTCGCCGCCGCAGCAGCGATTCGCGCAAGGTCGACGCGAACTCCTGCGCCGCGGCGATGCTGCGCGTCGGCGGCGCCGCGCGCGCGACCTCCGCGAGCTCGCGCTGCGCGCGCTCGACGCGCGCGAGCGCTTCTTCGGGGCGAGCGACCGCCTCGCGCAGCGCGGCGTCGAGCTCGGCCCGGGCGAGAAAGAGCCGCGGCACGGGCCACTCGGGCCGCAGCGCCAGCGCGCGCTCGTAGTGCGCAACCGCGTCGTCCTGCCGTCCGGCGGCGGCCAGCATGCGCCCGTGCTGGAAGTACCAGGAGGGATCGACGAGCCCGCTCGCCTCGCCCTGCGCGATCGCCTCGCTCGCGAGCCGGTCGGCGCGCGCGAGATCGTCGCCGTGCGCCGGCTCCTTCAGGTCGCCCGCGCGGTCGGCGAGCACGATCGCCTCGTTCATTCGATAGAGGCCGCTTCCGGGGCGGCGCGCTGCTGCCTCGCCGACGAGGCGCAGCGCCTCGTCGCGGAGCGCGATCCGCCGCATCGCGTCCGGCGTGCGTGCGGCCTGCTCCGCGCGCACGAGCCCGAGGTTCAGCGCCGCGAGCGGCGAGTCCGGCGCCTTCTCGTAGGCGCGCAGCCAGAGGCTCTCCGAGTCGCGCCAGATCGCACACTGCCTCCAGGCGAGCGCGCCGAGCACGGCGAGCGCCGCGACGCTCGCCAGTGTCGCTGCGGCGCGCAGCACCGGGCGCTCCGACGCATGCAGCCAGAGCGCGCCCGCGGCGAGCGCGAAGGGAATGCCCGCCAGGTAGGCGTAGCGGTCGGCGACGAGCTGCGGGCCCGATTGGAGCACGCCGAGCACGGGCGCGACGGTCAGCGCGTACGCGAACCACATCGCGGTCAGCGCGGGCGCGCGGCGCCGGAGCGCGAGCGCCAGCGCGGTGAGCGCGAGCGTCGCCAGCGCGCCGAGCGCGAAGCGCGGCTCCGCGAGGCTCACCTCGTCGGGCACGGGGTAGAGCGGGGCGAGCCCGGTCGGGAGGAGCGTCTTCCACGGATAGAAGGAGAGGCCGTAGAGCGCCTGCACCGCGCGCGCGCCGGGCGTGTGGATGGCGAGCACATCGAGGCGTCCCTGCTGCGCCATCTGTGCCCAGGCCGCGAGTCGCGCGAAGACCAGCGCGGGCACCGCGAAGGGCAGCTTCTCGACGAGCGAGGCGAGGAGCGCGCGGTGAGACGGTCGCGCGTCGCCCGCGCGCCATCTCGCGAGCGGCCAGAAATCCAGCACGACGAGCAGCGCGGGCAGCACGATCCCCCAGGCCTTCGCGCCGAGCGAGACGAGGAGCAGCGCGAGGCTCGCGCACAGCCAGAGCGAGCGGCCGCTCGCACGACCCGGGTCGACCCCGCGCGCCGCCGCGACGCACGAGACGGCGCAGAGCGCGAGCGCCAGTGCGAGGCCCGCGACGCCCGGACCGCGCAGCGCGAGCTGTTGCGGGTCCGCGAGAGAGAGCGATGCGGCGCAGAGCGCGAGCGCGGCGAGCGCGCTTCCCGTGCAGAGCGCGAGCCAGCCCGGGCGGACGTCACGCACGGGCCCGGTCGGGGTCGCGCGCAGATACGCGAGCAGCGCGAGCAGGAAGAACGGCGCGGACAGCACGTCGCGGCGCTCGGTCACCCAGCAGACCGACTCGGCGCGCAGCGGGTGGACGGCGTGGAGCAGCGCGGCGAGCGCCGCCGCGAAGGCGATTGCGCGCGCGCCGCTCGCAGCGACGCGCCCGCGCGCGCGACCATAGAGCGCCAGCGCGAAGGCGAAGAGCGCGAGCGCGCCGGCCGCGTGCAGCAGCAGGTTCGTCGCGTGGAAGCCGCGGGCCTCGGGGAAATCCGGCGCCGAGAGCCCGTAGACGGCGTGGTCCAGCGCGAGCGAGAGCCACGAGAGCGGCTGGTAGTGACCGGCGTGGCTGGTCGTCGCCATCCAGTGGAGGTTCTCGGCGGTGAAGCCGCGGATCGCATAGTTGTCGGTGACGGTCAGCGGATCGTCCCACGAGACGAAGCCCGCGCGCAGCGCCGGCGCGAACGCGGCGAGCGAGCCCGCGATCACGGCGAGCGCGAGCGCGAGCCGGAGGGCGGCGCCCGGCGTTCGGATCTTCGGTTCGGTCGACACGTGCATGTGGAATCTGGTGTCGGCGTATCATGGTCGACGTGACGGTCTCGAGTCACGTCGCGCGTCCGGAGAGCCCCTGGCTGCATGGCCCCCGCGCCGACCTGCTGCTCGGCGCAGGCGCAGGCTACCTGCTCAGCCTGCCGCTGCTCATGTGGCTCGGGAGTCGGCTCGCGCTGACGGACTGGCCGATCGAGATCACGCTCGGGCTCGGCCTGCTGGTCTCGACGCCGCACTATGGCGCCACCCTGCTGCGCGTCTACGAGCGCGCCGAGGATCGTCGCCGCTATCGGCTCTTCGCCGTTCACGCGAGCCTCGTGCTGGCCGCGCTCTTCGTCGCCGGCCTCTACTGGCACGGCCTCGGCTCGTTCCTGATGACCCTCTACTTCGCGTGGAGCCCGTGGCACTTCGCCGGACAGAACTACGGGCTCTCGCTGCTCTTCCTGCGCCGGCGCGGTGTCGCGGTGGAGCCGGGGGCCAAGCGCACGTTGTACGCGGCGTACGTGCTGAGCTTCGCGATCGCGCTGCTGGCGTTCCAGGCGCACACGGGACGGAGCTTCGCGCCGGAGTTCCTGGCCGACGGCCGCGGCTACGACGCCTTCTCGCTCGGCATCCCGCGCGAGCTCGCGGCCCGACTCGCGGCCGTGGGGCTCGTCGCCTTCCTCGGCTGCCTCGCGGCGTCGGCGGGGCTCTTCGTGCGCGCGGGCGCGCGCGCCGCGGATCTGGTCGCGCCGGCGCTGCTGGCCGCCTCGCAGTCGCTCTGGTTCGTGCTACCGGCGCTCTTCTCGGCGCGCGACCGCCCGCTCGAAGGGCTGGCCTTCACGGCGGTCTGGGCCTCGATCGCGCACTCCGTCCAGTATCTCTGGATCACCTCGTACTACGCGAGGCAGAGCGGTGCGGCTCGCCGCCTGACCCCGTACCTCGGCAAGGCGCTGCTCGCGGGCGTTCTGATCGGCGAGCTGCCGGCGCTGCTCTTCTCGCCGCGCCTGCTCGGGCCGCTCTCGTGGTCGGGCGGCCTCTCGATCCTGCTCTTCTCGGTGATCAACCTGCACCACTTCGTGCTCGACGGCGCGGTCTGGAAGCTGCGCGACGGGCGCGTCGCAAAGCTGCTGCTCCGAAGCGGCGGCGACCGGGGCGACGCCGCGCCGCGTCGCCGGCCCGCGCTCGCGTTCGCGGTCTTCTCCGTGGCCGCGCTCTGCACCGTCGTGCCGCTGATCGAGCTCTGGGACGCGCATGCGATCCGCAGCCGCGACCCGGAACGCCTCGAGGCCGCGGCGCGACGGCTGTCGCTCATCGGACGGGACCGCATCGGCGTCCTCTCGGCGCTCGCGGAGGCGCACGCCGCGCGCGGCGAGACGCGGGAGACCGAGGACGCCTACCGTCGTGCGCTCGCGCTGCGACGCGACCCGACCCTCATGAACAACCTGGCCTGGACGCTCGCCGTGCATGACGGCAGCGAGGAGGCGGTACGCGAGGCGGTGGCGTTCTCCGAGGAGTCCGTCTCGCGGCTCGGCCCGCGCGACGCCGAGGCGCTCGACACGCTCGCGGCCGCCTACGCCGCGGCCGGCCGCTATGCCGACGCGCAGCGCACGGCGCAACAGGCGCTCGACCACGCGAAGCGCGAGCTCGCGGCCCCGATCGCAGCGCGGCTCGCGCTCTACCGCGAGGGCCGGCCGTACCGCGAGCCCTGACCTCACTAGGCGAAACGCGGAGCCAGGACGAGGCGATATCTGACGAGCGCGTCGCCGGTGCACGGCACGCGCCGCGCGCTCATGGCATGATGGCGCGTCACCGAAGCGAGCCTCTGCATGCGAGTCCTGATCACGGGCGTCGACGGATATCTCGGCTGGACCCTCGCGATCCACCTCGCGGCGCGCGGCCACGAGGTCGCCGGCATCGACAACTACGCGCGGCGCGCGTGGGTCGGGCAGATGGGCTCGCAGTCGGCCATCCCGATCGCCCCGATGGCCGAGCGGCTCTCCGCCTACGCGAGGCACCTCGGCCAGAACCTGCGCTTCTACCGCGGCGACCTCACGGAGTGGGACTTCGTCTGGAACGCCTACCGCTCGTTCCGCCCGGAGGCCGTCGTCTACCTCGGCGAGCAGCCCTCCGCGCCGTTCTCGATGATCGACGTCCACCACGCGGTGATGACGCAGACCAACAACGTGATGGGGACGCTCGTCACCTTGCACGCGCTGCGCGAGGTCGTGCCCGACTGCCACCTCGTCAAGCTCGGGACCATGGGCGAGTACGGCACGCCGAACCTCGACATCCCGGAGGGCTGGTTCGAGCTCGAGTTCCGCGGCCGCCGCGACCGCGCGCTCTTCCCGCGCCGCGCCAATTCCTGGTACCACCAGTCGAAGGTGCACGACTCGCACAACGTCGAGATGGCCTGTCGCCTGTGGGGCCTGCGCTCGACCGACATCATGCAGGGCGTCGTCTACGGAACGCGCATCCCGGAGCAGCAGGACGAGCCCGCGCTCGCGACGCGCTTCGACTTCGACCAGGCCTTCGGCACGGCGATCAACCGCTTCTGCGCGCAGGCGGTGATCGGATTGCCGCTCTCGCCCTACGGACAGGGCCGCCAGAAGCGCGGCTTCCTGCCGCTCTCCGACTCGATGCAGTGTCTGACGCTCGCGCTGGAGAACCCGCCGCGCGCGGGCGAGTACCGCGTCTTCAACCAGTTCGAGGACGTCTACGACGTCTCCGAGCTCGCGGCGCGCGTGCAGCGCATCGCGGCGGAGCTCGGCCTCGACGTGAAGATCCACCCGATGGAGAACCCGCGCACCGAGGCCGAGCAGCACTACTATCGTCCCGACTCCCAGCTCCTCCGCGACCTCGGCTACGTGCCCGCCTCCGACATGGACACGGAGCTCCGCTGCATGCTGCGCGACCTGCTGCCGCACCGCGAGCGCATCGAGGAGCGCAAGGAGGCGCAGTTCCCCGACATCCGCTGGGACGGCAGCCGCCGCCGTTCCGACTACCTGAGTCGCAAGGAGGCCGACGACAGTCGGCCGACGCGCAGCGAGGCAAGCCGTCCGGGGCGCAGCGAGGCGCAGCCGAGCGAAGATCGCACAGGCTTGCCGAGCGAAGGCCGGAGGCCCGAGCGCGAGCGAATAGCGAGCGCGAAGGCCCGGCAAAGTTAGGCGGGAGTCGTGTCGATCCTGCGCTGGCTCGGACTCGCGCTCGGCGCCGGCGTGCTCGCCGTCGCGTTCGCGCGCTTCCGCGGCGCGCGCTCGCGCCGCAGCGACTTCGCGCTCGCGACGCTCTTCGGCGCGGCGCTCGCGTGCGTGTCGGCCTTCCCGAATTCGGTCAACGCGCTGCGCGACATGCTGATGCTCGAGCACGCGCAGTGGAGCCGCCTGATCGCGGTGCTGATCGCGTCGAACCTGCTGCTCTGGCTGCTGGTGCTGGCGGCGCGCGCGAAGGGCTCGCTGCAGGACGAGCAGTTCGACCGCCTCGTGCGCGCGCTCGGGCTCGCCGAGTTCCGGCGCCTGCATCCGGAACACTCGCGGCTGCCGCCGGTGGTCGCCGTGTTGCCGGCCTTCGACGAGGCGGAGAACATCGGCGGGGTCCTCGCCGCGATGCCGGCCTCGGTCTGCGGCCGGCCGCTCGCCGCGCTCGTCGTCGACGACGGCAGCCGCGACGGCACCGCCGAGGTGGCGGAGCGCGCGGGCGCGTTGGTGCTGCGCGCGCCGCTCCGGCGCGGCGGCGGCGCGGCGCTGCGACTCGGCTTCGACGTCGCGATCGCGCACGGCGCCGAGATCGTGGTCACGCTCGACGCCGACGGCCAGCACCTGCCCTCCGAGATCGAGTCGCTGGTGCGGCCGGTGGCCGAGGGCCGTCTCGACTTCGCGATCGGCTCGCGCATCCTCGGCCGCCACGAGCGCGACAGCCAGGTTCGCTGGCTCGGCATCCACGTCTTCAACGCGCTGATCCGCCTGCTCACGCCGGTGCGCGTGACGGACTGCTCGAACGGCTTCCGCGCGCTGCGGGCGTCGCAGCTCGCGCGGCTGCTGCTGCGCCAGGACCAGTTCCATACCGCCGAGCTGCTGATCGACGCGGCTCGGAAGGGAGTCCGGATGGGAGACGTGCCGGTCACCGTGAGGCGACGCGCCGGCGGCGAGAGCAAGAAGGGCCGCGATCTCCGCTACGGGCTCTCGTTCGCGCGGACGGTGCTCAAGACCTGGTGGCGTGATTGAAGCGGCGCCGCCGTTTTCCGACGGCGGCACGCCCTCTTCCAGCGGCAACCCGAGTTGACAGTCGTGTGGCGGCGCATGGTATTCTGCGCGCCACTTTTTGCCGGTCGCGAGGAGTGGGCCGTCGTGCGCCGGCATTCCGATTGGATCGACGCGACGCGGGCACGACCCGTTCCCGCGCGCGGGGCCGAGAGGTTGTCAGGCGAAGCCCTCCCCACGTGGGCGTAGTCGGCAGGGTGTCGGTCGGTCCCGCAGTAGACGGCAGTTTCCGGAGCACTCTCCGGCGACTCGCGAGGGCATATGAGAACCAGGGCGATCGTTTCGGGTCTGGCGCTGCTCGGCGCGCTGTGCGCGCTCGCGCTCGCGGCCGTGGCGGAGGAAGCGGCGAAGGGCGAACCGCCCAAGGGCGCGGAGGCCGGCGCGCCGCCGGCCGCAGCTCCGGCGGCCGCCGCTCCGGCTCCGCCGCAGCCGTCGGAGAGCCAGAAGCGGGCCGAGAAGCTCAACGTCGCGCTGCAGGAGCAGCAGGCCTCCGACTCCGACTCGAAGGCGTCGCAGGACCGCATCGACAAGCTCGACGACGAGACGCAGAAGCTCCTCGCCGACTACCGCAAGGCCGTCGCCGACACCGAGAGCTACCAGACCTACGCGAAGCAGCTCGAGGTGCAGGTCGCGTCGCAGAACGACGAGATGACGGCGATCAACCAGCAGCTGCAGGAGGTAGACACCACCTCGCGCGAGGTGTCGCCGTTGATGACGCGCATGCTCGACACGCTCGAGCAGTTCGTCGCGCTCGACGTGCCCTTCCTCGCGCAGGAGCGCTCCGACCGCGTCAAGACGCTGAAGGCGATGATGGACCGCGCGGACGTGACGATCTCGGAGAAGTACCGCCGCATCGTCGAGGCCTATCAGGTCGAGATGGACTACGGGCGCACGATCGAGGCCTACGAGGGCAAGCTCGGCGAGGGCCCCGACGCGCGCACCGTCGAGTTCCTGCGCGTCGGTCGCGTCGCGCTGCTCTACCAGACGCTCGACCGCAAGGAGACGGGCTACTGGGACGCGGAGAAGAAGGGCTGGGTGGTCGACAACCACTACCGCGATGCCTTCGAGATCGGCGTCGGCGTCGCCAAGAAGGCGCGCGCGCCCGAGATGCTGACCGTGCCCGTTCCGGCGCCGAAGGAGGCGAAGTCGTGATGCGTGTCCGAACCCCCGTGCTCGTGCTCGCGCTCGCCGCGCCGCTGTGCGCCGCGAGCGCCGCCCTCGCGGCGGTGGATCTCGACGAGCTGCTCGAGCAGACGCGCAACACGCGCGCGATCCAGGCCAAGGAGAACGAGGCCCGCGAGAAGGAGTTCCTCGCCAGCAAGGAGAAGCAGGCCAGCATGCTGGCCGACGCGATCAAGAAGCGCGACGCCGCCGAGGCGCACTCGAAGCAGCTCTCCACCACGTTCGACGCGAACGAGCGCAAGCTCGCCGAGCTCCAGGAGACGATGACCCAGCGCGTCGGCAGCCTCGGCGAGCTCTTCGGCGTGGTGCGCCAGGTGGCCGGCGACGGCTCGTCGGTGATGTACAACTCCCTGATCAGCGCGCAGTTCCCGAAGCGCGACGAATTCTTCGCCGCGCTCGGCAAGGCCAAGAAGCTGCCCTCGATCGAGGAGCTCGAGCGCCTCTGGTTCGAGATCCAGCGCGAGATGACCGAGAGCGGGCGCGTCGTCCAGTTCAAGACCTCGATCGACGACGCGGGCGGCAATCCGAAGGAGGCCGAGGTCGTCCGCATCGGCGGCTTCATCGCGATGACCGACGGGCAGTTCCTCGACTACAAGCCGTCCGTCGGGAGGCTCAACATCCTGCCGCGCCAGCCGCCGAGCGGCCTCGTCAGCCTCGCGCGAGAGCTCCAGCAGGCGAAGCAGGGCTACGTCGAGGCGGCGGTCGATCCGTCGCGCGGCGCGCTGCTCCAGCTGATCGTGCAGCGGCCGAACTGGGGCGAGCGCATCCAGCGCGGCGAGAGCGTGAACTACGTGATCCTGCTCGTCGGCGCGATCGGCGCGCTGCTGTCGATCTACCAGGCCTTCTACCTGCTCCGCGCGCGCATCGCAGTGCGGCGCCAGCTCGCGAACCTCGATCACCCGACGGAGGACAACGCGCTCGGGCGCGTGCTCTCCTCGATCAAGGCCGATCCCGGCACGATCGAGGAGGACGCAGAGGTGGTCGAGCTGCGGATCTCCGAGGCCGTGCTGCGCGAGGTGCCGAAGCTCGAGCGCTTCCAGGCGTTCCTGCGCCTCGCCGTCGCGGCCGGCCCGCTGCTCGGCCTGATCGGCACCGTCGTCGGCATGATCATCACCTTCCAGAGCATCACGGAGTCGGGCTCCTCCGACCCGCGGCTCATGGCGCACGGCATCTCGACCGCCATGATCGCGACGGTGCTCGGCCTCGGCATCGCGATCCCGCTGCTCTTCATGAACGCGGCGCTCTCGTCGATGTCGCGCAACGTGGTGCAGATCCTCGACGAGCAGAGCACGGGCATGCTGGCCGAGAGCCTCGAGCGGGCGAAGGAGCGCGAAGAGGGCGGACTGCTCGGCGGAAGGGGGCCGCGACATGCTTGACCGCATCGTCGAGACGCTCTTCTACCCCTACACCGCCGTCCAGGAGATGATCCGCGCGGGCGGTCCCTTCGTCGTGCTGATCTACCTGTGCGGCGTCGTGATGTGGACGCTCGTGATCGAGCGCTGGTGGTACTTCTCGCGCATGCTGCCGGGTGAGATCGAGCGGACGCTCCACACCTGGAACTCGCGGGACGAGCACCAGTCGTGGTGCGCGCGGCAGATCCGCCGCTACCTGATCTCACGGCTCAACGCCGGCATGAGCGCGAACATGCCGCTGCTCCGTGTGCTGGTGCCGCTCTCGCCGCTGCTCGGACTGATCGGCACGGTGTCGGGCATGCTCCAGGTCTTCGACTCGATGGCGCTGCGCGGCTCGGCCGACGCCCGCGCGATGGCCTCCGGCGTCTCGGAGGCGATGACCTGCACGATGACCGGCCTCGCCGTCAGCATCACCGGCCTATACCCGGTCTACTACTTCCAGAACCGCGCGCGGCTCGAGACCGAGCACATGTCGGACAAGCTCTCGTACTGAGATGCGGCTCCGACGTCACTTCGACATGGAGGAGACGACGGGCATCGACCTCGCGCCGATGCTCGATTTCGTCCTCAATCTCCTGATCTTCTTCATCATCACCGCGGTGTTCGTGAAGGAGCTCGGCTTCCAGGTGCAGCGGCACGGCGGCGGCGCGAGCGGCCCGGCCACCGGCAAGGAGACCGGAAGCATCTCGGTCGTCGTGAAGGCGTCGGGCGACGTGATCGTCGACGGCCGCCTCGTCGACGTGCGCGCCGTGCGCCCGAACATCGTGCGCCTGCACGCGCAGAAGCCCGACTGGGGCGTGATGGTGACGGCGGAGAAGAACTCGGAGTCGGGGCTGCTGATCCAGGTGATGGACCAGATCAAGCAGGGCGGCGTCGACAACATCTCCTTCGGCACGTCGTCGAGGTGAACGATGCGCTCGCAGCGCCACGGCGGCGGAGAGGGCCACGAGCACGGCATCGACCTTGCGCCGATGCTCGACTTCGTCCTGAATCTCCTGATCTTCTTCATCATCACCACGTCGTTCGTGCGCGAGCCCGGCGTCACCGTCAGCAAGGCCGAGGCCGCGATGATCGGCGAGCAGCGCCAGGGCAACATCCTGGTCGGCATCCGCTCCAACGGCGAGGTCTGGATGGACCGGCGCAACGTCGACCTGCGCGAGATCCGCCCGCTGATCGAGCGGCTCCACCTCGAGCGGCCCGACGACACGGTGATCGTGATCGCCGACAAGAAGGCGCCCGCCGGCGTGCTCGCGCAGGTGATGGACGAGGTGAAGCTCGGCGGCATCAAGGAAGTGGCGATCGGCGCGGCCCTCGCCGGGGGCAAGTAAGCGACGTGTTGTCGGCCCTCCGCTTCCCGATCGCCTTCGTCCTCGCGGTGCTCTTCATCGCGGCGCTGTTCGGCACCTTGCACGCGATGACCAGCGTGCGCGCCAAGGCCGACGACTCGATCACGCTCTCGAAGGTCGAGTTCGTGCGGCTGAAGCACGAGAGCGAGATCGAGGAGAAGAAGCGCGAGAAGCCGCAGATCGAGAAGCCCGAGCAGGCGCCCGTGACGCCGACCATGCAGATCGCGAAGGAGTCGGGCGTGAACCTCGAGCTCGACGTGCAGGCGATCGCGGCCGGCCTCGGCGCCGAGTTCGGATCGGCGGGCGGCGGCGGCGGCGATGGCACGCACCGCGGCGCGCTCGCCTTCGGCGCCGGCCTCTCCGATCGCGAGCCGCTGCCGCTCGTGCGCGTCGAGCCGCAGTACCCTCCGCAGGCCGCGCGCCGAGGGCTCGAGGGCTGGGTCTACGTGCGCTTCACGATCACGACCGCGGGCTCGATCAAGGACGCCGTCGTCGTGAAGTCGAGCCACAACGTCTTCGAGCGCGCCGCGCTCGCGGCCGTCTCGAAGTGGAAGTACCAGCCGCAGATGAAGGACGGCAAGCCGGTCGAGGCGACCACGGAGACCGTGCTGCGCTTCGAGATGCCGAAGGGATGAGCGTGGCGCGCACGGTTCGACTTCGCGTGCTCGCGCTGCGTCTCGTCGCGGCGCTCGCCTGCGTCGCGCTGCTCGTCGTCGGCGGCGCGGCCGGCGCGCAGTCCGCGAAGAAGAAGCCCGACCCCAAGACGACGCCGCAGCAGGGCGCGCTCAGCAAGCGCGTGGCGGAGAAGCTGAGCCAGGCCAACGAGCTCCTCCAGCAGGACAAGTACGACGCGGCGCTCGCGATCGTCGACGAGCTCGCCGGCCGCAGCAAGCTCGATCCGCTCGAGGTCGCGCAGATCCACCGCTTCCGCGGCTACATCCTGCTCTCGAAGGGCCAGGTGGATCAGGTGCCGGAAGAGTTCCAGAAATCGCTGGAGCAGCACGCGCTCGATCCGCTCGCCGAGCAGCAGATGACCTACTCGCTCGCGCAGATCTACACGCAGCTCGGGAAGTACGACGACGCGCTCGCGCTCATCAACAGCTGGTTCGAAGGCGAGAGCGAGCCGAAGCCCGAGGCCTATCACCTGAAGGCGATGATCCTCGTGCAGCAGGAGAAGTTCAAGGAGGCGCTCGCGCCGGCGAAGACGGCCGTCGAGACCGAGCCGAGCCCGAAAGAGAGCTGGGTGCAGCTGCTCGTCGCGATCTACAGCCAGCTCCAGGACTACCCGAACGTCGCGGCCACGCTGCAGAAGCTGATCAGCATGTCGCCGCAGAAGAAGCAGTACTGGACGCAGCTCGCCGCCGTGCAGAACCTGATCGACCGCGAGGCCAGCGCGCTCGCGACGCTCCAGCTCGCGCACACCGCGAAGCTGCTCACCGACGACCGCGAGTTCCGCCAGCTCGCGCGCCTGCTCTTCCTGCGCGACATGCCCTTCCAGTGCGCGAAGGCGGTCGAGGAGGGGCTGAAGGGCGGTCAGATGAAGGAGGACGCCGAGTCCTACCGCCTGATGTCGAACTGCCTGATCGCCGCGCGCGAGCACGACCGGGCACTCGAGCCGCTCGAGAAGGCCGGAGAGCTCGCGCCCGACGGCGAGATGTACATGCTGCTCGGGCAGATGCACCTCCAGCGCGACCGCTTCGCGGACGCGCTCGCCGCGCTCGAGAAGGCGCTCCCGAAGGCGAAGCCCGAGCAACGCGGACAGGTGCAGCTCCTGATCGGCGTCGCGCAGATGGGTTCCCAGCACTTCGACGACGCGCAGCGAGCCTTCCAGGCGGCGTCGGACGACAAGAAGGTGCACGACGCGGCGGAGAGCTACCTGAAGTTCCTGAGCGACGAGCGCCAGCGGAAGGAGCAGGAGAAGATGGTCCAGCAGGCGAAGGCGGCCGCCGACGCCGGAGACGACGGCGGCCCCGGCGGCAAGTCGCTCTAGAGCGGCCTAACGAAAGATCGAGAAGAAGCCGCCGCGGCGATCGCGTTGGTCGCGGCGCTTCTCCATGCGCGCATACATCGCGCGGCGTCGGGCCTCTAGCTTCTTCTTCAGCGCCTCGGGCGTCGTCTTGCCGGCGACCTGCTCGTCCCGGAAGAGGCAGAACGCCTGGTACGCGTCGATCTCGGGGCGCAGGTCCTGCACCACGAGCTCGACCATGATCGCGTCGTCGAGGTAGCCGAGGCCGGGGATCTGATCCGGGATCAGGTCGGCCGGCTCGGCGAAGTAGGCGAGCGCCTGGAGCACGCGCTCGCGGTGCGCGCCGGCGAGCCCCCAGTCGGCGTCCTCGAGCATCCGGGTCAGCGAGTCGAGGCACTGGATGCGGCTCTCGACGAACTCCGGGACCGAGCGGCTGCGCATCTCGCGCGCCTGACGACGCGCCTCGTGCAGGATCGTCGCCTCGTCCTTCTTCAGCGTCGTGTCCTGCGCCTTGCGGAAGACCTCGCGGAAGTATTCGAGGTCCGTGTCGGAGAGCTCGAAGGTGATCTTGATCGGCATCGGAGCTCCTTTGCACGAGGCCCGGAGTCCGGCCCCGCCGCGAGGGCCCACACTCTACCCGAGCCGAGGCGCGGGAGGATCCGAATCCCGTCGGTCGCTACCTTGCCGCGATCTTCACGAGGAGGCTCAGCATGGCCGAGTTCCAGATGACCATCGACGGCAAGGCGGTGTCGGCGCCCGAGACGTTCGGGGTGATCGATCCCTCGCAGGGCAAGCCCTTCGCGAAGGCGCCCGAGTGCAGCCGCGCGCAGCTCGACGCCGCGATG
>Ga0335069_10001201_pt1 | contig 41937 bp, 24 predicted proteins | sample Lox_Sample_11_FD_206714 | JGI IMG/M metagenome (GOLD analysis project Ga0335069, IMG submission 206714) | Soil microbial communities from Loxahatchee National Wildlife Refuge, Florida, United States - Lox_Sample_1.1 | ecosystem: Environmental > Terrestrial > Soil > Wetlands | place: USA...
CGAGGGCCTGCGGGAGTGGTGGTATACGCTGACAGACTTGACGAACACCAAGGGACGCTATGTCCAGATTCGGGTTCTGCCCGGATCGAATGCAGAGTGGACGTTCTTGGATGAACTGGAAGTTCGGCAATGATATTTCCGAGATGCAAGAGGTGGAGAGCAGGCAGGTAAATACCATGAAACGGATTCGGCTTTCTTTTCTGATCATCGTCGTAGTCGTGGTGGCAAGTTTGTTTGTCTGTGCGGGGCAGGCGGTGCATGAGGTGGCAGCGCCTGTAGCAGCCGCAAAGAAGTTGCCGGCGGTGCATCTCGATGGCCAGTATTTTGTGCGAGATGGAAAACGATTCCTGCCGGTGGGCGCGCATTGGGTGCCGGCGAAAGCGGCCATGCAGTGGCCGGTACAGTGGGATCCGAAGGATATCGAAGCCGATTTCGCCAAGATGCACGAACTTGGTTACACGATTGTGCGTTTCGACATGATGTGGCCGTGGTTCGAGCCGCGCCCCGGAGACTATAATCCCGCGGCCTTCGAGCAACTCGACTACTTTGTTTCGCTCGCGCACAAATATCAGATCTACCTGCACCCGAGCCTCTTCATTGGCGGGGAAGTGGGCGAGGCGTATTGGGATGTGCCCTGGCGTCACGGCCGTCATCCCCACACGGACCCGGAGATGCTCCGCCTGGAAAACAATCTCGCGGCCGAGTTCGGCCGTCATTATGCCAATGAAACCGGCATTATTGCGTGGGACCTGACGGATGAGCCGCCATTCTGGATTGTGGATGGTCAGACGACCGACGCCGCAGCCATCAACTGGACTCATCTGATCGCCGACGGAATTCACCGCTACGACAAACTCCATCCCATCGTGGTGGGAACCAGCGGACAGGAGATGGGACACGGGCCGTTCCGTGCGGACGACATCACTCCGTACGTGGATTTTTTCAGCGTGCACCCGTTCACGCTTTATATGCCAGATTTGTTTCCCGACGCCTTGCTCTCGGCGCGCGGTACGTACGGAGCGGCGTTCGAAATTGCTGTCTCACAGGGCGCGGGACATCCGGTCATGATTCACGAGATGGGAGCTTCGACAGCCCAGTTCTCGCCGGAGCGCGTAGCTGCTTACGATCGCGCGCAGATTTATTCGGGCATCGGCGCCGGGAGCATCGGCGTCGATCTCTGGTGCTATACCGACGCGTCCCCGGAGCAATTTCACAAAGTGCCGTACTTGCGCACTCCTCAGGAAACCGGCTGGGGCATGACCACGTGGGACCGTCAGGATAAACCGCTGGCGAAAGAGTTCAAGAAGATATCCCAGGTTGTAAGTCACCTCGATCTTTCGGGTATTTCTCCAGCGCCCGCCGACATTGGCATCATCATTCCGGACGAGTGGTCCAAACCGCATGGCGATTTCTCGCGCTTCGGATTGACCGGCCCCGAGGTTACGCCGTACGTTTCCATCTCTGACGGCGATGCGATACCGGGGCGCGGGCAGCCCGATACCAGCGCCGGGAATCGCTGGCTCATGGGTTCGGCGCTTTCGTCGTTTGTACTGGCTCGGCGCGCGCACTTGAAAGCCGACTTCCCGCGAGAGTATGCGGACTGGGCAAAGCGGCCGATGGTCTTCATGCCGGCGCCCGTGACGGGTACGAGCGATCCATTTCTGACCCATGTTCATTCCGACTTTTACGAAAAGGCGAAGAAGTACGTCGAGAATGGCGGCTATTTGTACGCCTCCGTGGCGGCGGATGGCGCTGTGCCGGAGATGACCTCGCTCTTTGGCGCGCGGCTCGTAGATCGCGCCATCAGTTCGGAAGTTACGCTGAAGATCGTCGCGCCCTTTGGCGATCTGAAGCCCGGCGACACCTTCCACTACGTCGTTCCGTCGCAGTCGACCGAATCGTGGGGCTCAATCCTCGAAGTTTCCACAGGCCAGATTATCGCCGTCGATCAGGAGAATCGCCCTGCCCTCGTTGCGAACACAGTAGGGCGCGGTAAGACTCTGCTGAGCGCTTACCCGATCGAGCACTACCTGGCGGTTGTTCCCGCAGCGTTTGATCAGACGGAAAGTACACATCGCATTTACGAGGCCTTCCGCGATTGGGTGGGCTTCAAACCAGCGTTTCAGGCAGATCAGCCGTCGGTCGAAGTCTCCGCACTGAATGGAGAACACCGCGGCTACATTGTGCTGGTCAATCACAGCCCGGAGCAGCAAAACGTAACCGTGTTAACGACAATCGGCGCGCGCTCGGTCAGCCGCATCACCCCGGACGGCACGAAGCCGCTGCAACTCGATGGATCAAGCTGGAAGATGGAGCTCGGTCCCTATGAAGGCTCAATTGTGGAATGGAAGTAGGAGACAGGACGCACGGAGCGCAGGCACATGATCGGAGCTGTTGACATCGGAGGCACCAAGATCGCTGTTGGACTCGTGAGCGAGGAAGGCAGGCTCTTTCACCGGCTCGAATCCGCGACGCAGGGGGAAGGCCCCTACGAACTTGCTCTCGAGCGCACGGCCAGCATGCTGAAAGACGCGTTGGCGGCTACGGGCGCGACGCTCAAGGGCATTGGCATCGGCTCGACCGGACCGGTGGACCCCATCACCGGCGAAATCGGCGAAGTGAACTTCTTTCCGAAGTGGCGCGGGCAGAATCCGGTGAAGGATCTTGAAAAACGGTTTGACGTTCCCGTCGCGATGGAAAACGACGCCGACGCCGCAGCGCTTGGCGAAGCGGCGTGGGGGGCGGGCCGGCACAAGAAGCGGCTCATCTATATCACGATCGGCACGGGAATCGGCGTTGGCATCATCCTCGATGGTCAGCTGTATCGTGGCGTCGATTACGCGCATCCCGAAATTGGCCACCACATCATCGATCCCTCCGGCCCGTCATGCATGTGCGGCTTTCATGGCTGCTGGGAATCTCTCGCAGCGGGACCGGCCATGGTTTGCTGGATCGAGAAACACGCCCCGCGCGATTACCCCCACCTTGACAACCTGACTGCAAAACGAATTTGCGAGCTGGCGCAGAAGGGCGAAGAGTTGGCGCAAAAGGCTGTGGAAAATGAGATCCGCTATCTCGGCCTCGGACTCGCCAATCTCGTGACTATTTTCGCCCCCGACGCTCTGGTCCTCGGCGGAAGCCTGATGAAGAGCGCTCCACTCTTTCTCGATGGCGTCCGCGAGATCATCGTGAAAAGTTGCGGCTTCGTGCCTTATGAAAAGGCCGATCTCGTTCTTGCTTCTCTTGGCGACGACAGCAATCTGATTGGCGCGGCGCGAGTGTGGTTCCACCGTTTTGCCGCGAAAGAAGGAACCCGTGCTTAAGCATCTTTCCATCATTGAAGGCGCATACCTGGCGGACATACTCCATCAGCCGCAAGCGCTCACCGAAACTTTGGATGCCCTGCAATCCTCCAAGCCGCTGCTGGACCTCGCTTCCCGCCTCCATCGGGGAAAGTTCCAGCGCATAGTGCTCACAGGCATGGGCTCCTCGTTCCATGCTCTTCATCCGTTGAATCTGCAACTCATCGGCTCTGGCTTTACTTCCGTCATGGTGGAGACTTCGGAACTGGTCCACTACAAGAAGCGCTTTTTCGATCCCAAAACGTTGATTGTCGCGGTTTCGCAATCGGGCCAGAGCGCGGAGATGCTACGGCTTCTTCAGGTCAATAAAGGTCATTCCGCCGTGATTGCCGTAACGAATACACCCGAAAGTCCCCTCGCCCGCAAGGCGGATGTCACGGTACTGACAAAGGCGGGCACGGAATTTTCCGTTTCCTGCAAGACCTACGTAGCCGCCCTGATGGCGTTGCAGTGGCTCGGAGCTGCTCTCTGCCGGCAGGATTTGCACCGCACTCGCAAGCAACTGGCCCATGCGGCGCCCACTGTTGCCGCTTACTTAGCTGGGTGGCGGGAACATGTCGATGTCCTTTCCGAAAAAGTACGCGACGTCCGCCACTTGTTTCTGGTCGGTCGAGGAGATTCGCTTGCTGCCGTGGGCACCGGCGCCCTCATCGTAAAGGAGGCGGTCCGCTGCCATGCCGAAGGCATGAGTAGTGCCGCGTTCCGCCATGGACCTTTCGAAATGCTCGGGCCGGACACGTTTGTGCTCGTGTTTTCCGGCGACAAGAAAACCAAGGCTCTCAACCGCCGGTTACTCGAAGACATCCGTAGGCAGGGCAGTTGCGCGGAACTGCTGGGAGAAGATTCGCCCTACTCTGCGTTCCGCATCCCGCAAGACGGCATCCACGTCCGCCCGATTCTCGAGATTGTGCCGGTGCAGATGATTACGCTGGCAATCGCCGCCCAGACCGGTCGCGAGCCGGGACGTTTCGAGCTGACGAGCAAAGTTACGACCATCGAATAAACGCAAGCGAGGCGCCTGACTTTATATGAAGCGAAACCGCTCCATGGTTGTGTTGGTCTTCCTGACATTCTTCGTCATGTCTCTGCTGACCAACATCCTGAATGCGCTGGTACCGGACATCATCAATAGCTACCACGCCAGCCTGGCTGCGGCCGCGTTGCTCAACTTCGCTTTCTTCATTGCCTATGGCGTCATGTCGATCCCTGCGGGTTTCTGGGTTGAACGGTTCACCGAAAAGCCGGTCATGATCGCGGCATTCATCGCGGCCGCGGTTGGCGCGCTGAGCTTTGCTTTGTTCCCCACCTATTCGGTCGCGATGCGCTCCTTTTTCGTTATGGGAGCGGGCATGGCCACACTGCAGGTCGCGATTAACCCTCTTCTCCGCGTTTCAGGAGGTGAGGAGCACTTTGCCTTCAATTCCGCGCTCGCGCAATTGATCTTTGGGTCGGCGTCGTTCGCTAGTCCTCGTCTGTATTCCTATCTTGTCGAAAACCTGGGTAAGCCCGAATCACAACACGATCCGTTGCTCAGCCTCTTGGCAAAATTGACGCCGCCCGCTCTTCCCTGGGCCTCGATCTACTGGATCTTCTTTGCCTGCACAATCCTGATGATCGCGCTGCTCGTCCTCTTGCGATTTCCGAGAGTCGAGCACACCACCGACGAATCCGCAGGGTCGATCGATATGTACCGAAGCCTGCTTCGGAAGCCGATGGTGTGGGCGTTCTTTCTGTGTGTCTTCGCCTACGTCGGATGCGAGCAGGGAACGGCCAACTGGATTTCGAAATTCCTCGCTCAGTATCACGGATACGATCCGCACACAACCGGCGCCACTGCCGTCTCCTGGTTCTGGGGCATGCTGACGGCCGGCTGTTTCGTAGGCATGGGACTTCTCAAGTTGTTCGACAGCCGCAAGGTGTTGATCGGCTTTGCCGGCGGCGCGCTGTTGTGCCTGACTGCTGCGCTCTTCGGCCCGGCGCGTGTTTCGTTGATCGCGTTTCCTGCGATCGGACTGTTTGCGTCGATCATGTGGCCGGTCATCGTGTCGTTAGCGCTCAATTCAGTTTCTGAACATCATGGCCCGTTCGCGGGAATTCTAAGCACGGGAATCATGGGCGGCGCTGTCATTCCGCTGATCATTGGCCGGATCGGTGATGTCGCTGGTCTGCGCACTGGCGTTGCCTTCCTCTATCTGACATTCGGTTGCGTCATGAGCGTCGGATTCTGGGCCCGGCCGATCATCACCAACGCCACTATTCTGCATCGGGAGGACACCGTCGCCGCCTCATAGGCGGCGAAGTTGTGAAACGAGAATGAACCTGCGCGCGCAAAAACGTCTTCGGTTGCTGCAGCGATTCGCTATTCCCGTGTTCGTCGTATTTGCGATCGGCTCTGCCGTTGCTCAGGCGCCTCCGGCTCCCATTCATGGCATCACCGTCGACGACAAAAACGACATCCGCGATCCCCACTTCCTGTCACAGCTTCTGGATTCGATCGGCCACCTTTCTGTAAAGCCAACGGTAAGAATCGTCTACAAACCCGGCAACGACCACGGTCCCATCCCCGCTGGCTCATACGTCGAGGCCACAGAGAAAATTCGAGGCACGGGATACGTCATGGCTCAGCCAGTCGATTCTTTCTATATGAAGTGCTTCTCGCCTGCCGAACACCTTGCTCGCTTCAAGGAGTACGTGTCGGCACTCAATTCCTACGTCGACATCTGGGAAGTGGGAAACGAGATCAACGGCGATTGGCTGTTCGGCGATACGAAAGCCTGCGTGCCCAAAGCCAGCGTCTCCGCCACGACGCAGGAAGATGTTGTCCTCAAGATGACGCAGGCTTTCGACTTCCTCAAGTCGAAGCACAAGAGGACCGCACTCACTCTTTATTACAACGCGGAGTGTGGCGCGCCTCCCGCATACGAGATGTTTTCGTGGGCGCAGAAGAATGTGCCGCCCCGCATGAAGGACGGGTTGGACTACGTCCTCGTCAGTTACTACGAGCTCGATTGCCACGGTTACAAACCCGACTGGCAAAGCATGTTCCGCCGCATCGCGGAGACGTTTCCTAATTCCAAACTCGGGATTTCGGAGTTTGGATGGGCCGAATCTGCGCCTGCGAAGTCCGTGCTTGCCGACCTGATTGCGCGGCACTATGCCGTTCACCCAAATGTTTCCGGGTGGGTGGGAGGAGGCTTTTACTGGGAATTTGCCGATGACATGATTCCGTACGATCCGGCTCCCGATTCATTGTGGAGCACGATCAATACGGCTCTGGCAAACCAGAAGTGACCGGCAATGTAGCCGGAAGAATACGAACGAGGAGCACACATGTTGAGCGTCAATTCTTGCAAGACCCGCATTCTGGCAGCAGGCATTCTCTTCACTCTTTTCCCTGCCGTCGTCGTCGTGGCGCAACAGGAACGCGCCAAAACTGTCCCCTATCTCAAACTCACCACTCCTCGCCATGTGCTGCCCGATGCCCAGAAGTGGGAGGGGGATCAGTTTCCCCACACCATGTCGGTGCTCCAGCTCAAGCGCGGAGGTTTTCGTTATTGGGGCTGGTACGGCCTGAACGAAGGCAGAGGCATCGGCCTGGCGCGCAGCAACGATCTCGTGAACTGGACGAAATATGCCGAGAACCCTCTGTGGACGAACGCTCGCTGGCCGTCGGTTCTTGCCAAGGCCGATCCCAAGCATAAAGACGTGCTCTATTTCGCGATTACGCGCGACTACGACACCCCGAGCAGCCACATTGTGCTGGCAAGTTCGCGCGACGGTATCAAGCTCACCGAAGAAAAAGTGCTCGTGGCCGGTGTTCCCAACCAGCGCAACCAGAATCCGAACCTTTTTCGCGATCCGCGCAGCGGCCGCTTTTACCTGACTTTTTATCGCGGCAACGACAAGGATCATTTCGAAATTATCAGCAAGAGCGCCGCTTCCGTTCTCGATCTCGACAAGGCTCCCGAGAAGGTTCTGTTGAAGTCAGACACCACCGTTGCCGCTCCGACGCTGCTCTATGTGAAGAATAATGGCAAGAACGATGTCTACTACCTCGCCACGGAAATCTACCCTCACCGCTATAGCGACAATCCAGAAGGCGAGTGGCAGGTGAAGATTTTCTACGCCGATGCCCCCGACGGCGACTTCCAGCCCGTCGATGGTAATCCCATCATGCGCGGGCAGCGCGCATGTCTCTTTCAGCACATTTTCAACAATCGCCTTTACGGCTACGACTGCCATTTGGAGGCGCCCGATCACTGGGTGCTTGAAGAAGTCGAGGCCGAGTTGCCGCGCCGATGAAAAGGAAAAGTAGTTACAAACCGTGCTCGGTGAAACGAGATTTGAGCCCGAAAGTACCAGGAGAAACGCCATGACTCGTCCATCTCAACTTGACTTTCAAGATCGGAACTGTGACCGCAAGCTCGCGTGCCGCGCCCTCGCCGCTGCACTTTGTGCCACGCTGGCTGCGGTCTTGCTTGTGGCAAGTGCGCCCCGCGCTGCGGCGCAACTCTACGCTGGATCGGTGACCGGCGTCGTCAGTGACCCTTCGGGCGCAATGATCATGGGCGCCGAAGTCACGCTGACCGACGCGGAAAAAGGTTTCATGTTCAAAACCAAGACCAGCGAAGCCGGCCGCTATCTTTTCCGCTCTGTTCCCCCGGGCAACTATAACCTGTCGATCACTTCCTCTGGCTTCAAAGATCAAAGCCGCTCAGGAATCAAGGTCGACGTCAACCAGAATGTCAGTGTCGATCTCGCCATGCAGATGCTGGGCGTTTCCGAGACCGTCGTCGTCTCCACGCAGGCGCCCATTCTCGCCACCCAGGACGCGGTGACCGGCCAGGTGGTCGACCGCAAGTTCATCAACGATCTCCCCTCTCTCGACCGCAATCTCTGGGGCCTGGCTTTCCTTGCGCCCGGCATCACGGAAGTCGATGGCGCGTGCAAAGGATGCACCGCAAACAACTTCGTCTCGAATGGCAGCCGCAATGCAACGGCCGATATTCTGCTGGATGGCGTCACCACCACCAACTACGAGCAGAACAGCGGCATTCGCGTCGACACCTACACACCTTCCGTCGATGCCGTCGAAGAATTCAAAGTGCAGGAGACGAACTTCAGCGCCGAATTTGGCTTTACCGGAGCCACCATCATCAACATGGTCACCCGCTCCGGCAGCAACGGCTATCACGGTAGCGTGTACGAATTCTTGCGCCACTACCAACTGGCCGCCAACAACTGGTTTTCTAATCAGCAGGGAATCCCCATCGCCCCGCTGCGCCACAACAATTTCGGCGGCACTATCGGCGGCCCGATCGTCAAGAACAAAACCTTTTTCTTTTTTGACTACGAAGGCAAGCGCTACACCGACGGCGTTGGCCCGATTTTCTACGGCGTTCCCAGCGACCCAGAGCGCGCCGGAGATTTTGGCGAACTTTGCGGCGGCCCCAACGGTCCGGCTCCCGGAGGCTCTTTCGATATCAACACCGGCATTTGTTCCGATCCCAACGGACAGCTATGGGATCCTTACTCGGGCTATTACGATCCCGCGCTGGGTGCAGCCAGAAAACTTGCGCCGATTCCCTTCAATAATCTGGCAACTTACACCAGCACCGTAGACAGCAACCACCCCGGCAATATGGTGCTCGCGGGCGATCCTGGGGGCGCACCCTATCGCCTGCCGAACGGAGTCGGAAACCTCATCGATCCCGTCGCACAGAAGCTCATGCAGTTTTTCCCCGAGCCCAATGTAAACGTCGGCAACGGTGACTACAATCCCTACATCAATCGCGTCGATGCCGGAGCAAACCGCTCCAACAGCAATCAGTGGGACCTCAAGATCGACCACCGCTTCAGCGAAAACACGCTTCTCAGCGGAAAGTACGCCCACGAGTGGGGCAGTGGGACAACGTTCAATTGCTTTGGAAACTATGCCGACCCCTGCTCCAGCGGACCCACAACCGGCGCTTCCCATTTGTTTGCCCTGAACCTCACGCACAATTTCAACAACTCCAAGTTGCTGGATGTGACCTACGGCGTCTCCCGCGGCCGCGGGTACTATCCGGGAGAAGCCGGAGCTTTCCCCAAGGGTTATTCCGCGGTGGATGCTCTCGGCGAGCCGGCCTACATGAAGTCTTCCGGCTACGACTGGTTTCCGGCCGTCAGCATTGGCGGCAACTATAGTCCGGCCGGAGCGTACAACATCGGCAGCAATCCTTGGAGCTTCGCCCGGCTGGGCCAGGAGACACATCAGCTGTTCGGCACGTTCAGTTGGCTTCGCGGCAAACACGACTTCAAGTTCGGCGCCGAGGGCCGCCTGCACCGCCTGAACTATACCCAGCCCAACTACGCCCCGGGCGGGACCTATTACTTCGATCAGACCGGCACGTCTAACTACGACCCGACATGCGATCCGAATGTCAGCCAGTGTCTCCCCTTCGGCGGTGACGGCATGGCCAGTACTCTTGTCGGCGCTCAGCCGAACGACTGCTGTGCCCAGTATGAAATTCCCAATTCCGTCGCGTCGCAGAACTTCGAAACGGCCGGATTCTTTCAGGACAACTGGAAGAAATCTGAACGCCTCACGTTGAATCTCGGCCTCCGCTATGAAGTCATCATGCCCCGCACCGAGCGCCGCAATGAATTGAACTGGCTCGATCCAAACGTCGAGTCCCCCATCACGCTCAATGGCAAGCATCTGCTCGGTGGCGAGCGCTTCGCGAGTTCTCGCGACCGCTACTCCTATTCGCCGAGTTACAACAACTGGCAGCCACGATTCGGCTTTGCCTATCGTGGTATGCAAAATACCGTGATTCGCGGCGGCTACGGCATTTATTTCTCGGCCTGGCGAGGCGCTGTGGCGGGAACCTCCGGCGTTGGGCAGCAGGGTTTCGACGAGGTGACCAATCTGATGGCGTCGTTCCAGGGCGATGGCGCGACCCCGGCGGCGCGGATGAGCAACCCCTATCCCAACGGACCTCTCATGCCGCCCGGCAGCACCCTCGGCCTGATGAACGATGTCGGCTACTTTGCCTATGGCCCGATTCGCAGCGTCAGCAAGAAGGTTCCCAACGAGCAAAGCTGGAGCTTGGGCTTGCAACACGAATTCAAGAGTGACATCGTTATCGACGCCACTTACATCGGCAAGAAAGGAACCCACCTCTACTTCGCCAACGCAAATTTCCTCAACCACATGGGGCCGGAGATTGAGCACTACACGCCGGACCAGATTCAGGACCTGCTTTCGTTTGTCGACAACCCTTTCGTCGATCCCAATCAATCCAACGCGACTCAGTTGATCTCCGATCCCAACAACCCGCTCATTGCCTACGGATCCATTCAAAAGCTGCAACTGGCCATGCCATTTCCTCAATACATGTGGGGCATCGCGGGTGACGAACCTCCCATCGCCGACTCCATCTATCATGCTCTGCAGATTCGGGCAGAGAAGCGCCTCTCGCATGGCCTGCAATTTCTCGTGACTTACACGTTCTCGAAGTCGATTGACGACGCTTCACTCACCAGCACCAACAACGGTTGGCTCGGCAGTTTGGCCAGTCTGCAAAATCCGAACAACCCCAAAGGAGAGCGCAGCCTTTCCACTTTCGACATCCCGCATGTCCTGCAACTCAGCTACACCTATGAACTGCCGGTCGGCCGCGGCAAGTGGATCGGCAATACGATGAATCCCGTTCTCAATGCCTTCGTTGGCGGATGGCGCACCAACGGGATTTGGCGCTTCAACAGCGGTCGCCCCCTCCAACCGGCATTGTTCAACTCGCAGAACCTTCCAACCTACGGCTCGCAGCGGCCCGACCTTGTCGGAACCCCGCATCGGACGAGCGGCAAGGATTCTGTGTGGACACAACACTACTTCACCAGCGTCGACGGCACCGATTTTCTCGCTCAACCCGCCCAGTACGCCCTCGGTACTGCGCCTCGCATGCTGGGCGCTGTACGCGCTCCCGGCGCCGGGAATGCCGACCTCTCCCTGTTCAAGGAGTTTCCGTTTACTTTCGTTCGGGAGGGTATGCGGCTCGAATACCGCTTGGAGGCATTCAACGCCTTTAACCATCCGCAATTTTGCCCTCCTGACATGACGCTCGGTGCCGATAGTTTTGGCGCGATTTACTACCAGTGCAACAGCCCGCGCGAAGTGCAGATGGCCTTCAAGTTCTATTGGTGAGAGACCTGTCATCCTGAGCGAAGTGAGGTGAGCGAAGCGAACCGAACGAAGTCGAAGATCCTGCCCCGTGCGAAGCCGAGGGGACCCCTACCCCTCAAACTCACCGCGAGTGCGCTAGTCTGCCGAAATTCAATTCGTTGACAGGCAAGATGTGCGGGGCGTAGGTTTTGGTACTGTATTTCTTGCGCAGGCTCGCTTTCGCAATGCCCAATTGGCGAGGGTTTTGACCGGATGGCATCCACTTTCTTCCGCTCGGTTCGCTCTCTGGAGGCCGACAATTCTCAGCGTTCCTATCTGAGCCTGGGGCTGGCAGCGGCGTTGCTGGTCGCCTGGCTGCTGTGGTTTTTTCTGTCGCACGTTTCAGTCTATGCGGTGACGAACAAAGCCGAACTGGAAGTCGATCGGGCCGCGCATCCGGTTGAATCCATCGTCAGCGGGCGAGTCGTCGCCACTCACATGGCGCTCGACCAGGAAGTGAAGGCCGGAGACATTCTCGTTGAACTCGACTCCGGTGCGCAGCAGTTCCAACTCAGCGAGGAAAAGACACAACTGGCAGGGGCCAACCCGCAAATCCGCTCCCGCGAAGATCAGATTGCCGCGGAAGAGCAGGCCCTGGAGCAGGATCAGCAGGCGGCAAAGGATGCGCTGGAGGAAGCGCGGGCGCACTACCGGGAAGCCGAGTCAGCGGCGCAATTTGCGCAGGCGGAAGCGGATCGCGTGCGCAAGATGTACAACGCCGGCGTGATTGCCGAAACAGAACTCAATCGGAAGGTAGCCGACGCGCAGCAGCGACGCGCAGCAGCCGACAGCCTGCAATACGCGGTGGTGCGCTTAGAAGGCGAGCAGCGCACGAAGGTCAACGAGCGAAAAGCACACATTCAGCAGCTGACCACCGAACTCAACAAATTGCGCGGCGAGCGCGCGACGGAGGGCGTGACCATCCAGCGCCTCGAAGAAGAAGTAGGCCGCCGGTGGATTCGCGCTCCGATTGACGGGAAGTTAGGAGAAGTGGCGCAGTTGCGAGTGGGCGCCGTAGTGCGCGAAGGTGAAAAATTGGCGGCGGTCATTCCGTCGGGGAAGCTGCGCGTGGTGGCAAACTTCGATCCGCCGACAGCGTTGGGCCGCGTACGGCCGGGACAACACGCACGGCTGCGGTTGGAAGGTTTTCCCTGGGCCCAGTACGGCAGTATCACTGCCACCATCACCAACGTTGCCAGCGAGATTCGCGACGGCAGTATCCGCGTAGAAATGGCGCTTGATTCCTCTACAGACTCCCGCATTCCTCTGCAACACGGCCTGCCCGGCTCGGTTGAAGTTGAGATCGAAACCGTGTCGCCGGCGAACCTGGTGCTGCGCATGGCCGGGAGCTTGCTGGCCGGCCCCAGGAGCAATTTCGCCAACCTCAGCGCGGTGACGCCGCAATGAATCCGGGCGGTCGCCGAATCTTTGTCCCAGAAGTCGTCCAGACCTCCGCGATGGATTGCGGGCCGGCGGCGTTGAAGTGCCTGGCCGAAGGATTCGGCATTTCCGTCAGCTACGGGCGGCTGCGCGAGGCCTGCCAGACCGACGTGGACGGCACTTCGATCGACACGCTGGAAGAAGTTGCGAAACAGCTTGGGCTGGATGCGGAGCAGATCGTAGTGCCCGCAGATTTCGTACTGCTGCCGGAAGCAAATCTGCTGCCCGCGATCGCCGTCGTGTTGCGCTCCGGCAAGATGACCCACTTCGCAGTTCCATGGCGAAGTCATGGCGCGGTGCTGCAAGTCATGGACCCCGCGGTCGGTCGCCAGTGGATACCGAAAGCCTCGTTTGTTTCCAGCCTTTATATCCACACGCTTCCGGTTCCTGCTGCGGGCTGGCGGGAATGGGCGGAGTCGGAGAAATTCACACTGCCCGTGCGGCGGAAGTTGGATGACCTGGGAGTTTCCGGTAAGACCGCAACCAGATTTGTCGAAGCTGCTCTGAACGCTCCCGGCTGGCGAGGTCTGGCGTGTCTCGAGGCAAGCACGCGGAGCCTTGGCGCCATTGTCCAATCGGGCGCGCTGCGGAGAGGACGCGAGGTCGAGCGAGTATTGGCGCGGCTCTTGGAGGCGCCCAGTGAAGGCGCGCAAGACAGCCCCGGCGCAATCCCACCCAACTATTGGTCCGCGTGGCCGGCCCCCTCGGAAGATGGAGAAGAGCAGGTTTTCTTCAGGGGCGCAGTGCTGGTACATGTCAATGGCCGGCGCACGGAAGCGACGGCTGCGGAAGCGGCTAAGCTTCCGCCGGAAGTGGTGGCCGCGCTCGAAGAGAAGCCAAGCTCCCCTGCGACCGTGCTCCTGCAAATGCTGCAAACCGACGGACTGCTGGCGCCGGCGGCGGTGGTGACCGCGCTCGGCCTCGCGACCCTCGGCGTGCTGGTCGAGGCGATTCTCTTTCGCAGCCTGCTCGATATGCCGCGGGAGTTTGGGCTGCCGGGACAGCGGCTCGGCGTGATGGGCGCGCTACTGCTTTTCTTGACAGGTCTGATGTTGCTGGAGCTGCCAATCGCGTCGGGAATCTTGCGCATCGGAAGACATCTCGAAGCGCGTTTGCGCACGAAGTTTCTGGAGAAGGTTCCGAAGCTGGGAGACCGCTACTTTCATAGCCGCCTGACGTCCGACATGGCGGAGCGCAGTCATAGCACACATCGCATCCGTCTGATGCCGGGATTGGGCGGGCAGCTTCTCCGGTCCGTGTTTGAATTGATTGTCACGGTTGCGGGAATTATCTGGCTGGATCCACGGCTGGCCTTGCCGGCGCTTGTCGCCGCCGCCTTGGCGGCGGGCTTGCCCGCGCTGGTGAAGCCGGTGCTCACCGAGCGCGATCTGCGAATGCGCAGCCAAACTGGAGCGTTAAGCCGGTTCTATCTGGATGCTCTGCTCGGGCTGGTTCCGGTGCTCACGCACCGCGCAGAACGATCGTTGCGCCGGGAACATGAGAGCTTGCTCGTGCAATGGGCACACGCGGCATTCGGGCTGATCCGCGCGGCCGTGGGAGTGGAAGCAATCCAAGGGATCCTCGGATTCGGTTTAGCGGCATGGTTGATGCTCAACCACATCAGCCGCGCTGGCGAGACCGGAGGCGCGCTGCTGCTGGTGTATTGGGCACTCAACTTGCCGGTGCTGGGAGATGAAATCGTACAGTTTGCTCGTCTCTATCCCACCTATCGCAACATCACCCTCCGGCTGTTGGAGCCAATTGGCGCGCTTGAAGACAAAAGTGCCGGCCCAGAGTTGGCGAGCGAGCCAGCGATCCCGTCGGTCGCGAATCAGGCCGAGAGCGCGGAGCTAACCGGCGGAGTCGCTATCGAGATGGCAAACGTCCATGTGCACGCCGCAGGACACACGATTCTCGAAGCCATCAATCTCAAGATCGGTGCGGGCGACCATGTGGCCATTGTCGGCGTCTCGGGCGCGGGCAAGTCGAGTTTGCTTGGTCTGCTGCTGGGATGGCATCGGGCGGCGGCCGGCAGCGTACTCGTGGATGGGAATGCGCTCGAAGGCGACCGGCTGGACCAGTTGCGGCAGGGGACAGCGTGGATCGATCCGGCCGTGCAGTTGTGGAATCGCTCGCTGTTTAACAACCTTTGTTATGGCAACGAAAGCGGCGTGCCGACAGCGGACTTGCTGGAGCAAGCCGATCTGCGCAAGCTGCTGGAAAAACTCCCCGACGGAATGCAGACCGATCTAGGGGAAAACGGCGGCCTGGTTTCCGGCGGCGAAGGGCAGCGAGTTCGCTTTGGTCGGGCCTTGTTGAAGCGTGGCGTGCGCCTCGCTCTTCTCGATGAGCCTTTTCGCGGCCTGGATCGGGATCTGCGGCGCGACCTGCTCACGCGAGCGCGGCGTCATTGGCATGACGTTACGTTGCTCTGTGTCACCCACGATGTCGGCGAGACGATGGGATTTCCCCGCGTGCTCGTGGTGGAGCACGGCCACATTGTCGAAGACGGCAGCCCTGAGGACCTTGCGCGGAAAGCAGATTCTCGTTATCGAGCGCTGCTCGATGCTGAGGAGGAAGTGCGGGAAGGATCCTGGTCGAGCGGCATGTGGCGGCACCTGCGACTGGAGAATGGACGACTTACGGAAGAGTCGCAGCGGACACCAGTATGAGCCAAGGATTGGAGAAAGAAGAAACGTCCGCGCTCTTGTGGTCGCTGGCTGAGCTTGGCCCCGGCCTCGAAGCCCTCGCGCGTCGAAGCAAGCTCGAGCCTTCCAGCGTGCCGGTGCCGCAGCCTCCGAGCGCACTTGCATCTTGGGACGATTCCGCCTCCAGCCGGGACGCACTGAGCGAGTGGATCGAGTCGGCAGGTAACTGGCTGGGGTTGGAGGCGGAGCCTGCATCCGTGCCGTACGAGGGTCTGGAGCAACTGTTGCAAAACGCCGGACCTGCCGTGGTGCAAGTCCCGGGCAACGGGCCGCCAAGATTTCTCTTGGTTCTGCCGCGCAGCCTTTTCCGCCGAAGCAGGGCACGCGTTGCCGTGCTTGCCCCCGATCTACGCACGGTGTCGCTGCCCTTGAACGCAGCACGCGCTATGCTCTGCCACTCGCTGGAAGAGACGGTGGCTCCGGAAGTTGACCGCCTGCTCCACGAGACCGGCATCCCCGAAGCACGACGCGGAGCGGCTCGCGCGGCACTTCTACTCGATCGCCTGAGGACCAAGGAAATTGGCGGATGCTGGTTGCTCCGTCAGTCGCCCGGCGCCAGTTTCTCGAGTCAAGCGAAGCGTGTCGGCTTGCCGCGCCGTTTTACCGCGCTCCTCGTCGTCCACGCCGGTGAGTATTTTTTGCTGATTGTTTCCTGGTGGCTTATCGGGCGTGCCGCGCTTTCCGGACACCTGGATAACGGCTGGCTTTTTGCGTGGGCGCTGCTTCTGTTGACGCTCGTTCCTTTCCGCATTTTCGGCACCTGGCTGCAAGGCTTGATTGCCATCAACGGTGGCCTTCTCTTCAAACAACGGCTGCTGTTCGGCGCGCTTCGCCTGAAGCCGGAGGAAATCCGGCACAAGGGTGTGGGCCAGTTTCTGGGCGAAGTCATGGAATCGGAGGCCGTCGAATTGCTGGCCGTGACGGCCGGATTTCAAGCCGTAACTGCGGCCGTCGAATTGATTGCCGCGGAAATTGTTCTCTCGCAGGGCGTGAGCCGGGCCCTCGAGTTGATCCTACTGCCGCTCTGGATCGCATTGACGTTGTTCCTGGGATTGCGCTATTTCCGCCGCCGGCAGCGTTGGACCTCGGCGCGGCTTGCGATGACCAACGATCTCACCGAGCGAATGGTCGGGCACCGCACGCGCCTTGCCCAGGAAGCCCGCGAGAAGTGGCACGACGGCGAAGACGAAGAGTTGGAGCGTTACCTGGAACTTTCCGAAAGCACGGACTCTGCGGCCGCATTGATTCAAGCCATCGTGCCGCGCGGCTGGCTGCTTCTGGGCACGCTCGGCTTGACGTGGGCGTTTATGGAGAGCGCGGGCTTCAATATCGGACTCGCGATTTCACTCGGCGGCATCATGCTCGCTTATCGCGCCCTGAAGCGGATTTCGACCGGCGTGATTTCCATGGCCGACGCGGTCATCGCCTGGCAGAAAGTGGCTCCGCTGTTTGAGGCGGCGGGGAGGACGCAACTCCAGGGATCTCCTGCCATCTCGCTCACGCCGGATTCCGGCAAAGACGAGAACGGAACTGCGGCGGTGATGGAAGCGCACGATGTTATCTTCCGCTACCAGGATCGCGGCGAGCCAGTATTAAGAGGATGCAGCCTGACCGTTCGGCGAGGCGACCGGCTCTTGCTGGAAGGCCCTTCGGGCGGAGGAAAGTCCACGCTGGCTTCCCTGCTAGTGGGATTGCGAGTCCCGCAATCCGGCCTGCTCTTGCTGCGTGGGCTGGACCGGCAGACCCTCGGCGACGAAGGCTGGCGCCACCGCGTCGTGTCGGCGCCACAGTTTCACGAGAATCATGTGCTCACCGAGACGTTCGCGTTCAACCTCTTAATGGGACGTCGCTGGCCGCCAACCGACGAGGACATGAAAGAAGCCTCGGCGATCTGCCGTGAACTCGGCCTCGAACCACTGCTCAGAAAAATGCCCGCCGGGATGCTGCAGATGGTTGGCGAGACAGGCTGGCAACTTTCCCACGGAGAACGCAGCCGCGTATATATCGCGCGAGCGTTGCTGCAGGGCGCGGACCTGGTGATTTTCGACGAGAGCTTCGCCGCTCTGGATCCCGAAAATGTGAAGCTCGCACTCGACTGTGTCCTGCGCCGGGCGCGCACTTTGCTCGTGGTGGCACATCCCTGAAGTTCTCCCCGAACTGAGCTAGAATCACCCGCAAGGGGTTGATCCCATGGTCGGCAAGACACTTCGCTCCTATCGCATCGAGTCGAAACTCGGTGCTGGCGGGATGGGTGTGGTGTACAAGGCCATGGATTCGCACCTCGACCGCTCCGCCGCCATCAAGGTTTTGAACGCCTCCGCCGCTAGCGCCGATCGCGAGAAGCGGTTCATTCAGGAAGCGAAAGCCGCGTCTTCGCTGAATCACGCCAACATCGTCACCATCTACGACATTGATACGCAGGAGATCGACGGAAGTCCCGTGCGCTACATCGCCATGGAATACGTGCCCGGCGAGACGCTGGATCATCTGATCGGGCGCAAGGGCCTGCGAATTCGCACGGCGCTGAAATACGCGTCCCAGATTGCCGATGCGCTCGCGACTGCGCATGCGGCTGGAATCGTTCATCGCGATTTGAAACCGTCCAACGTGATGGTCACCCCGCAAGGCGTTGTGAAGATTCTCGATTTCGGCCTTGCCAAGCTGAGTGAGGAAGCTGAGGCCGACGCGTTCGCAGAAACCATCCACGGGGACGGCACGCCGCTCACAGAAGAGGGAACAGTCCTCGGTACGGTCGCGTACATGTCGCCGGAACAAGCCGAAGCGAAAAAAGTGGACGCCCGCTCCGACATCTTCTCCTTCGGCTCCATGTTGTATGAGATGGTCACCGGCCAGCGCGCCTTCACGGGCAAATCCAAGCTCTCGACTCTTTCGGCGGTCCTCCACAAGGAACCGCTCCCTCCGTCGCAGGCCGTCCCTGATACTCCATCGGAGCTCGAGCGTCTGATTTTCCGGTGCATCAAGAAGGATCCGGAACGCCGCTGGCAGAGCATGGCCGACGTGAAGGTCGCGCTGGACGAACTTCTTGAGGAAGTGGAATCGAGCACGATCGAAACGCGGCGCTCGGGTCCAGCGGTCGGGTCCCGCGCTCGCCTCGGCAGTCGCTGGATTATAGCTGGAGCTCTGGGCATGTTGCTGGCAGGGCTTGCCCTCGGCGCGTACTCAGCGCGACGGTTCCTCCAGCCCGAGCCCATCACCTTTCAACGCGTGACGTTCCGCCGAGGCGACGTTACCGGCGCGAAGTTTGGCCCCGGAGATACGGTGGTTTATAGCGCGCAATGGGATGGTGCTCCGTCCACGTTGTTTTCCACGCAGCCTGGAAATCGCGAGGCCCGAAACCTGGGCGTTCCCACGTCCCGCATCTTATCCATTTCGCACACGGGTGAAATGGCGATTCTGCTGGGCGACGACGACGTCGGCACGCTGGCCAGCGTGCCGTATAGCGGAGGCACGCCGCGCCAGATGCTGGAAAATGTCAGCGGCGCCGACTGGAGCCCGAGCGGTGACGCGCTCGCCGTGGTTCGATCCGTCGGAGGAAAGCAACGCGTCGAATATCCCATCGGAAACGTGCTTTATGAAAGCGACGGACGCCCTCCACTGGGTCCCAGAGTGTCTCCAGACGGAAAGCTGGTGGCCTTTTTTGACTACGATCAGGGGCTTCAAGACTTTTCTCTCTGCGTGGCGGGACCGAACAAGACGAAGGAAGTGCTCTCGGCGGGATGGCGTTCGGTCGGTTCGCTGAACTGGTCACCACGGGGTAACGAAATATGGTTCTCCGTTGGCCAGCCGGGTAGCGACCCTGTGCTTTACGCGGTGGATCTTTCGGGCCAAAAGCGGTTTCTGGCTCAGGCGCCGGGCTATTTCGTGATGCAGGATGTGGCGACGGATGGGCGCGTGCTGCTGAGCACCGTCAACTCGCGGTTGGGAATTCGCTATCTTGACTTCGAGCATTCTGTCGAACGCGACCTCGCCTGGCTTGACGCTTCTTTGACCTACGAGCTCAGCGGCGATGGGAAGAATCTGCTGTTTTCGGAACTCTCCTACGGCGAAGGACGAAACCCGGCAATCTACTTGCGAAAAACGGATGGCTCCCCCGCAGTGCGGCTGGGATTTGGCGCGCGGCCCTCGCTCTCACCCGACGGAGCGTGGGTCTTGTGCATTCGCCGTGATCCCGCGCGCTCGCGGCTGATGGTGCTTCCGACGGGGCCGGGGGAGTCACGGTTTCTGAATGTTGCCGCGGTGAACTTCGAATCGCTGGGATGGTTTCCCGACAGTAAGCGGATCGTTTTTACCGGGGCTGAGCCGGGACGCCCGGTGCGGACTTGGAAATACGATCTGGATTCCGGAAAAGCGGTGCCGTTGACACCCGAAGGAACCAAGGGGAGCCAAATTTCACCCGACGGCCGCTGGTTTGTGATTGCCGGACAGCAACGCTTGACGCTTGCGCCGACAGGAGATGGCGAGCCTCGAACGATAACGGAACTGTCGAACGGCGAGACCGTCGTGCGCTGGAGCGGCGATGGCCGCTATCTTTTCCTGCAAAAGCCAGCCGGGGAGACCATCAAAGTCAGTCGGCTTGAAGTTGTCACTGGACACAAAGAACCGTGGCAAGCTCTGAAACTCCCCGAGCCTGGAGCCGTCTTTATCGGTTCCCTCGCGTTGTCGGCGGATGGAAAAGCGGGCGCGTTCTCCTTTCAACACGATCTCGCCAATCTTTTTTTGGTGAAGGGCCTGCACTAGCGACGTGTGATGTTTCTTATTTGTCATCCTGAGCGAAGTGAGGTGAGCGCAGCGGGCCGAACCAAGTCGAAGAACCCCTACCGCAAGTACGCTCTGGATGCCTTTTTCCTCTCTTTCATTCTGGGCGGATCGAAGCGAGCGGACGGACGGCGCTTTCTAGTCTTTCCTATGCCCGCCGTTGGCGCTTCGGCGTAAGATCCAGCGTTCGAATCAGCCGGAACAGATGATTGGGATGTACGCCGAGAATGCCGGCAGCCTCGGTGTAGTTTCCATTGGCTTGCTCAATCGCCTGCTCGATCAACTTCTTCTTCGCTTCGCGGAGCCCGTCGTGAAGCGCGGTTGTCGGTTCCCCCGAAGATGCCGTTTCTTCCAGAATTGAATCGGGCAGGTCTTCTGGCAAAATCAATTCGGTCGAACCGAGGACGACCGCCCGCTCGATGGCATTCTCGAGTTCGCGGACATTGCCCGGCCAGGGATAGCGCAGCAGGCAGGCACGTGCCTTGGGTGAGATTCCGGCGACGCGGCGCTTCACTTTTTCGCTGTAGCGAGCCGCGAAGTAGGCGGCCAACATGGGAATATCGTCCAAACGCTCTCGCAGGGGCGGGATGTGGATGGAAACCACGTTTAATCGATAGTAGAGGTCCTGCCGGAATTTTCCGTTGCGCGAGGCTTCATTCAGATCCACGTTGGTCGCCGCAATCAAGCGGATATCGAGCTTGATCGGACGCGTGCCGCCAACTCGTTCGAACTCTCGCTCCTGGAGCACTCGCAGCAGCTTGGCTTGAAGAGAAGGGGCGAGTTCGCCGACTTCATCGAGGAACACGGTTCCTCCCTCGGCCGCCTCGAGCTTTCCTTTCTTCTGTGCGACGGCGCCAGTAAAGGCGCCTTTTTCGTGGCCAAAGAGTTCACTCTCCAACAGCGTGTCCACAATTGCGGCGCAATTGATCGCCACAAAGGGGCGTTGGGCGCGAGCGCTGTTGTTGTGAATGGCGCGCGCCACCAGCTCTTTGCCGGTGCCGCTCTCGCCCTGGATCAGGACAGTCGATTCTCGCGCCGCCACCCGCGAGACAAACTGATACACCTCGCGCATGCGCGAGCTTTCGCCGACCATGCTGTGCTGGATGTTGAGTTCCTGCTGCAGGCGCCGATTCTCATCCCCGAGCCGTTCCAGACGCCTCGCGTTCTCGAGCGCCAGCGCGGTCACGTTGCCGAGCGCAGTCACCAATTGCAGCAGCGCCGCATCGAAGCGGGCACCTTGCGAACTGGTGTCAAGGTAAAGAGCGCCCAGCAGTTTGTCCTGCACCTCCAGAGGAACGGCCAGCACAGCCCGCACCTGCGGCTCCAGCAGACTATCCGCTTCTCGAAACGTCTCATCGCTAGTCACGTCGTTCGAAAGCACGGCCAGGTTCTCTCGCATGACCTGGTTCAGGATCGTTTGGCTGACTTGCATCGTCGGATTCGCCCCCAGCCGCCGATCTCGTCCAACAATGGAGGTAAATTCCTCGCTCCCTTCTTCGGTCAGCAGAATCGCAGCTCGATCGGCCGAAGAAATTTCTAGCACCGCTTCCAGCGCTCTTTGCTGCAGGGCAGCCAGGCCATGCACCGAGTTGAGACTCTTGCTGAAGTCGAGGAGCACATTCAGGTCGCGAACGGTACGCTCGCTCGCGCCGAGGGCATGCACTCGGGCGGGCTGAAGGTAAATAGCATCTTGCTTACGCAGAACCACCGTGGCTCCGCCGGGTGTTGGCGCGGTATCAAGCCTCACGGAAGAGCTGTCGTCGGCAGGCTCGTGGGACAACCCCTGAAATACGAGAACTGATTTTCCAACGCGGATCTGATCGCCGTCCGCAAGCTTGCGCATTTTCACCGGTACGTTGTTGACGAAGGTGTTATTGCGGCTGTCGAGGTCCTCCAGGCAGAATCCCGCGCCGTCTTTCCGGATCACGCAGTGCCGCCGCGAAACCAGCGAGTCGAGCAGCGAGATCTGGTTGCTCGGTTCGCGCCCAATCGAGAGCTCATCTTCTGTCAGGGGGAAGGTCTTCCCCTCCAGCGGGCCAGCCACGGCCTCCAGCCTGGCGGACCCGGCAGAGGCGGCCTCAGGATGGGCATCTCGGGTCACGGGATGAGTATACCAACCCCCCATTTCTGGACCGTGCCTAACAAAAATGTTAGGTCGCCAAACGCGATGGTTAGGTCAGAGGAGGTGCGTAGGAATAAAGAGGTTGCAGCCGTGGCGGGGTTCGGCTTTATCTCCTTTGTTTTCAATGTGACGAACCGCTTCGATCCGTTCGGAAGCGCGAGGTTACTTTTGGCACCGCTCTTGCATTACTCAAGTGCGTCAGGGCGGTCAGAAAGAAAAAGGGAAAGGAGAAAAGCGATGAAAGTTAAGACGAATGTGCAAGCGGGCTTCGCAGTATGGGGTGGCTAAGCAAGGGCCACCAGGCAGTTTGAACCGGAACGTATGAGTGACCAGGCACCGGAAAATCAGTGGAAAGGAGAAAAGCGATGAAAGTTAAGACGAATGTGCAAGCGGGCTTCGCAGTATGGGGTGGCTAACGAACTTCTTAAGTAGTTGCGACCTGAATTCGTGACCGACCCAAGCAGCAGTATTTGAGACGTGAGAACAAGGGAACGACGATAAAAGTGAAGACGAACGCGCAAGCGGGCAACGCATTGTGGGGCCCGTAGTCTCGGACATTTGACTGCAGCTTGGACTGAAGAAGTGGGGTGACTGGTCTTCCCGAAGAATTTTGAATCAGAACGGAACCATCGGCAGCAGAAATCCAGGGAGAGGGGAAAAACGATGAAAGCTAAGACGAACGTGCAGGCGGGATTCGCGGTGTGGGGCGGCTAAGTTAGCGCGTTCCCCAAGAGTATTTAAACGGTACGGAATAGCTAAAGAGTTTGTGATTCATACATGCATGCATCCTCCAAGGGGCTGACCTGGACTTCCCCCGGCAGTCCCTTGGAGCGTGTTTGTTTCCCGGGTCCGCCGCCGAGTCCTTCCCCATTTATCGCGGCGGACGCGGGGGCTCCACCAGGAATCCATTGGGGCTGATTCGCGAAGGGTTGGGAACGTGGCTCCAGGTTTCCGCACTCTGCCTGCGATATTCGCTTGCCAGCTTCAAAAGCCCGGACTGTTCCTCTCCACTTACATTGCGGGCCTGCGCTGTCAGCGCCTCTGCCGCCCCCGACTGCGCCTGCGCGATCTCATAAAGGGCTGGGACATCCTGCTGCTTGACGGCCGTCGCTCCGTGCAGATTGACAATGGACTTTTGAAAAGTGCTAGCCGCTTCCTTCGCTTCACCAAGCCGCAGTTGCGAATAGGCCATCTTTATGAGGGCAGTCGCCTGCTCACAAAGGTCATCATCGTGAGGCTCGGGCGTCTTATTCTTTTCCAAGAGCGCAGTTGCCATTTGGTAAAACTCGATGGCACGGCGATGATCGGCCTGTAATGCATACGCATCGCCAATCCAAATATAGACATCGCTGTTCCCGCGGACAGATTCGCCGGGTGCACCCTTCGGCGCTTCAGGTTTTTCATAGATCTCCCGCGCGCGTTGTAGGCTTTCAATCGCACCACGATAGTTTCCCAACAGAGCCAACGCCCGGCCTTCGTTGTAGGCAACACCCGCCATGTCGAACTGAAGCATAGAGTTTGCGGGGTCGGCCTTTGCCATCGGTCCCAGAACATTCCCGATTTCGCGATAACTGGCGAGCGCGCCAGCCGCATTGCCATTCATCAAAAGAATGTCTGTCCTTGTCTGGCGGGCGATGGCGACGTCGCGCCTGGTATTGATTTCGTCTCGTCCTTTGGGCTCCGACTCGAGGAACCCAATTCCTTCTTCGACAAGTTTCAAAGCCTCGTCGCGGGATCCCATGCGTGCCAGCGCGGAGCCAAGCAAAACGGTGGACACGCCAACGCTGCGACGGATTCCATGGTATTGCGGTGTTGTCCGGAGAATTTCCCGCCGCATCTCGTAGTACTTGCGGTAGGCGTCGAGACCGCCCGGCCGATCTCCCATCGCATCGTGGGAAAAACCAAGATTCTGGTATTCGATGGATCGTTCACTGATGATTTTCGGATTCCCAGGATCGCGCCGGAGTAACCACTCCGTGATGTCCATCGCCTGCTTCAAGTCGTCACGGCCGGCGGCCGTGCCCAAGGACGAGAATGACAGGATGCGGTGCATCATGGCCACATTGAGTTGATCGATGGTGTTGTCTGGGTTGGCTTTGGCGACTGCTTCAAACAGAGCGAGAGATTTGCGATCGCTCGCGATCGCGGCATCTGGGTCGCCAAGATTGGATTCCGAGTTATTGCCTTGAACCACCGCGATGCGCTGATAGCCCCATGCTAGTTCCCGTTGCAGATCTGGGTCACCCGCGGCGTCCTTGGAAACGCTATCCAGATATTCAAGCGCCCGGTCGAGAAGCAGCTTGCGGGCCGGGGTTGCGCCGGGAAGATTCTGAATCGCGTCGTGAACTTCAAAAATCAGCGAGTCTGACAATTGGCGCACGTCGTCGAAGCGCTTCTCCGCACGAGCCTTCTGCACTCTTGCGATCTCGGCCTGCTGGCGCGCGATCTTCGCTTCCCGCAGCGCCAGCGCCAAGCCCACGGCTAAAGCCAAAATCGCTGCGGCGGTTCCCGCGGCTGCCGCTTTGTTCCGGACTACAAACTTCCGCGCGCGATAGCTCCACGATCCTTTGGTGGCAAGGACGGGTAGACCTTCAAGGTGCCGGCGGATGTCTTCGGTGAATTGCTCGACCGATGCGTACCGGCGCGCCGGTTCTTTCCGGAGAGCCATCAGGACGATATTGTCGACGTCGCCGGCGAGCCGGCGATGAAGTTTCGTTTCACCTTTTTCGCCCAGCCGACTGGCCAGCGAGGGCGTGTCGGCCTGGGCCTGATTGCCGTCGTCCGCCTCGCCAGCAGCAATCATTGCGCTGGGAGGCTTGGGATCGGTATCACAAACCGCCCGCGCCAGCTTCAGAGGGCTGCTCGTATCTCCGGGATAGGGAGAGTGACCCGTGAGCAACTGGTAGAGAACGACACCGAGGGAATACACGTCCGTCGCCGTCGTAATCGACTCTCCTTTGATTTGCTCCGGGCTGGCATACTCCGGCGTCATCGCCTGGGTCATCGTGATTTGCGTGCCCTGCTGCGGCTCGACCAGCTTGGCAATCCCGAAATCGAGCAGTTTCGGCACACCTTCTTTGGTCACCAGGATGTTGCTGGGCTTGATGTCGCGGTGGATGACAAGGCGTTGATGCGCGAACTGCACCGCTGCGCAGATCTGGCGAAAAAGTTGCATCCGTTGAGTGATCCCCAGCCTCTGCCCATCGCAATATTGATCGACCGGTTTGCCGTCGATTAGCTCCATCACCAGGTAGGGAACACCATCGTCGGTCGTGCCGCCGTCGAGGAGGCGGGCGATATTGGGATGATCGAGCGAGGCGAGAATCTGGCGCTCGTTGAGAAAGCGTTCCTGCACGGAACGGGAGTCGAGCCCGCCGCGAACCAGTTTGATGGCGACTTCCTTTGTGTACTGGCCATCGGCGCGCACCGCGCGATAGACCTCGCCCATGCCGCCGCGGCCGATCTCCTCCACGACCTGATACACACCGATGCGGCGGCCTTGCAGTGGTTGCGGCCGCGGTTGAGGACGCGCGCTCAGATCGGCAGCAGGCTCAGCTAAGAACGCGGTGCCGGCCTGCTCATGGGAAGCAAGCAGAGATTCCACCTCGCGGCGAAGTTCGGAATCGTCGGCGCAGGCATGATCAAGAAAGTTGGCCCGATGCGAGGCCTCCAGTTGCAGCACTTGGTCGAGAAGTTCCTTTGTCCGTTGCCAGCGTCCCGAATTCACGCCAGCGCCTCGCCGGTCATGGCGCGATACAGCCAGGCGCGCGCCGTTACCCATTCCCGCTTTACCGTGGCCGGCGAAATTCCCAGAACCTCCGATGTGTCTTCAATCGTCAGCCCCGCAAAATAGCGCAACTCGACGATGCGGCTTTGCTGCACATCGAGTTTTGTCAGATTGTCCAGTGCCTTGTCCAGAGCGATGAGATCGACGTCAGCCGATTTCGTTCCCGCCAGCGACTCATCGAGAGCAAGGCGGGTGGCGCCACCCCCGCGCTTGGCAGCCGCACGTCCCCGAGCGTGCTCCACCAGGATCTGCCGCATGATGTGCGCCGCGATTCCAAAAAAGTGCGCGCGATTCTGCCACTCCGGTGGGTTCTGACCTGCCAGTCGCATGTAGGCTTCATGCACGAGGGCCGTACTCTGCAGCGTGTGATCGCTCCGCTCCTGGCGCAAGTAGTGATGGGCGAGCTTGCGAAGCTCCTTGTAGACCAGCGGCATCAGCGCGTCGAGTGCGTATTGATCGCCAGATCGCCAACGTACCAGCAACTCCGTAACCTGGTTGGAGGGTTCACGCGCCAAAATTGGATTCCCGCCGGCTGGCAGTAACGAAGGGGAGCGCCGCTGGGTGGCAAGCTTAGCCTGCCTTGCATTGCCATGTCAAGAAACTGAAAACAATGGTAGTGGTGCCGTTTGGAAATGGCACAACTACCAAAACAATTGAGTAAGGAATGCAATTCGTTGCAGCTTGAATTTTTTCTTGAGCTAATCTGCGTGCTTTTCGCACATATCTAAGATAGAATCCCGACTCTGAGGCGATGTGGGGCTGTCGTTCTGCCCAGCGCCCCCCGAAAGCGGCCAAAGCTTTTGAGTGCCTTGCCAGTCGAGTTGCTAGCCCGAAGCCCGGATTAGCAGAACAAGAAAGCGAAACCCGAGAATCGGACTCCCCGCCGAATCTTTAACAACACAGTTGTCTAGGAGGCTATGCGAATGCCAATCAATCGTGTGTATAAGTTCGTCACTATGGCTCTGTTGCTGTTCGCGTTGACAGCGACCGGAGTTGCGCAAGACAGTCCAGCGGCCACTCCACAAAATCTGGTGCGCGGCGTGGGCGGGCCTGTCGGCACTAGCCCGAGTTGGGCAAATTATTCCTTGATCAATGAGATCCCGGGCGGCGGCCTGTTTCCCATCACCAGTTCGACCACTGTTTTCTACTTCGGTTTCACAGCAGGAGCCACTGCTGACATCAGCAACATGGTGCTCTATACCACGGCGCGCGGCAGTCAGAAGATCACCGCCGTCACTCCTGTCACTCTCGGTGGCGTGTCGAATCCCAGCATCAAGCTGTCGAATACCTCCGTCTGTCCGGTGCAGCCACTTTCGACCGGAAGTCCTTGCGTGGTGCGCTTCGATCCGGTAAGCATCACGCTGTCGCCCGCAAACGACTACTATTTCACCGTTTTTTTCACGAATGACTCGAACAATTCGAGCATTGCCGGGGCTGTCCCGGTAGTCACCGGGCAAAGTTTGAGCGGCGTTTTCTCGGGAGGTGTTGACGACACTCACCTTGCCGTGGGCCAGTCGCTTCCGCTGCTCACGAGTTCAAACCCGTACTTCCTCATGTACGTGATGACCAACTAAACAGCTGCCGCGCGACGCATGAAAATGCGCAAATTTCGAATCGAGGAGTTTTTTATGAAGATGGTAAGGACATTCGCAGTGCTGGCTCTCGTCACAGTCGCATTGACGGCGGCCGGCGTTTCTCAGCAGCCACCAAAAGTGACACTGCCCGTGAACCTTGTGCGTGGTGTGACCGGTCCGGTTGTCGCAAGCCCTAGCTGGTCCGGGTTCTCAGCAATCAACGAGATTCCCGGCGGCTCTGTCATCCCGATCACGACCACGACCACCGCTTTCTATCTCGGTTTCGCCGCTGGACAGACCGCCGACGTCAGCAACATGGTGCTCTATACGACAAATCGCAACAGCCCCGTCATCACCGCGGTCACACCCGTGACCCTCGGCGGCGTGTCCAATCCCAGCATTAACCTGACCTCAACATCCGTTTGCCCGGGGCAGCCCCTCTCGGCGAACAATCCATGCATCGTGCGACTGGATCCGGCCACACTCACGCTTTCGGCTATGTCGGATTACTACCTCGTCGTGTACTTCAAGGCGAGCGACAGCAACAACAGCGCCATCAATGCGACTGAAGCTAACCGGGTGAGCGGCCTATTTGGCTGGTATATCGGCTCGGACCAGACCCAGCAGAAGGTCGGGCAATCCATTCCAGCGGGAAACAGCGGCAACGGACCCTATTTCCTGATGTATGTGATGAACAACTAACGCGGAATCGAGCGAAGACAAATTTTGACTAACGGAGATTGGTTATGAACAGAATTCGCAAAATTGCTACGATTTTCCTGGTTTTTGGCTGCCTGGCAGCGAGCGCTATCGCCCAAGAAGAAGCGCCTCCCGCTGCACTGACAAACCTCACTGACGGCGCCGGTTCCATTACCGCAGGAGCTACCTCATGGGGTAACTTCACTGTTTTTTCGCTGATTCCGGGTGCAGGCTTATTCACTTCCACGGCCAAATCGATGAGCTTGTACATTGGCTTCACTGGCGGTTCGACCGTGGACATCGGAAACATGGTGCTTTACAAGACCAACCGCAGCAGCAGCACCGTGATCTCTGCCAAAAAACTGAAACTGGGCGGATTGTCGAATCCGTCGATCAACCTTACCAGCACCGCAGTCTGCCCGGTGCAACCGGTTTCCCTCACCAGTCCCTGCATCATCAAGCTCGATCCGGTGAAAGGGGCAGTCTCTACGTTGAATGACTACACGCTCGCCATCTTTTTCCTCAACGACTCCAACAACAACAGCGTGCGGTCTGCCGGTGCGTCGTCGGCGCAAGGAAGTCTGAGCGGATGGTACGCAAGCGGAGACCAGACCAAGCTAAAGAAGAACAAGAGCCTTCCGTCCGGAAACAACGGCGGTGCGCCATACTTCTTGCTGTACGTAGACAACCAGTAGGCAGCGTCGCAACACCGGATTTCTCACCCTTGAATGCCGTAGGCAGAACATCGCTTACGGCGTTTTTGTTTTGCTTTGCGGGCAGATCCCGAATGCATTTTCAGTTCATCCAAAACGCAACAATTTGCATCTATCTCGTCTCCACCACAAATTGCGCGCGGTCGTGAGCCAATTTGTTCGAATTTCTCACATGTATGACTAGAAGCGCGGCTTGGGGCCGGGCCGCTTCCGGACGCTTGTTGACGAGGGAAACCGGACGCGCTCCAGCTTCTCAGCTATCGCATTCTTAACGCTAAACCGAAAAAGGGCGGCCACGGGGAAAGGCCGGCAAGGTCGGGATCACCACCAAAGGCGGAAAAACAAGTAGTGCGGGAACATTTACAGTGCAGTAAAATCCACCAAATCGCCCGCCAGCCGCGGGAAGTCGGGGCATCCGGGAGGACCCAATGATTCGGCCAACACAAATTCGCCACTTCACGCTGCTCGTCATGTTGCTACGCTTCGCCCTGCTCGCTCAGGGGCAGGTCTATACCCAGATTCACAATTTCGATTGGCACGTCGAAGGAGCCAACCCGAACTATCCGGCTCTCCTCGCTCAGGGTGAGGATGGCAACATCTATGGAACGTTGCAGACTACGTTTCCCAAGTTTGGCTCGGTCTTCGTCTCGACCCCGGCCGGTGCGGTGAGTCCCCTCTACATTTTTCAGGGCCAACCTGACGGAAACACCCCTCAGTCCGGGTTGAGTCTGGGGTTCGACGGAAACTTCTACGGAACCACGGAAACGGGAGGCACCAATAATTTCGGTTCGGTCTTCAAATTCGGCAATGGCGTACCGGGCTCTATGTATTCATTCAGCAATGGGACCGACGGTGCTTACCCCTGGGCTCCGCCGATTCAGGCGGCTGACGGGAACATCTATGGCGTCACAAACAACGGCAATACGCCCGGCCAGATCTATCGCATCACGCCATCCGGAGCCTATACCGTCATTGCCACCGCTCCGTACCAGACAATAGCGCCCCTGATCCAGGGTGCCGATGGCAACCTTTACGGGACGACTGGCAAGGGCGGAACCGGAAACGAGGGCACCGTGTTTCAGCTGACCATCAAAGGAAAGATCAAGCTGAAAATTATCCACAGCTTCAGCGACGGACTAAACCCGAATGGTCCTGTCATGCAAAGTGCCGACGGCAAGCTCTACGGAACCACGGCATGGGGCGGAACCGCGGGCCAGGGAACCGTCTTTGTGATGACCACGAGCGGTGGCGGTTACAAAATTCTTCATAGCTTTCAGACGACGGACGGGTCCAACCCGGACGGTGGCCTCGTCCAAGGCAGCGACAAGTTTCTTTACGGAGCGGCGGCACGCGGCGGCGCCAACGGCATAGGGACCTTTTTCAAGGTCAACACCAAGGGAACCACGTTTGCCGTGGTTCACGATTTCGACACCCTGAGTGGAGACACTCCGTTCGGAACTCCCATGCTGCACACCAACGGCATCATTTACGGCACGACCGAACATGGCGGAACACCGAACACAACCTACGGCGTGCTCTACAGCTTCGACGCCGGGCTGAAGCCGTTCGCATCGCTGGTCGTGATCTGGTCGGGCGCAGTCGGCAGCCAGGTTGGGATTCTCGGCCAGGGATTTTCCACCGCCACGGGTGTGAAGTTCGGCACGGGCCCCGGTACGTTTACGGTTGTCAGCGATACATTCATGATCGCGTCTCCGACAACCGGCGCGACTACGGGCGCAGTCACGGTTCTGGAGCCGGGCGGCAATCTCGTCACGCCGCAACAGTTCAAAGTCCTGCCGACAATTTCCGGCTTTAACCCGACCAGTGGTCCGGTTGGAACACAGGTTGTCATTACCGGAACAAGCTTCTCGCAGGCGACGGCAGTGACTTTTAAAGGCGGCAAAGCGACTTTCACTGTCAACTCGGACACGCAGATCACCGCCACCGTTCCCACGGGCGCGAAGACCGGGCCGATCAGCGTCACCACGAAGGGAGGAAAGGTCACCAGCAAAAGCAAGTTTACAGTTCAGTAATCCCCCGCCAAATTGCACGAAAGAGAGACGCGGCCTGCCGCGTCTCTCTCGAAGTTCAGCAAACGAAGGTCAACAACGAAAAATGTCTGCAATCCGCCTGAATGCAATTGCCGGCAGGTTTCGTTCTAGCTAGAGAAAACTTGGAGGCAACATCCCGGCCTCCTCCACACCCAGAAATCACTCTTTCCCCAGAAAAGAGAACCACAATGAGTTCCAGGACGAGGACGTTTTTGTCTCTCGCAGTCGTTATCTGCCTTGCCACTTTGGCAGTCGCCCAAAAGGCTTCACCAACGACCCCAGGTGCGGTGCCCCAGTTCATCAACTTTAGCGGGGTGTTGAAGGACGCGAACAGCAAAGCGATCGCCTCCACCAGCGGCGTTACCTTCCTGATTTACAAAGACGAGCAAGGCGGCGCGCCGTTGTGGATGGAAACGCAGAACGTCAACCCCGATCGCACCGGTCACTACACCGTGCAATTGGGTGCTGCGAACTCTCACGGATTGCCGTCCGACATTTTCCAGAGCGGTGAAGCCCGTTGGCTGGCCGCGCAAGTCGCAGGCGAAGCCGAACAGGCGCGCGTGTTGCTCGTGTCGGTACCCTACGCGCTCAAGGCAGCTGACGCAGAAACCATCGGCGGGCTGCCGCCATCGGCTTTTTTGCGCGCGGCGTCCGAAGGTGGCTCGCAAGGCAGCGGGAAAGGCGACTCACTCCAAGCGACGACTAAAGGCGTCAAAACCAATTCACCCTACGGCACCGCGAACTTCATCCCGCTCTGGACCAGTGTGAACTTCATCCAGAATTCCAACCTGTTTCAGAACGCCAGCGGCAACCTGGGCATCGGGACAACATCACCCGCGGCGAAGCTCGATGTAAATGGAACAGGAAACTTCTCCGGGCTGGTCAACAGCACTGGCTATCAGGTGGGAGGCAGTCTGTTTGCCTTTGGGTCTTCGACGAACTTTAACGCTTTTGCAGGCTTCGCTGGAAATACCACAATGACCGGCGTAGGCAACAACGCATTTGGTATTCATGCACTTGCCAACAACACGACCGGTGGAAACAATACAGCTCTTGGACCGAACACGTTGTCTGCCAACACCACAGGCAGCAGCAACACGGCGAGTGGCGTGGGAGCGCTTTTCGTCAACACCGTCGGAGGAGAGAATACCGCGACTGGAGATCGCTCTCTAAGTTCAAACACGACGGGAAACGACAATACCGCCTTTGGTGCCGTCACTCTGTTTGACAACACTGCGGGTAGCGGAAATACGGCCACTGGTACTGGCGCGCTTGAGTCGAGTTACGGCAGCTTCAACACTGCAATCGGCTATGGGTCCGGGCAGGTCGTTCCTTTTGACCACCTGACCGGCTCGAACAACACTGCGGTTGGTACCAGCTCCGCATTCTCGTCCGCTGCCCTCACCAACGCTACCGCAATTGGAGCGAATGCTGAGGTGTCTGCTAGCAATTCCCTGGTGCTGGGAAGCATTAAGGGTGTGAATAGCGCAACGGCTGACACTATGGTCGGGGTCGGCATCACGGCGCCGGTCTACAAACTTCACGTCGGCACCATCAACAATGGTCTGCGTGTTGAAGGCCCTCCGACCACGGGTGGTGTTGCCATTTCCGTGGGCGGTTTTGGCGATGTTGGCGTAGACGCTCCGGGCATTCCCAACGGCCGCTTTGTGGTGAAGAACAACGGCCAAGTCGGCATTGGCACGGCATCTCCCGACAACACCCTCAGCGTCAACGGCAGCGCGGACAAACCCGGCGGCGGATCCTGGGGAACGTTCTCCGACCGGCGACTGAAGAACCTCAACGGCAACTACGCATCCGGTCTGAGCCAGATCATGAAGATCCATCCCATCCGCTATCGCTACAAGGACGAGAACGGCATGGGCATTCGTGATCGCGATGAACATGTAGGTGTCGTGGCGCAGGAAATTCAGCAGGCGATCCCAGAAGCTGTCACCGAGAACAGCAAAGGCTACCTGTTGGTAAACAACGACCCGATTCTCTGGGCCATGGTCAACGCGATCAAGGAACAGCAGAAGCAGATCGAACAGCAGCGCTCGCAGATTCAAACCGAGCTGCGGCAGATCAGGGTGCAGCAACGCCAGATCGTTCGGCTCAGCGCCCAGGTAGGCGTCCTGCAGACTGCATCGCGCTCGGCATCCTACGCTGCCGCGTCCGGTCAGTCTGTGACTCGACGGGCTGGCCAGGCGAACGAAACAAATCGACAGGGAAATTGACTTTTTAGCTCGCTCATTTCGTGCTCACGAGGTGAGCGGGCATTCTCCCTTGGAGACCATTCCTCGTCCTTTTGGGTGCCGGGGCGGCGTAAAGAAACGCTCTCCAGCAGATCGCTGCATAACAGACTCGATTCTTTCCCGCAGTTGTTCGCTCCCAGCTTCCCCATAACTCTCAAGCGCGCAAGCGCACAACCAACACCATGGAGGGAAAAAATGTCGCACCGAATTGTCAGTCGCTCTCTTGCTGTTCTTACCCTAATCACCCTGACGCTTTTCGCCAGCGTCGCCGCACACGCCCAAAAAACCACCCTCACCGTCGGTCTGGCTCAAGGCTTCGACGCGAACGGCGAACCCCAGTACACCGCGACCGTCACCAACACTGGCGCCCTCGCCGCTGCGAACGTTACCGTGACCTACACCATGCCCGTCGGCGAGCTCCCCATTTCGCCTTCGCCCAGCGGAGGATGCCTGTTCACTCTCGGTTCCTTTCACCTCACTGCGGTGTGCACTCTCTCCACGCTCGGGGCGGGGCAGCCCCACGACTTCGTGGTGGCGATTCATCCCGTGGACACCGCACCGCAGGACGTAACTGCCGTCGCGCAAGCCGACAACGCCGATCCCGTCAGCGACTTCACCACTCGCAACATCAACGAAGTCGGCCTGACCGAAATGCTGGTGACGATGACTTCCACGAATCCTGGGAAAGTCGGGGAGAACCTCGTCTACATCGTGAACGTGACGAATATCCAGGACGATGACGCGCGCAACGTATTCGCAGTTCTCGCGTTGCCGAAGGGCACAACCTTCGTTTCCGCGACGAAAGGATGCACTCGTGGAACGCTGGTCACGTGCAAACTCGGACAGATGTCGCCGGGCACGACCAAGACGGTCACGATCACGGTGCTTCCAACCATCTCCGGATGGACGCAGGCAACGGCCGGTGTACGGCTGACGACTCCCGATCGCGACCCGAGCAACAACAGCGCGGCCACGAGCATCTGGATCAACCCGTAGTCTGGAGCATTCCGCCAGCACCACCCGTGCGACGCCACTCCGCGCATGGGTGGTGCTGCCGATTCCCCAACGTTCCCTGCGTCATACCGCCTCGTGATCTCCGTCACAGACCCTATGTTCACCAGAGGCCAGAATCGCATACGGACATTTTTCCCGAAACTGCGGAAGATTGAGGAGGTCCCATGTCCACTGCGATTCCCACAGCCACCCCGGTTCTGCCAGAAACCCTGCAGACACTGCCCTCTGACGCCGTCCGCCAGCTCCAGTGGGGATTTGCCGATCGTTACGACCTCCAGATGCTGCTGCAATCGACCCGTGCCGTTGCGCGCGGTCCGGTAGCAAGGCTCGTTGCTGCGGGCGGTCGCAATTCCCACGAGTGGACACCGGAAAAGGCTCAGCTTCTCGAAGCGTTCGACAGTTCAGGCATCACCGCAGTGTTCATGGAACCGGAGGAAGGCGGACTATTTTCCGGACCCAAGAATCTCGCGCTCGCACTGGTTGCGTTTGAGCTCGCCTGGGTCGACGGCGGTGCAGCCACGGCCAGCCTGGCCGGATGCTTGGCCCTCGCTCCCATTCACGAGCGCGGCACCCCAGAGCAGCAACGCCACTACATGAAACTCGCCGCTCCGCCGCAGCCCGGTGAAGACCGCAAGCCGTGGCGTGGCGCGTTTTGCCTCACCGAGCCAATCCCATATGTCGGCGTCGACACCGGCATGCTCAATGGCAAACTCCGCATCGTCGAGTGGAAGCCGGGCGAAGAGCCACTTCTGCAGGTCGAAAAGCGCGGCCGCTTCATCACCAACATCGGCTTTGCCAACTTCGTCACCGCAGCCGTCGACTCCGACGACGAACGCATCAAGGGCAGCTGCATGGTCATTCTCGAGGAGGGTGATCCCGGAGTCTTCGACCGCGGAACGCCGACTCGCAAGATGGTTCACCAGCTATCTTCCACCGGCGACCCGATTTTCAGTCTCCGCATTCCTGCCAGCCGCATCGTAGGCGGCTATGACGTGAAAGATGGAGTGATCGTTCCGCGCTACAACCACAGCGAAGTCATCGAAGCCGTGTTCCGCCGCACGCGTGTCACCGTTGGCGTGATGACTGCCGCCAAGCTTCTCTCCGCGGTTGAGCCGGTGATCCGCTATCAGCGCGGACGCTTCCGCGGCGCTGAGACCGCGACCCCGGGCTCCGTTCGCTACGAACTCGGCCTGCAGGCGCGCCAAGACTCCTTACACCGGCTTGTCGATGTCTGGGCCACCGGTGAAGCCAGCGCATCGCTCGCCTTCGCCGCCGCCCGCGCCTTCGACGAACTCGATCCGCTGGAAAAAGAAATGGAGAAGCTGTACGCCGAGCGCGGCGCTACCGCTCCCAAAGCGAAGGCGAAGATTCTCCAGCAAGCGACAGAACGCGCCGTCGAGCTGATGCGCCTGCCCGCCAGCGATCCCCGCCGCGAAGCGCTGCAAACCGACTTGCTGCTGCGCTTCGTCACGCTCGACTCCCTCGCCGACGTTCTCTGTCCCGCTGCCAAGCTCTGGAACACCGGTTGGGGCGCGCAGATGATGCGTGAAGCTGTGAGCCTCATGGGCGGCTATGGAATCACCGAAGACTGCCCCGGCTTCCTCGGTAACAAATGGATGGACGCGCAACTCGAGGCCACCTACGAAGGACCCGAAGCCGTCCAGCGCCGTCAGCTCTCCGTGACAATGACAAACCCCGCATTCCTGGCGCAGTTCCGCGCGTGGATTCGCGAGATGCGCGGTATCGCAAGCGAGCATCCCGGCACCGGAGCCTGCGCGCTCGCCACCGCCATGACCATGTGGCTGTGGACGCTCGATCATCTCCAACACAACAAAGATGCCGACGGCAGCAAGCTCTATCAAAGCGCGCGTCAAGGTGTGACGTTCCCGTTAGCGGACGTCCTCTGCTGGCTAATGGCTGCTCGCTGCCAGGTGTTGGACGTGCTGCGTCTGCAAAGTAAAGGCGCCGAAGACGCCTCGCTGGCCGAAGGTTTGCCCGGCCTCGTGAATTTCCTGACCGACCTCTGCCACGTAGAGGCCGCACGAGCGAGTGGCGAAGTGGCGCGCGTCTGCGCCGAGCTGAACTTCGGCTATAACCGCCATCCAGCTTGGGATCAGCAGGGCGCTTGCGGCTGCTGGCACGAAGACGAACTCGACGCCATCGAAGGCGTAGTCCCCGGCATCGGCAGTTTCGCCCTTGACGTCCTGAAGGGCGACGGTTCGCATCCGAAAAAAGCCGGACCGTGCGTGCGCTGCCAGTCCGAGCAGCCTTTCCTGACCCTGCACACCAAGCTCGATACCTGCCTCACCGGATCGCGCTTGGCCAAAGACCGCGCCGCCGAATCCGTCTCCAAGATGATGATTCCCGAAGCGCTGGACTATCCCGCATGAGCGCTGCAGACTCAGCATCGCTGGCCCAGATCGAGCGGCAGCAGATGTCGGTGGACATCGCCGCCGTCGGCTTCGGGCCGGCAATGGGCGGTTTTCTCACTACGCTCTCGCGCCGCCTCATGAACGACGACGGCACGCCGCATCTCGAAAGCGCCGTCTCCCCCGGAATGCCGCTCCAGGTCGTCTGTTACGAGCGCGCTGATGGACTGGGATTCGGCATTTCCGGCGCAGTTACGCGCGGCCGAGGCATTCGCGCCAGCTTTCCCGCTGCGGATCTCACCCAGATTCCAATGGCCATTCCCCTAACAGAAGAGAAGCTTGTCTACCTGCTCGACCCGATCGGTGCAAGCAAGCGCTCGCTGGCTATGCGGATCGCCGACTGGAAGGTGCGCGTGCTCGGCGCGCTCATCGGCGCGCAGAATGATGCGGTCGAACTGCCGTTCACGCCCAGCTTCATGCAGAAGCATGACGGGCTGCTCCTCTCGCTCGGCCAGTTCAATCAATGGGTGAGCGAGCAAGTGACGAGTTCGGGAGTGGTCCAGATCTGGCCGGGAATGCCTGTCAGCGAACCTCTGATCGAGAACAATGCCGTCAACGGAATTCGTCTTGCCGATCAGGGCGTCGCTCTCGACGGAACTCCGAGTGATGGCTACATGCCGGGAATCGATGTCCGCGCAGCACTCACAGTCGTCGCCGACGGCCCCGTTGGCGCGGTCGGGCGTCAGCTTGATGCGCACTTCGGACTTCCTCCCGGCAACGAGCATCGCGAGTGGGCGCTCGGCATGAAGATGGTGGTCGAGCTCCGCGAGGACTGCGATCTCAAGCCGGGCACTGTGATTCACACGCTCGGATTCCCGGAGCCTGAGATCTTCGGTTTCCTCTACGTGCATCCCGAGCGGCTTGCGTCAGTGGGCATTTTCGTTCCGTCGTGGCTGCGCAGTCCGGTGCGCACGGCCTACCGCTACCTGCAACATTTCATGCTCCATCCTTACTTATGGCGTCATCTCGAGGGCGGAACGCTAAAGTCGTGGGGCGCGAAGTCGCTACAGGAATCCGGCCGTCACGGCGAGCCCTACCTTGCGGGCGATGGCTATGCGCGCATCGGCGAAGGCTCGGGCAGCACCAACGTGCTCTCCGGCTCAGGCGTGGACGAGGCCTGGACCACAGGCGTGCAGCTTGCTGAAGCGGTGGTTGAGTTGCTGGAACAAAAAAAGCCCTTCACGCGTCAGAATCTCGAATGGACCTATGTCAAGCGCCGCCGGGAAGGTTGGGTTGACGAGGAGTCGAGGATCGCGGCAAACGCGCGCAATGGTTTCGAACAAGGCGTCGTGACTGGTCTTATCGGAATGGCCCTCGCCGGGGCAACCAAGGGCGCGGCCTTTGCAGCGCGGCATCACCGGCATGTTTCTCCTAACGTCGCTTCGCTCGAATCCAGGTATGGCTCGCGCATCCCGGCAGCTGAATTGAAGCAGCTACAGGAAGAGTGTGCACGGCAGGGGACCTCACTCCACGACCGCATCATGGACCGCAGCGGCTGGCCGCAAGTTCCTCTCGATGGCAAACTGCTGATCTCGCATCAGGATGCGCTCCTTATGGGAGGCAGTGTCCAGGCCGCGCCGGGTTACGCGAACCACGTGGTGTTCCTTCATCCCGAACACTGCCAGAGCTGCGAACCCAAATTGTGCGTGGAAATGTGTAGTGGCCAGGCCATCACGCGAGGCGAAAGCGGCGTGCCCGCCTTCGATCGAGAGAAATGCGTGTTTTGCGGCGCGTGCCTGTGGAATTGCCGCACCGAGCACGGGGAAAAGGGAAACATCGATTTCCGCGCCGGAGCCGGAGGTTTGCACTCGGCCCTGAACTAAACGTTTTTCCTTTGTGTACCTTAGTTTCCTTCGTAGTGAACAAGAAGTCGAAACTGCGGGGGCGATAAAGGTTTACGAAGAAGATCTTCCAGGCAAGACAAATTCTTCGAAGTCAGGGAATAGCATGAGCAACGTTTATCACATCGTCGTCTGTGCGGGAATCGTTCCCGATCCGCTCCAAACTCTGGAGCCGATTACAACTCCGACCGGCCCCGCACTCAAAAACGAAATGATGTTGCCCGCCGTGCTCGACCCATGGGCCTCCCACGCACTCTATGAAGCGGCTCATCTCGCCGTCGCGAATTCCGGCAGTAAGGTCTGGCTGGTAAGCGCCGCTCCCAAGGCCAAGCTTCAGCAAGTCATGATGAACGTGGCGCAAAAGGCCAGCTTCGAGCTCGTGCCTATCGATGCTCCGGCCAGCGGATTTGCCGACGCGCACGCGATCGCAAGCGTGCTGGCAAGCGCGATTCAGTCCATCGTCGGCCTCGATCGCTCGCGCTTGCTCCTCTTCGGAGGCTGGGAATCAGCATCCCGCGGCGCGGGCGTGACCCTGCAGATTGTCGGCGAACTGCTCGGCATCGTCGACCAGTTTCAGGGAGTTGACCAACTAACCGTGCACCCCGACGGATCGTTCGAGATTCTCGAACGAATCGAAGGCGGGCGTCACATGGTGTCGGTGTGCCAGGGGCCGCCTGCGCTTTTCGGTTGGGCCACTGGCAATCTGCCCGAGCCGAAGAATAATCCACAACTGGGCATGACCAACATGCGCACGATCATGCCAGCGCTGCAAAGAGCAAAGAGCGAGAAGTTGACGCCGGACGCCGTGCGCTATCTGAGTGTCGCTCCGCCGAAGCAGCAGCGGCAGACGCGAATCGTGAAAGATCGTCCGCCGGAGGAGATCGCGTCAGAACTGGCGGAATGGATCGCGCAGGACTAGTTCCGTGGCCGGATGAACTTTACTACTGTCATCCTGAGCGTAGCGCGGTGAGCGCAGCGAGCCGAGCGGAGTCGAAGGGCCCCTACTCACTCGATCGCCGCTGCGCCGACTCAGGGAGTTCTTCCGAAAATTGGGGAGACCGTGCGTTCCAGGATACTGTGACAAAAAGTAGAAGCAATTCACGCGGTCAGACTTGCTGAGGGAAACATGGCAAAGAACATCCTGTTTGTGGCGCATCTAGATGAGTCGGGCTCGATGTTGCCCAGGCTGGCATTCGAAGCTCTGGGCGCGGCAACCGATCTCGCAAAGCAGTTCGGAAGCGCGCTGACGATCGGGCTCATCGGCGAAAACGTGCAGCACGCGGCGGATGCCGTGGCTGCGACCGGCGCGCGTATCCTCGCTGTTTCCGGCACGGACTTCGCGCAACCTCGCTACGCCACCGACGCAGCAGCAGTCGAGGCCATCTGCAAGTCCACACAGGCGGAGGTCGTCATCGCACCAGGAACTTCACGCTTTCTCCGCGCGATTCCCGGAGTCTCGCAACGTTTGACCGGCCAGGTCGATACCCACATCGCGTCACTCGAACTCGTCGACAACACGCTCACCGCGAAACGATGGTTCTACAAGCAGCGCCTCGAAGCCGTAATCCAGCGTCCCGCGCGGCCATGGTTCCTGGTGCTCGATTCCGGATGTCATCCGGCGTGGAGCGGAACCCCTGCCGCAACGAACGTGGAAACTCTCGCCGTCGAATTACCCGCCAGCATGCGCCGCACATCGTTCTCCGGAATCCGCGTGCCCAACGCGAACGCGCAAACCATTCGCCCGGATGCACGCCTGCTTTTTGTAGCTGGTGCAGGTTGGTGCAAAAAGCAGTCAGACGGAAAGACTCACCTGCCAGAAGCGGAAGCCTCGATCCTCGACTTCCTCAAGCAGTCGGGCGCATCGCTGGGAGGAAGCAAATCGCTCGTGGATCAATCGGGAGAGAACCAGGCGGTTCTCGGCTTCATGACGCACCTCAACCAAGTCGGCCAGACTGGCTCAACGCCGCGCCATCCGCGCGGACTCTCCACCTGCTGCCACGGCGAAGAGCCGCATGTAGTCGGCTGGCGCTTCATCAACGAGCGCCGCGCCATCAATCTCGACCCCAACTGCGGCTGGGCGCGCGGGAAAGCCGATGTCCTTTATGTGGCTGACGCTTTCCAAGTCATGGCCAAGCTGAACGCGCTGTTGGCAGAGAAGAACAATAAAGAAGAGAGGCTGCCTGCGAGCGCCTAGTACGTGGCCGCATGAAACTCTCTATGATCATCTTGAGAGTCCGTGACTTCTTCCCTGTGTCATCCTGAGCGAAGTGAGGTGAGCGCAGCGAGCCGAACGAGTCGAAGGACCCCTACCTTACCCGTGCACTTTGCTTGAGCAGAGGACTTCTGCTTCTTCCATCGCACCGTACTTGTCAAGGAGTTCTCCTGTGTTCGCGCTAGGTCCCGCTTTCCTCGGTGTAACCTGTGTTTCACACTTTCGCCGGCACCTACTTGGCAACTTCTCCCGTCGCGTCGAACCGAACTCCCGCAACCGCTGAACCTGAAGCCAAAACATCCCGAATTTTTTCTCGGTTTGGGCCCGCCTGAGCGATGGCGTCAGAGACGCCGCGGAGCGCCTGCGCAAATGAAGTCTTCTCCGGCAGTCGGAAAATCCAGGGAATGTTCGTGGACGTGAGTGCGCGGTCGGAGGAAATGGCCACGACCGGTACGAAGGCCTTCACGCCAATCTGCTCAGCGAGATGACTCGAAGGCCGGTCGAGTGCAATCAGCGCCAGCACATGATCCTGATAGACCGCCTTGACCAGATCGCTCGAAGCTTTTCCCCACGATGGGCCTGAATCGGCAGGAATCGCGACCAGCGAAAGTCGCTTGCCCGCCGTGGCGAGGGAGCTGAGAAGGCTGACGGCCTCCGCAGAGTTCACAACCTCATCAGCCTGCTGCCCGAAAACTCCAATTTTCCACTCCCCCGATTTTTCATCGGGCAACGCCGGCCCCGAGTACGCGAC
>Ga0335069_10001202_pt1 | contig 41928 bp, 39 predicted proteins | sample Lox_Sample_11_FD_206714 | JGI IMG/M metagenome (GOLD analysis project Ga0335069, IMG submission 206714) | Soil microbial communities from Loxahatchee National Wildlife Refuge, Florida, United States - Lox_Sample_1.1 | ecosystem: Environmental > Terrestrial > Soil > Wetlands | place: USA...
TGGGAGACGGTGGCCGGCGCGGGGGCGGGCCCCGGCACGGCCGAAGGGGCGACGAGGTCGGGCCGGTGCGTGTGAACGAAGCCGACCACGTGGCGCAGGGTGGGGAAGTCCCGCAGCCGGAGGTTCTCGAGGCGCGGGATGGACCACTCCTCGCGCACGGCGGCGAAGGTCTCTGCCTGCTTGACGGTGTCGACCCCGAGGTCGGCCTCGAGGTCGAGGTCGAGGTCGAGGAGGTCTGCCGGATAGCCGGTCTTCTGCGCCACGATGGCCACCACCCGGGCCTCGACGGGGTCGGTGGCAAGGGTTGGCCCTCGGGGCGGCGGGAGGGTTTCGGGGGGCGGGAGGGAGGCGGTGGCCGGTGCGGGGGCGGGACCATTGGAAGGCGGGGCCGGGATCCGCGCTATGGGTGCGGCGGGCTCCTGAGCAGGTGCGGGGGCGGCGGGGGGCTGTGGCGAGGCCGGGGCCGCAGGCGAGGGTGTCAGAGCCATCGGCCGACTCTCCGCAGGGCGCGGAAAGGACGCCGGGGGCGGTGCCGGGGAACGGAGCGCGGGGGCGGTTCCCCACTCCCACGTCGAAGGCTGGGGCGCACGGGCCGGCGCCCCGGTCGAGACCACGCGGAGCGTGCGATGCACCACCTCGGTCCGCGCCTGATCGAGACCGGTGACCGCATCGAGCCAGCGGTGGTGGACGTCGGGCCGATCGACGCGATCGAGGCCGCCCGGAATGCGCCGGCTGAGCGTCAGGGCGATCTGGGAGCCGAATCCGGCGGCGAGGTGGATCGAGTAGGTGACGGGATAGCGGCCACCGCGGCTCAGATTCAGCCCGCCCAGTTCGGGGTCCTCGTCCCGGAAGTTCGGGACGGGGGGGACGATGCCGTGCTCGAGGATCTTGACCGCGATCACATCCTCGACCCCGACGCCCATCGGGTGGCCAGTGAACCCCTTGGTGTTCGCGATCACGATCTCGTTGGCTGAGCCTTCGAACACGCGCCGGAGCGCCGCCACCTCGGCGGCGGCGCTCCCGCCGCGGGCCGGTGTGAACGTCTCGTGCGACACGAAGACCATCTCGCGGGCCATGGCGCGGCGGTCGAGCCCGAACCGGCGCTCGGCGGACCGGACCAGGCTCTCCACGGCCGCCGCCACGTGGTCGACATCGAGCCGCGTGGCGTGGAACGCGCTGTTGCGGGTCTCGCTCGAGAGCAGCTCGACGATCCCGCGCATGCCGCGCTCCTCGACCGCGTCCTGCGCCTCCACTACCAGCGCGGCCGCTCCCATGCCGATGATCGTGCCGTGCCGGCGCCGATCGAAGGGGACGGCCGCTTCCTCGACCCTGTCGTCGGTGGCGGCCGCCCCGCTGGCCAGAAAACCTGCCCCCATCCATTCCATCAGGTTGTCGCTGGTGGCGTTGTCAGCCGAGATCACGATCACGCGGCGGCAGCGCCCGACGCGAATCCAGTCCTCGGCGAGGGCGATCCCCTGGGCGGTGCTGGCGCAGGCGGCATTGAGATGCGTGTTGGGGCCGCGCGCCCCCACGTATTCGGCGAACTGGCTGTGGCCCATGGGCAACACACGCAGGAGGAACCGCCGGTCGAACGCGTAGGGCTCGCGGCGCAGCTCCTCCTCGACCTCCTCGATCCGGCGCTGGATCTCCCGCAGGGTCGAGGGATCGGTGACCTGGCGCTGGACCTCCTCCAGGGCGGCGCGGCGCGCCCGCCGCGACTCCTGGGCGTAGTACCGGCTCAGGTCCTCGGCGAAGCGGTCATATCCGGGGAAAGCCGAGCAGAAAACCACGCCGGTCTCATCGCGCAAGGGCTCGGGGAGCACCCAGCGATCGGGGAGGAACGATCCCTTCGAGGTGCGGCGCCAGGACTGCACGAGCGGGATGCCGGCCTCGCGCAGCGCGTCGATCCCCGCCGCCATGGCGAGCTGGGCGGTGGAGTCGAGTGCTTCCACGAGCTTCTCGGGCACGCCATACTCGGCGGTGAGGTCGAAGGGGCCCGGCCGCCCGGCGAGCTTGATCACGTCTCGCGAGTCGTCGATTGTCTCGAAGTGGCCCTCGCCATCGGCGGTCTTCACGAGCCGCGTCACGCTCTTGCGTGCGATCCGTTCGCGGAAGCGGCCCGGCATCAGGTCGATGAACTGCTCGCCGCGGAGGATCCGGTCGACGTTGTGCGGATCCATGACCGGCTTCTCGGGCCCGGGGAGCCCGAGTCCGCAGCCGGCGATCACCACCGATCCCGAGGGGGAACGGTTGCGGTCGTAGGCGCGGTCTGGCGGCCCGCCCGCCGGCGACCGGTCCGTCACCGGGCGGGCGGTCATCCCGGCGAGGGTTCGGGCGAGGAGGAGAACCAACTCTTCGGCGGACTGACTCGACATGGACTCTGACTCCCGAGCGCCGTCGCTCAAGGCGGCGATCGTTGTTGGCGCCCCGGCGGCGGGCGTCCGTTGGTCCGGTGCGGAGGCGAGCTCGGTCCCCGCGCGCTGCCCCGACGAGAGGGCGGGCTCGTCGGCGGTGCCGTGCCCGGCCGCGAAGAGGCCACACAGAGCTTGGTTGAACGCGGCGATCTCGCCCAACTTGGGGTGGTTGGTGAAGAGCGAGACCAGCCCCTCGCGGCCGCCCAGGACGTCGTCGACGAACCCCTTGAGCGCCTTCTTGGGGCCGACCTCGACGAAGGTTCGCACCCCCTCCCGCCAGAGCGTTTCCAGGCCACGGACCCACTGCACCGGCGCGGCGATCTGGGCCACGAGCATGTCGCGGATCTGCTGGCGGGTGGCGGGATAGAGCCTGCCCGTCACGTTGGCGACTACCGGGATCCGAGGGGGATGGATCTGGAGCCGGTCGAGCACTTGGCCGAGGGCCTCGGCTGCGGGGGCGACGATCCGCGTGTGGAAGGCGTGGCTGACGGGCAAGCGGATGGTCTCCAGGCCGAGCGCGCCCAGCGCTTCCATGGCCCGTTTCACCGCCGAGGTTTCGCCGCCGATCACGACCTGGCGCGTGCTGTTCACGTTGGCGACGGTGGCGTAGCCGTCGATCGAGGAGAGCGCCTTCTCCACCGCCTCAAGCGGCCCCATGACGGCCGCCATCCAGCCGTTGTCGTCGAGGCTCACGCGCGCCATCTCGCGCCCGCGGGCCGCGGACGCCTCGAGGGCGTCGGCGAACGGCATCGCGCCCGCGGCCACCAGGGCGCCGTACTCGCCGAGCGAGTGGCCCATGACGTAGTCGGGTTTCATCCCGTATTCGGCCAGGAGGGTGGCCAGGGCGTTGTCCACGGTGAGGACCGCCGGCTGTGTGACTGCCGTCTGACGCAGCTCGTCCTCGGCGCGCGCCATCGCGGCGGCGTCGCTCGGGTCGGCGAACAGGAAGGAGGTGAGGGGCCGACCGAGGATGGGGGTGAGCGCCTCGTCGGCCGCGTCGAACACCTCGCGCACGGCCGGCTCGCGCTCATAGAGCGAGCGGCCCATATTGACGAACTGACTTCCCTGGCCGGGGAAGAGGAATGCGACCCTGCCGGCGGGGAGGCCCGAGCCCCGGAAAACGCCCAGGTTGGCGAGCGCCCGGAAGGCCGTGGGCGCATCGCGGTCCAGCCCCCGACGGGCGCGCTCGAGCTTATCGACGAGATCAGGCCCCCCCTCGAAGTCGATGACGATCCGCTCGGGGGCTCGTAGGTCCGCGGGAGCCGGATAGGCCGGCGAGCAGACCGCTCCCTCCTTGGCGCGGGCGAGCTCACGCTCGAGGCGCGTACGCAGTTCGGGGACCGTCGCTGCGCCCAGGGCCAGGATCCCGCGGAGCGGGGGCTTGGGGCTGGCAAGGCCGGGCTTGGCGCTTGGGGCCCCACCGCCCGCGGGAAGGCCGGCGGGGACGGAGGTCGTCGCCTTCCGCTGAGTCGGCCGGATCCCTTGGACAGGCTCCTCGAGGACCACGTGGAAGTTCGTCCCCCCGAAGCCGTAGGCGGACACCCCGGCGCGACGTGGCGTTCCGTTCCGCCGAGGCCAATCGCGCAGCTCCTGGTTGAGGGTGAACGGCGTCGCCGCGAAGTCGATAGTGGGGTTGGGCCGTGCCACGTTGAGGGTCGGCGGCAAGAGCTTGTGATGGAGGGAGAGGACGGCCTTGAGGAGGCCGGCCGCTCCCGCACCGGCCTTGAGATGGCCGACGTTGCTCTTCACCGAGCCGAGGGCGATCGCGCCTCGCCCGGCGGAGGCGAAGCACTGGGTGAGGCTCTCGACCTCGACCACGTCTCCCACCCTGGTGCTCGTGCCGTGGGCCTCCACCATCCCCGCCGTCCCCGGAGGAATCTCGGCTGCTTGCCAGGCCCTCTCCACCGCGAGCTTCTGGCCGGTGGGATTCGGGGCCGTGATCCCCTTGCCCTTGCCGTCGCCGGAAGCGCCCACGCCGCGGATCACCGCATAGATCCGGTCCCCGTCCCGTTCGGCGTCGGCGAGCCGCTTGAGTAGGAAGGCGGCGGCGCCTTCGCCCATGACGAAGCCGTCGGCGCCCTCGCCGAAGGGTCGGCTCCCGGTTGGGCTGAGGGCGCCGATCTTGCAGAACTTGACGAACGTCGACGCGCCCATGTTGCGGTCGACCCCGCCCGAGATGACCGCGTCGCAGTGATGCTCGGTGAGCAAATCGACGGATGCGTTGACCGCGGCGAAGCTCGAGGCGCAGGCCGCGTCGGTGATGAAGTTCGGGCCGCGCAGGTTGAGGATGTTGGCGACGCGCCCCGAGATGATGTTGGGGAGCTCGCCCGGCATCGAGTCTTCGGTGATGGGGGGAAGGTTCTTGCCGAACTCCGCGTGGCAGCGCTCGAGGATGGCCCGCCGAAGCTCGGGGGCGAGCTCGGAGAAGGCTGCCACCCCTTCGAGCGCGCGGCGGAACTCGGGGAACATGACGCGCAGGGTGGTGAGGTAGTGCAGCTCCCCCCCCATGGCCGCGCCGAGCACGACCCCGGTGCGCTCCAGATCGAGGGGGCGGGTGGGGAAGCCATAGTCGGAGAGAGCTTCCGCGGCGATGGTGACGGCCCATTGCTGGCCTGGATCCATGGCGGCGGCGACCTTGGGGGGGACCTTGTATCTCCGCCAGTCGAAGGAGTAGCCGCGGACCCAGCCCCCGATCTTGCTGTAGGTCTTGTCCGGGGCTGAGGGATCGGGGTCGTAGTACTCCTGAACGCTCCACCGGTCCGGCGGTACCTCCGTAATCGAGTAGCGTCCGTCGCAGAGGTTCTTCCAGAAGGCGTTCGCGTCGGGAGCCTCGGGGAGCAGAGCCCCGATCCCGACGATGGCAACGGCACGCGTGCTCGGGTCCGGCATGATCGATTGCTCCTTCAGGCGATCGCGCGTCGGTGCCAACGGCGGCGCCCGCCGTCGGCTGGGGCGCGCGGGCACAGCTCCTAAGCGGGGAAGGCTTGCGCCAGGCTGCCCCTGATCACGTCCATGTCCTCGATCCCGCCGGCCTGCCCACCCAGGATCTGGTTCCAATCGAAGGAACCCGGGAAAGCCGGCTCGGTCTGCCCTGCGGCGATGGCCAGCCGTGCGCCCTCGAAGGCGACATGCGCGGCTGCCTCGCGGGCGAACACGCGCGACATGGCGGCGATGGTCGCGGGGGGCAGGGGGATGGCGCTCGAGGGCGCGGTGGCAGCGCGCTCCGCAAACACCGCCGCCCCCTCGGCCTGGGCCACCAGCTCGCCGAGCCGGAAGAGAACGTGCTGGTGGCGAGTGAGCTTGTCGGCCCGGCAGCGCTCGAGGACCGCTGCCAGCGCTCTCAGAGCTGCGGCCGCATTCCCCGCCCCGACGCCGGGGTGCTCGGCGCCGAGTCGCTCGACCCGCCGCGCCCAGTCGAGGTAGTGAGCCCCCCGCGCCTTGAGGTGAAGCTGCCAACGGTCGCGCGCGATCGTCCACTCCAGGATCTCGGAGGTCCCCTCGTAGATGAGGGTGATCCGCACGTCCCGCTTGATCTTCTCGACCATGTAGTCGCGCGTGTAGCCATACCCGCCGAGGGCCTGGATGGCGTCCTCGGCCGCTCGATTGCCCGCCTCGGTCGCCAGGTACTTGGCGATGGCGCCCTCGGTGGCGAGGTCGGGCTCGCCCCGGTCGATCCGCTCGGCGGACCATTCGATGAAGGCCCGGGCCGCCTCCAGGCGCACTGCATTCGGGACGAGCAGCTTGTGGGTGAACCCATGCTTTAGGATGAGCGGAGTCCCGCCCACGCGGCGCTCCTGGGCGTAGCGGACGGCCCGCTCCAGCGCGCTCCAGCCGCCGCCCAGACCGAAGGCCGCCACCATGAGCCGCGTATAGCCGAAGACCGCCTGCGCCTGTGTGAGGCCGAGCCCCTCGACCCCCCCCACCAGGTTCTCGGCTGGAACGATGACGTTGTCGAGGAAGAGCGCGGTGGTATCGCTGGCGCGGATCCCGTGCTTATCCTCGTGCTTCCCCGGGGTGAGGCCATGGGTTCCACGCTCGACCACGAACCAGGAGGCGCCGCCCGGCGCGTTGGCCAGGATGAGCCAGATGGCCGCGACGCTGCCGTTGCTGATCCACTGCTTCTGGCCGTTCAGCGCGTACGAGGGGCGACCCTCGACCTCGACTGGCGTGGCGCTGGTCTTGAGCGAGGTGAGATCGCTCCCGGCCTGAGGCTCGGTGGCGCCGTAGGCGACGAGCAACCCCTCCTCTGCGATCCGTCCCATCCATTTCTTCTTCTGAGCAGGCGTGCCGCCCACGGTGATGGGATCGGTTCCCAGAAAGGTGGCAAGAACGCTGGTGGCGATCCCCAGATCGATGCGCGCGAGGACCTCGGCCACCCGGTAGATGTCGCGCGCCCCGCCCCCCATCCCTCCGAACTCCTCGGGAATGAAAAGCAGGTGCAGGCCGATCTCGCCGTAGAGGTCGCGATGGACCTGCTCGGGGAACTCGTTGGCCCGGTCGAGTTCGAGGAGCCGCTCGGGCGGGAGCTCACGCTCGGCGTAGCCGCGCAGCGTGGACAGGACCATGTCCAGGTTTTCGCTGTCCATCCCTGCCATGGTGTCCACATGCCTCGGTGACAACTACGGTTCCCATGATCGGGGTCAGGTTTGACGCGTTTTTTGTTGGGTTGGTCCCTACGTTTCGACCCGGGTCGTGGGACGTGTACGGCCCCCACGGAAGCCAGTGTTGTGACGGGGCGTGTCATATAACCCTTACTTCGAGTGCTAGCCGTTGCGAGACCGCCGAGGTTGGGGCCGGAAAACCACGTCGCCACAAGAGCTAGACCCGGGTCCGCTGGAGCCCAAGCGAGCCATCGCTCGCTTGATTCGCAAATCAACGAGGGGCTCCTTGAAGCGCTCATGATTGGTCCACGAACTCGGCCGCGTCCAACGGAAATTGGCCGAGCTGAGAATCACGCAATGCGTCGAACCGCGCGGTGGCTGTGAGTGCTGGCTAGGGCCGCCCCACGGGGGCCAGGCTCGGGGCGTTGCCTTCCGGCGGGATGCGAGGGGAAGGCCGCCTGCGCATCTGACGAGGGCAAGCTTCCGTCACGCACAGGACCTTCTGCGTATCGAACGGGTCTGGTACTAGCGAGCCAGACCTCCTGAAGAGCCGGCGCGAAACGCCCGAGGGAGATGCCCATGCCCCTTCGGATCCTCGTCACTGCGAAGCGGGTCGAAGACTACGAATCCAGGATACGGGTGAAGCCGGATGGAACGGGAATTGTCAGCGAAGGGGTGAACTACAAGTTGAACCCCTTCGACGAGATCGCCGTCGAGGAGGGGCTGCGGCTCAAGGAGAGGCACGGCGGGGAGGTGGTGGTGGCCTCCATCGGCGGGGAGAAGTGTGTGACGGAGATCCGCTCCGCCCTGGCCATGGGCGCGGACCGGGGGGTGCACATTTCCCACGACGGCCCGCTCGATCCGGGGGTGGTAGCCGCGCTCCTTTGGAAGCTGGTCGAGCAGGAGAGGCCTGACTTGGTCATCCTGGGGAAGCAGTCGGTCGACGACGACCAGAACCAGACGGGGCAGATCCTGGCCGAGAAGCTCGGCTGGGGGCAGGCGACCAACGCCTCGAAGAAGGAGAGCCTGGAGAGCGAGGCCGAGCAGCGGAGGGAACCGGCGCTCGCGCTTTCTTCGGACGGGAAGCGAATGCGGGTGAAGCGGGAGGTGGACGGGGGCATGGAGACGCTCGAACTGGAGCTTCCGGGAGTGGTGACGGTGGAGCTGCGCCTCAACAAGCCGCGGTTCGCGTCCTTGCCCGGGATCATGAAGGCCAAGAAGAAGGAGGTGCGGACCCTCGCGGCCGAGAGCCTGGGGATCGATCTGCGGCCCACGGTGGTGCTGAAAAGGCTCTTCGAGCTGCCGCCGCGCGCGGGTGGGGTGAAGGTGGCGGACGCTGCCGAGCTCTACGCGAAGCTTCATCTCGAGGCCAAGGTCCTCTAGACCTCCGGGAGGGCATATGGCAGAGGTCCTCGTTGTCGCGGAGCAGGGGAGGGGGAAGCTCAAGGGTGGGAGTCTGGCGGCGCTTTCCGCGGGCCGGGAGATCGCGGGCCGCACCGGCGGGTCGGTGAGCGCCCTGCTCATGGGCCACGAGGTGGGGGCGGCGGCGTCCGAGCTCGCCGCCCACGGCGTCGCAGTCCGGCTGGCGGACGCGCCGTCGCTGACCTACTACCTGGCGGAGAGCTACGCCGCCGTGGTGGCGCAGCAAGCGCGGCGCTCGGGGGCGACCTGGATCGTGGGTGCGGCTACCGCCTTCGGTAAGGACTTGCTTCCGCGCGTGGCGGCGAGGCTGGGCGCGGCCGCGGCCACCGACGTGCTCGCGCTCGTGGGCGAGGGCCCGGGCGTGGTTCTCCGTCGCCCGATGTGGGCGGGAGCGGTGATCGCCGAGGTGGAGCTCACGACTCCTGTGAAGGTCCTCACCGTTCGCCCGACGGAGTTCGCGCCACCGCCCCGAGCGACCCCAGGCCCGATCGAGCCGGTCCCGGTGGAAGTGGACCTGCCCGCGCTGAAGACCCGGTTCGTCGAGTTCGACGAGGTGGCGAGCAAGCGGCCCGAGCTCGTCGAGGCCCGGGTCGTGGTTGCCGGGGGACGGGGGACGAGGGGCGATTTCCGGGAGGTGGAGGGCTTGGCCGACGACCTCGGCGCCGCGGTGGGCGCGAGCCGTGCCGCGGTGGATGCCGGCTGGGTTCCCAACGACTGGCAGGTGGGCCAGACCGGAAAGGTCGTGGCGCCCGAGCTGTACATCGCCGCCGGCATCTCCGGCGCGCTGCAGCATGTCGCCGGGATGAGGGGGGCCAGGGTGATCGTGGCCATCAACAAGGACCCCGAGGCTCCGATCTTCCAGATCGCCGACTTCGGGCTGGTGGCCGACCTGTTCAAGGCGATCCCCGAATTGCGCGAGAAGCTGCGGTCCTCCCGCTAGCCGGCGGTCGGCCAGTTCGGCACGAGCACTGTACTTTCCTAGTGTGCCTGACGGGAGACCGACGGCGTCCGCGACTCGCGGTCCTGGGCCCAAGCAACCGCTCGGTCACACCGGCAGTTGCGAGAACCGCGTTGAGCCCAAGAGGATTTCGGGTCGGTGAGCATGTGAAGAGGAAAGCGCCACTCATCTCGTCGGGATGGCGGAAATCGAGTCCGCGCCAGTCTGGTAGGGCTGCGCCTGCGGCGCGACGCTGTCGACCTGCGACGAGTCGGCAACGAACAGATCATACTCCGGCGCCCCGTCCAGCCGGGCTAGCGCGGTCCAGAGCACCAGGTCCATATCGCGGACGAAGCGCTGATCAGGGCTGCGCGAGTTCGCAAGGAGCACGAAACCCCAGCCGTTTGCGCCGCGGATGATCAGGGTCGCCGTACCGGGCATCCCGCCCATGTGCTCCCAGTTGCCATTTGCGTTCACGCCCCAGCCGCATGCGTACCCGGGCTTGGCAGAAGACCCGGTAGTCATCGTCTCGATCGAGGAGGGCTGCAGGAGGTCGGGCTTCGCCGAATACCCGTCCACGTGGACGAGGAGTTGAGCCAGATCGCGCGCGGTCGCGACCCACCCGCCGTGGGCGTCCATTCGGCGCGGGTCGAGGAGGTAGGGATCATCGTGGCCCTGACCGTGGTAGCGAACCTCGCCAGGCAACCGCTCGGCGAGCGTGCCGCCGCCGATCGCCATGTCGGTGATTCCCGCGGGCTCGAGCACGAGCGCCTTCACGGCCTGCTCGTAGGGCTGGCCGGTCACCCGCTCGATGATCCGGCCAAGGAGACAGTACCCGAAGTTCGAGTAGGCGTAGGACGTGCCCGGGGCGTGTGCGAGGGGGCGGTGGTCGAGCGTCCACGAGATGAGCTCGCCTCCGGAGAGCGCACGCTGCGCAAACATCGGGTCCGCTGCGTCGTTCGTCCATCCACCTGCAGTGTGGTGCAGGAAGTGATCGACCGTGATCTCGCGGAGGCGCGGCTCGTACGGCTGCGTTCCGTAGATAGTGCCGAGCAGCGCGCCGGGTCCGAAGACCCGGTCGGAGAGGCGAAGCTTGCCTTGCTCGGCGAGGCGCAGGATCGCGATCGCCGTGATGGGCTTGGAGACGCTGGCGAGCCGGAATCGGCTTTGGGTGGTCGCTCGCTCCCTCGCGACCAGGTCGGCCCAACCGTACGCCTTGAGGTACACGAGCCGTTCGTCATGCGTCACCGCGATCGATACAGCAGGGATGTGGTACCGTTGCACGAGCGACTCAACGACGTCGTCGAATGCGGCGAGGTCAGTGACCACCGTGACGACGTAGCGACGTTCCCGACCACCCGGGGCGGCCACCACGTAGCGGACCGGCGCAGTGAAGTCGAGGGCGGAGGTTCCGCTCGTCTGGAGGGTGCCACCGACGCGGACGCTCGCGCCGGTGCTCGTCCCGAACGTTGGCCGCAGCGCGCCCCGCGGCGTCCCCGGCGGCAGGAAGATCCGCACCTCGCCCTCGCGGATTCTCGCCTGCGAGTCCACGCGGATGGGGTTGTTGACTGCACTAAACGCGAAGGCCTCCAGCACAGGTGCACTGGGCTCCTGCGCACGGGTCGCCAGCCCGACGTCGCTCGAGCAGGCCAGTGCGCTGAAGGCGATCGCGACCGCGTAGCACGGTTTGGAGCGCGGCGTCGCACCCCCGGTGCCTGCGACGCTGTCGCGGTCGCGGGTCGCGGTCAATGCGACGAGACGAGAGGTTGGCCTCGTAACCGCCACGGTCGATGGGATGACTTTCCGTTCAAGCTGAGGTGAGGAGGCCGGTCACCGCCGCCGGACCCTGCCCGACCCGCTCACCTGTGCATTCACCGCTCGCGCCTCCCCGGAGTAGGTGACGTCGCCCGAACCGCTCGTGTGCGCCTGGAGCGAACCACCCGCCAGGGCGAGCTCCACGCTGCCGGATCCCGACGTCGACACATCGGCGTCGCCGGACACGGTGAGCGCGCTCCCCTCGACGTTCCCCGAGCCGCTCGTCGACACGCGCAGGTCGGCGGCGCGCCCGGCGAGGACGACGCGGCCAGACCCGCTGGTCCTCACCTCCAGCCGCTCCGCCTCGCCACGCCAGCGGACGTCGCCCGAGCCGGTGCTCGACAGCAAGAGAGCGCCCCCCGTGCTGCCTTCGACCGTAGCGACGCCCCAGCCCGATGTGGAAACCGCCCGAAGGACGGGCAGCGTGACGTTCGCGCACGCTCGGTCGTGCCAGCGCAGGCTGTCGTGCTGCTCGATGACCAGCGTCGAGCCCTCGATGTGAACGTCGACGTAAGGCTGGAGGTTCTGGTCGATGGTGACGGCGATCGATGCGGCCGGCTCGACCTTCACCTGGAGATCCATCGCGCCGCGCGCGTCGACGGCGTCGAATGGGCCGCCGACTGGGCGGACCTGCGTGATCGTCTTGCCGTCGCCTTCGATGGTGCGCGGCCACGACCGCTGGCACGCGACCTCGCCGGCGGCCAGAAGTCCACACACGAGGCCGAGCAGCCCAGCCGTTCCCGGACGGCGCTGGCCGGACGTTCCGCGATCCATTTCTCTCCCCTCCGTGCAGGTACGGGCACCAACCTAGCCGTACGCAGGGCGTACCCGGATATTTCTACCGTCACCGAGGGCCTCTCGCCCCCAAGGAGGCAACCCCGTCCCTCCCGGAGCGTTCACCATCTGTATTGGCACGGCCGGTGGCACGCAAACGGGAAGAATCAATGGCTATTGGCGGATTCGCCGAGGAACTTTCGGAGGTTATGAAACTGCCCCGATACGGCAGAGCACGGGGATCGAACCCGCCAACGGCGTCTCTCGACGCCGTTCACCGGTTTTGAAGACCGGGCCCGGCACCAGCCTGGGAAGCCCTGCCGAGGTCCCATCTACGGGGCCGCGCCGGTGGGGTCAAGCAGTGTGAGGTGCGTGTGACTTACCGCACGGCCCTCGAGGCTTTCGAGGGGCGATCTCCTCCGAGGGGAGCAGCATGTTGGTCGCCCCAGGGTGAAATGCGGGAAGGCGCGGCGCGCTCGTGGGGCATCATGGCTCGCGGCGACCGGAAGTACTGCATGGGCGAGTAATAAACGAGATTCGAGGCGCGGCTCGTGTAGAGGCAGGCGTACACCTCCACCTGCTCGCCGAACCGCGAGTTCTCGTTCCCCTCCTTGAAGGTGAGCCCCCAGTAGGGATTCAGGCCCTCTTCCACGTCCCGCTGCAGGGAGGAGATCCGTGCGTCCGCCTCCTTGAGGGCGCGCCGGAGAACCTCGAGCTCGCCCTTGGACCTGCGCCGCTCCCCCTCGAGCTCTTCCTTGGCGGGTCCGTCGCTCCGTTCCAATCTGCGGTCGAGAAGATTCAGCGCCGCGCGGTGCCCCGCCAACTCGTCCTCCACCCGGACTCGCAGCTCCTCCAGCCGAGAGAGCTCGGCCAGCGGATCGCGGTTACGCTCGAGCCAGGCCAGTTCCTCCTCGATCTCCTGGACCACCATACAGGTCCGCCACAGGGAGCTCTTCTTGGAGCGCAGGATGTCGCCGTAGATGTGGTCTCCCACGTAGAGAACGCGATCGCCCCCTTTGCCCAGGAAGCGCTCCAGGGTCGGCAGATCGCCCCCCTCGTAGGCGCGCCCGCGCTCCAGCGACTGCGCCTCGTCGAGCCGCTCGCCCCCGGGGCCGAGGAGCCACAGGGGCCGCCGGTCGGAGAAGAAGGCCGGCTTGGCTGCGCCGGTGATCACCGCGTCGAAGTAGTTCCGCCAGCTCGGGTATTCGGGAAGAACGCCGTCGAGAAGGAACGACATCACCTCGGCGGTGTAGTCCCAGAGCGAGTTCGTGAGCAAAAACAGCTTCTTGCCGCCGGAGCGGAGCTTGTGCAGGGCCGGGCCGAGCTCCGGGTCCCGCAGGATGTACCGGGCCACGTCCTTGCGGATCTCACTCTTCAGGGTCCCGTCCCGGTGAACGGTGTCGATGGCCTCGCGAATGTCGTCGTAGAGCCGGGTGTAGTCGACCCTTTGCCCTTGACCCTCGAGCATCTCGATCACGAGGGCGAACAGGCATGCTTCGGGGAGCGCGAAGAGGGTGTCGATCCAGGCGAAGCGGGGAGAGGAGAGGTGGATCTTCTCGTCGCGGTAGAGCCGCTTCAGCTCCTCGTCGGCGACGGGCCGGCGCCCGTGGTAGCAGCGGCCCACGTGGTTGTGCCGATCCATCTTGAAGATGTTCCCGTAGAGCTTGTCCACCACGAGGCCCCGGATCACGAACTCGAGGTCATAACGGAGCACGCCCAGGGCAGGGGGGTAGCCCTTCACCGCGATCATCCGCGCCAGGGTCATGTCGAAGGCGAGCGTCTCGAGCCGCTGGAGGTGGTAGACCGCCAGGGTGTAGTCCATGTCGAAACCGATCAGGTCGATCCGGTCCATCCGCAGGTTGCGGTTCACGAAGATCTGTCGACCGCGCGGGACTTCCCGGTGGGCATTGGGGCCGACGAGGAGCGCCTTTAGCTCCGGCCGCTCGTATGCCGGCCCGTCGCCCGCTGGCCCGGACAGAAGGGGGGCTTCGGGGCGGCCTCTCGCGCTCTCCACCCATCCGAGATAACACGCGCGCCGGTGCCGCTCAACGAACCCGCCGACGCGGCTTGCTGCTCCCCGGCGAGATCGTTGACCTGGCCTTCACACGTGGCACGCTCCTCCGCGTGACCAGGCGAGGCGCTCCGGGAGAGGCCAGCCGCCGCGCGGGCGGAGGATCGAGAGCGCGCGCCGGTTTGGAGGCGCGGATCGCGGCTTTGGAGGAACGGGTCCAGCGGCTGGAGAAAGGGCGGCCGCCTCCCGGGGATGGCCGGCGGTCCGCACCGGTCCCGAGGCCGGTGCGCCGCTGCCCCGGGTGTGGGCTCCCCCTGCGGCGGCTGCGGGGTCGCTGCGCCGGGTGCGGCAGGCCGCTCGACGACTGACTCTAGTCCACCATCTTCCCCGGGCCGATACCGAGCGCGCGCGCGATCGCGAGCACGGTGGTGTAGGGCGGGTTTCTCCCTCCCCGCTCGATGAGGCTCACGTAGGCGACCGACAGGTCGAGCGCCTGGGCGAGGTTCTCCTGCGTGAGCCCCTTGGTGCGGCGGTAATCGCGGATCCGCTCGCCGAGCCTCCGCAGGTCTTCTCGCTTGGGGTCTCTCGGAGCCCTCGTTCTGGTGGCCATGGCGTCGTCCTCCAGGTCGGCGTGGGTGATCTAGGACTTCCCGGGATGGTTCGCAGACGAGGGGTTGATAAGCGGTGGGTGGAGGAGCCGCTCTTCCCAGGCGAACCCTCCCCTGGGAAGGCCTCCTTCATGACCATCGGATGGACGCCCTGCCAAGTGGGGGCTATCTTCCGCGGCCATGGGGACAGGCTCAACCCGGGGTCCGGTAGCCACTCAGGGCGTCATCGACCTCGCCGGGGTGAGGGTGCGAGACCTCCCGAACGGGCTGCGGGTCCGGGTGCTCTCGGAACCCACCGCCCCGACGGTCAGCTACTACACCTTCTTCCAGGTGGGGTCTCGCAACGAACGGCTGGGGTTGACCGGGATGAGCCACCTGTTCGAGCACATGATGTTCAACGGGGCGGGGCGTTACGGGCCGAAGGAGTTCGATCGGGTGCTGGAGGCCCGTGGAGGGCACTCCAATGCCTACACCTCCAATGACCTCACCGCCTATTACGAGGACTTCGCGGCCGAGGCGCTGGAGACGGTGCTCGACCTGGAATCCGACCGGATGCGGTCGCTCCGGCTCACCGCCGAGTCGCTCGAGGCGGAGCGCGAGGTGGTGAAGGAGGAGCGGCGCCTGCGGACCGACAACTCGGTGTTCGGGCTCATGGAAGAGCAGCTCGAGGCCCTGGTGTTCCTGGCACACCCCTACAGGTGGCCGGTGATCGGCTGGATGGACGACATCCAGCGAATCACCCGGGACGACTGCGAGGCCTTCTTCCGGACCTACTACGCGCCGAGCAACGCGGCCATCTACTGCGTGGGCGACATCGAGGCGGAGAGAGCCCTGGACCTCGTCGAAGAGGCTTATGGGGACATTCCCCGGGGCCCCGCACCCGGTCCGGTGGCCGAGGGAGAGCCTCCCCAGCGTGGTGAGCGGCGGGCCCGGATCCGCTACCCGGCGCAGGCGCCCGTGCTCCTCGCGGGTTGGCGTGGGCCGGCGGCCCGGAGTCCCGACGCGGCGGTGCTCGACGTGGCGCAGGTCTGCCTCGGGGTGGGCGAGGCCTCCCGCCTGAGAAAGCGGATGGTCCACGAGGAGGAGCTGGCGGCCTCGATCACCATCTCCTGGGGCTGGCGGATCGATCCGGGCATCTTCCTCGTCTTCGCGGAGCTTGCCCCCGGCCTCGCCCCGGGCCGGGCCGAGGAGGTGCTCTTCGAGGAGTTCGACCGGGTGGCGAAAAGCGGGGTCTCGTCGAAGGAGGTGACCCGCGCCCGTGCCCTCCTTCGCAGCTCGGTCCTGCACGAGTTGGGCACGCACCACGGGGTCGCTCACGCGCTCGGTCAGGCCGAAGCCCTGCTGGGAGACTGGCGGGAGGCGGGGAGGGCGCTCGAGCAATACGAGCAGGTGACCCCGGCGGACGTGCAGAGGGTTGCGAGGCAGTACCTCCGGCCCGGCGGGCGTTGCGTGGTCGAGCTCGTGCCCGACCGGGCACGGCGGGGAGGGCGCCGTTGAGCACGCCCATCCGGTTGCCGCCAATTCAGCGGGAGCGTTTTGGGAACGGCCTGGAAGTGGTGGTGGCGACCCGGAAGGGCGTCCCCCTCGCCGCGGCGCGCCTGGTCTTCCGGGGGGGATCGTCGCTGGAACCGGCCGACCGGGCCGGACTGGCGCATCTCGTTGCCCTCTCGGCTCGCCGCGGTACCAAGCGGCACTCCGGCGACGAGCTCGACCTCCTCGTCGAGTCGCTCGGGGCGGACCTCGGGGCCGGCGTCGACGAGGACGCGGCCACCTTCGGGCTCTCCGCGCCGGTCGAGGCGCTGCCGCGCTGCCTGGAGGTCCTGGGCGAGGTGGCGACGGCTCCGACCTTCCCGGCACGCGAGGTGGCGCGGCTCAGGCGGCGCGAGGTGGCCTCGATCGCGCACGATCTCGACGAGCCCGCGGTCCTGGCCGACCGGGCCCTTCTGGAAGCGGCTTTCGGCGATCATCCGTACGGCCACCCGCCGGAGGGCAGGGCGCGCGACCTCCTGCGGGTCCGTCGGGCCGAGGTCCTCGATCATCACGGGCGTCACTGTCGGCCCGCGGCGGCGATCCTCCTCGTGGTGGGGCCGGTCCCGGCCCCGGACGTCTTGGCCTTGGTCGTGCGGCGCTTCGCGGGGTGGGCCGGAGAGGGCGGCCCGGTGCCGGAGGTTCCGGCCCCCGCCCCGCCGCGGCCCCAGGTCGTGGTGGTTGACCGGCCTGATCTGAGCCAGGCCCAGGTGCGGATCGCCAGTGCCGGATTCGGGCGCCGCAGCCCCCAGTACCACGCTGGGATGGTAGCGAGCGCGGTCCTGGGCGGTGGGTTCACCTCGCGCCTCATGGAGGCCATCCGGGTGAACCGCGGGCTCTCCTACGGCGTCCGTAGCCGCTTTGCCACGAGCGCCTCCGGCGGGCTCTTCACCATCTCGAGCTTCACCAAGGTCGAGTCCACCTCCGATCTCGTAGAGGTGGCGCTCGAGGAGGCGGCACGCTTCGCGGACGCCGGTCCGACCGCCGAGGAGCTGGAACGGATGCAGGGCTACCTGTGCGGACTGTTCCCGCTCTCGCTCGAGACCCACGACCAGGTCGCGGATCGCCTCGCCGACCTGGCGCTGTACCGCCTCTCCGACGACGAGGTCACCGGATTCCGCGAAAGGGTCCGGGCGGTCACCCGCGACGACTGCCGGGCGGTGGCGCAGCGCTACTTCCCGGGGGCGAGGCCGCTCGTGGTCGTCGTCGGTCCCGCGGGCAAGATCGCCGGGGCGCTCCGTCGGTTCGGGGACGTCCGGGTCGTGCCGGTGCGGAAGGTCAAGTGACCGGGACAGGGCCCGTGCCCGTCCTTCTCGAGGACGAGCACCTGCTCGCGGTGGACAAGCCGGCGGGGCGGCTCGTGATCCCCGGAAGGAACAGGGACGAGCTGAGCCTGGTCGAGGAACTCCGGGCGATCTACGGCCGGCTCTGGGTCGTGCACCGGCTCGATCGCGGCACCACCGGGGTGCTCTTGTTCGCCCGCTCGGCCGAGGCTCACCGGGCCCTGAACCTGGCCTTCGACCGGGGCGAGCCCCGCAAGCGCTATCTCGCCCTGGTGGAGGGTACGCCGCCGCCGAGGTTCCGGGTGGAGCTCGCCCTGGCAAAGGCGCGCCGGGGTCTCATGCGAGCGGCGCGCACGGGCGATCCTCGCGGCAAGCCCTCGGCCACGAGCTTTGAGCGGGTGGAGACCTTCCCGCCGCGGCCGTGGGCGGGTCGGGAGATGGCGCTCCTCGAGGCCCTCCCGGAGACGGGTCGGACCCACCAGATCCGCATCCACCTCGCCCACGCCGGCCACCCTTTGGTGGTCGATCCCGATTACGGCCTCCCGGGGCCGCTCCTCGGGCCCGATGGCCGGAGGCTGCTCATCCGCACGCCGCTCCACGCGGAGCGCCTCGAGCTATTCCATCCCGAAAGCGGCGTGCGGCTTACGCTTTGGGCCCCGCTACCGGCCGACTTCGCCGGGGCGGTGGCCGCGCTCCGGGCCGAAAGCTGAGGGGGCGGCCCGCGGTCGGGTGGAAGTCCTACGGGCGGACGGGCGACCCATCGGTCTCCGCGGCCGGCCTTTGGGACGGCTCGGGTTCGGTGGCCTCACCCGGGGCGGGAGGCGGAGGCTCGCCGAGCTCCGCGGCTAGGGTATTGACGAGCGTCGCGCCCTCGAACTGCTGCCGGGCGAGGGCCAGGATCTGGAGAGCCTCGTCCTTCCGGTTGTTCCGGACGAGGTACCGGGCCTTCTCGATGAGCTTCGATACCGAGACCTCTTTCTCCGAGGTGTCGAGCCGGTCGGTCAGCACCCAGGCGTCCTGGGCCCCGGACACGTTGACCTCGCTGAAGGGAGGCCGCGCCCGGACCACGAGGACGAGCGTCCCGGGTTCGACCTTCCGCCGGGCGTTGGCCGCGAGGAGGTCGGGGCGATCGAAGATGTCTGCGGGGGCGAGGACGGTAGCCTCGGTCACCCCCTCCACCTCGAGGAGGGAGCTCCGCTTGATCCAGCCCTCGCTGTCGTCGGAGGAGCGGACCCGCGCCCAGTCCTGGCGCGTCTCCAGGACTCCCACCCTCTCTCCCCGCTGGAGGGTGGCGAGGTAGTTCGGGGCGTCCTTGGTCCCCGGCTTGCCGGGGATCCGGGCGGCCTCGGTGGGCTCGCGGCGCAGCACCGCCAGCGCGTTCACGTAGGCGGTGGGGCCCCGGGGCGTCGGGGCGGGGGCCTCGGCGCTCGGTCCCGCGGGAGCCGCGGGGGCGGAAGGAGGTGGCGGGGAGCGGCTGCATCCGCCGAGGGCGACCGCGAGGGCTGCCAGGGCTTGAAGCGAACGCATGCGATCCTCGTGGCCCCGAACGTACCGGAAGGAGGACCCACTGGGAAGCACCCGGGGTGCGTGCGACGGGGGGGCTGTCCCTCACCCTCTCCCATGGACGAGGACCTTCACGTCTCCCCGGAACGTGATCTCGACCTTGTCGCCGTCGCGCAGGCTCGACACGAAGCCGCGACCGAAGACGGTGTGGTCGACGACGTCGTCGAGCGCGAACCTCTTTTGCGGGGAGTAGGGCTGGACAGCGCCCACGTTCCTCCGGGCGAGGAGCTCGTCGAAGCCCGTCACGCCGGATCGCTCCCGGGCCGCCTTGCCCGGCCGAGCCGGATCGGCTTGAGGGCGGGCGCCCGACCGCCCCGGGGGCGGACGGTGTCGGTGGACGGAGTGGCAGGTGTTGCACTCCACCTTGACCGGCCGGCCCGCCAAGAGCGCGTGGATGGTGTGGGCGAGCACGAGCTCGCAACGGGTGCAGTACGAATCGACCTCGCCGCCGACCTTGAGCATGGGGGCGGGAGTATACCGATCCCGCGGCCGGGGTGCTGCCCGCCCGGGGCGGCGGAAACGGGCAGCGGCTCGGCCTCCGTGCGAGAATACCCCCATGAGGAAGATCCGGGCGGCCCTGGAAGACTTCGGCCAGATGATGTTCTTCGCCGCCGATGTGGTGGCCTGGGCATTTCGCCCCCCCTTTCGGCCCGACCAGCTCCTGGCCCAGATGGCCTTCATCGGCGCCGGCTCGGCGTTCATCGTGGGCGTGACCGGGACCTTCGCCGGCATGGTGTTCGGGCTGCAGATGAACTACGCCATGAAGCAGTTCGCGGCGGAGGGCTACGTGGGCGGCTCGACGGCCTTCGCGCTGACCCGGGAGCTGTCGCCCGTCTTCACCGCCCTCATGGTCACCGGCCGCTCGGGAAGCGCCATCGCTACCGAGCTCGGAACGATGCGCGTGACCGAGCAGCTCGACGCCATGGAGAGCATGGCGGTTTCGCCCATCCAGTACCTGGTCGTTCCCCGGGTGCTCGCCTCGCTGGTCATGTTCCCGGTCCTGACCATGCTCTTCAACGCGCTGGGCTACGGGGGCGCGTACCTCATGGGCGTGTACGTGGCCAAGATCCCCGAGGGGCCGTTCATCGAGCACACCCGACAGTTCGTCGGGCTCGACGACATCTTCCACGGCCTCGGCAAGGCGGTGGTGTTCGGCGCCCTGGTGGCCATCATCACCACCTGGCGGGGCTACTCGGCCCGGGGGGGCGCCCGGGGCGTGGGCGAGGGCACCACGCGGGCGGTGGTGGCGAGCTCGATCGCCATCCTGCTCGCCGACTATGCCGCGACCGTCATCTTCGTGGGGGCCTGACCGGTGATCGAGGTGAAGGATCTCTGGAAGTCCTTCGGCGACAACCAGGTGCTGAAGGGCGTGTCCCTTTCGATCGCGGAACGGGAGACGTTCGTCGTCTTGGGCAGCTCGGGCTCGGGCAAGACCGTGCTCATGAAGCACGTAATCGGCCTGCTCAAGCCCGACAGCGGGACGGTGCTCGTGGACGGGGTGGAGATGTCGGCCCTCTCCGGGAAGGAGCTCACCGAGGCGCGGCAGCGATTCGGGATGGTGTTTCAGGGGGCCGCGCTCTTCGACTCCATGACCGTCCTCGAGAACGTGGCCTTCCCGCTGCGCGAGCGGAGGGGACGGCGGATGCCGGCCGGGGAGATCCGGCGGCGGGTGGTGGAGAAGCTCTCGGTGGTGGACCTGGGGGAGGAGGTCCTGGAGCGCTGGCCGTCCGAGCTCTCGGGCGGCATGCGGAAGCGGGTGGCCCTGGCCCGGGCGCTGGTCTCCGAACCGCGCATCGTGCTCTACGACGAGCCAACCACCGGGCTCGATCCCATCACCACGGAGTACGTCGACGAGATGATCGTCCACGCCCGGGAACGGCTGGGGATCACCAGCATGGTGATCTCCCACGACATCGCCAGCGCTTTCCGGGTAGCCGATCGCGTCGGCGTACTCTACGATGGCCACCTCGCGGCGGTGGGGACGCCGGTCGAGGTCCGGGCTAGCTCCCATCCCTTCGTGCAACGGTTCCTGTCCACGTGGTTCGCCAAGCAGTGACGATCGGAGACGAATGGTGAAACCGGTCGTGAACAAGGCCCTGGCGGTGGGGCTCCTGGTGGCGGTGACCGGGACGGTCTTTCTGGTGGCCTTCACCTTCTTCAAGAAGGGGGGGTACGCCAAGTCCGAGAGCTACCGCGTGTTCGCGCGCTTCTCCGACGCCACCGGGCTCACCTGGAAGAGCCGGGTGCAGATCGCCGGCATCCAGATCGGCGAGGTGGAGGGCATCTCCCTGGAGGGGGCGAAGGCCCGCCTCAAGATCCGCATCAAGAACGAGGTGGAACTCCACGATGACGCTTGCCTCTACAAGACCTTCCCCTCCGCGCTCCTCCCCGACGCCTTGCTCGAGGTCGCGCCCGGCTCCGCCGACCATCCGGCGTTGAAGTCGCTCCCCGAGGACCGCCGGGAGATCACCTGCATCCGCGAGGCGACCAGCGTCCAGCAACTCCTCGACGTGCTCTCCCGGATCGCCTCCGACGTCCAGGTGGTGACGGGCGATCTGGCCCAGACCGTCCGGGGGAATCAGGGCAGTCTCCGCAACGTCATCGAGAACCTGGCCGCCACGACCGCCAACCTGCGGCGGCTCATGGAGGAAAACGACCAGAACGTGTCGCAGATCCTTCGCAACACCCGGGACTTCACCGGCGACCTGCGCGACATCTCCGGACGGGACAAGGAACGGATCCACGACATCCTCGTGAACGTGGAAGAGCTCACCGCCCAACTGCGGACCACCGCAGCGAGCCTCCAGGGGATCATGGTGGGGAAGCCCGGGGCCGCCGGGCAGCCCGGGGGCCTAGCCGCGCCGCCGCCGGGCGAGCCCGAGGCCGGCCCGGGAACGCCGGCTCCCCCCGAGGCGAAGGGCGTGCAGCAGGCGGTGGAGAAGCTGAACGACAGCCTGGCCAAGCTCGACGACATCCTGGGCAAGGTCCAAGAGGGAAAGAGCGCCGCCGGCCGGCTCCTCGTGGACGAGAGGATGGGGCGACAGCTCGGGGACACGGTGGCGGGCCTGGCCGAGAACTACGACCGCGTCAACCGGATGCAGATCCAGCTCCATCTCCGCTCCGAATGGCTCCTCAACCAGAGCGTCGCCGAGGGGCGACCCGGAGCCAAGGTCTACTTCGGCGTGAGGCTCGTGCCGCGCCCGGACAAGTACTACGAGCTCGAGCTGGTGAGTGACCCCCGAGGGGTCAACACCGTCGTCTCCCAGACGCAGACCACCAGCATCAACGGCGGCCCGCCCAGCACCGCCGTCACGAACACGGCGACGAACCAGCAGACCCTGGCCTTCTCGCTGGAGATGGCCAAGCGGTACGGGATCCTCACCGTGCGGGGAGGGATCATCGAGAGCTCGGGAGGGGTGGGCGCCGACCTGCACCTGCTCCACGAGACCCTGAGGCTCTCGCTCAACATCTTCCAGTTCAACCGTCCCGGGAACAAGGCCTTCCCCCGCGCCAAGCTGTGGGCGGACTACATCTTCCTGCAGCACCTCTACGCCACTTCCGGTGTGGACGATTTCTTGAACCGCTGGAGCGGCAGCAGCGCCCTGCACCCCTTCAGCCTCGGGACCGACGTCTTCTTCGGGGTAGGGATCGAGTTCACGGACGACGACCTCAAGACCCTGTTCGTCTCGGGAGCGGCGTCGGCGGCTTCGAGTGCGACCCGGTGAGGTGGTCGCAGGGGTGGACCCGGTTCTTCGCCGGGGAGGGGAGGGAGGTGCCTAGCGAACCCTCCCCGCCTCCTCTGGCTCCCACCCCCACGGGGTTCGTGGATATGATGGGTGACGGATGAGCCGCTGGATCCAGCTCGCGCTCCTCGCCGTGGCGGCGGTGGTGGTCGTGGAGCTCCTCGTGCAGGACCGGGAGCCCGCGCCCTCCATCCCCGTCTCGCAGGACGTCGCCGCTCTCACCGCGCCCCCCGCCCCGGAGCTTTCACTCAAGACCCTGGCCGGCTCTCCGGTGGACCTGAAGGGCCTACGGGGCAAGGTCGTGGTGGTGAACTTCTGGGCGACCTGGTGCGGCCCCTGTCGCGAGGAGTTGCCCGAGCTCGCCGAGGTGTGGCGCGCGCGTCACGATCGGTGCTTCGAGCTCCTCGGGGTGGCCGGTCTCTCCGGCCGCGAAGACGTCGAGCACATGTCGAGGAGCATCCCCTATCCGGTACTCTTCGACGAGCACGCAGACGCCGTCGACGCCTGGTCGGTCCACGCCTTCCCGAACACGTTTTTGCTCGATACCGAAGGGCGGGTGCGCCAGGTCTTTCGGGGCGCGGTCCGGAAGGAGGAGCTCGCGAGGGCGGTCGACCCGCTCCTCCCGCACGCCTGCCCCGGGGGAAGCGGTTGAACGGGCCCGGCCCGGTCTTGAAGGAAGGCCGTGCATCCCCCGGAGGGAATGCAGTAGATCCACCCCGGTGCCCCCGTTCTCCCTCTGTCCGATCTGCAACCGCCCGGCGCCACCGCGGCCGAGCAACCGATCCTACCCGTTCTGCTCCGAGCGCTGCCGGCTCATCGATCTCTCCAAGTGGCTGGGGGAGGAGTACCGGATCGCCGGGGAGCAAGCGGGCGAGGGCGAGGGCAGCTTCGGACCCCGGAAGGAGGAGGACGACGACGCATGAGACCCGTGCTCGTGCTCTCGCGCCCTCTCCCGGGGCTGGATCCGGCCGAGCTTTTGAGCGAGTTCGAGGTGCGCACCCTGCCGCCGGGAGCGGACCGCGAGGAGCTGCTCGCGGGGGTGGCCGAGGCCCAGGTGGTGATCCTCTCTTACTTGGACGCGGTGGACGAGGCCTTCCTCTCGGCGGCGCGGCGCCTTCGGCACGTGGCCTCCTACGGCGTGGGCGTGAACCACATCGATCTCGAGGCGTGTCGTCGACGCGGGGTGATCGTGACGAACACGCCGGGCGTTCTCACCGATGCCACCGCGGATCACGCGATGGCCCTCCTTTTGGCCGCCGGGCGGCGAGTGGCGGAGGGCGACCGGATCGTCCGCGCCGGAGGCTGGACCCAGGTGGATCCGGGCTTCCTGCTCGGCGCTCACGTGACCGGAAAGGTGCTCGGCATCGTGGGGTTCGGACGGATCGGCCAGGCCCTGGCCCGGCGGGCCGCCGGGTTTCAGATGCGCATCCTGTACTCCGCCCCCCGCGAGGTGGCGTTTTGGGGGGCGCAACGGGTCTCTCTTCCAGAGCTTCTCGCGGGCAGCGATTTCGTCTCCCTGAACGTCCCCCTCACCCCTGCGACCGAGAACCTGCTGTCCCGGGAGCGGATCGCCCTCATGCGGCCCGGGGCGATCCTCGTCAACACCGCCCGGGGAGAGGTGGTGGACGACGATGCCCTGGCCGATGCGCTCCGCGCCGGCCAAGTGGCGGCGGCGGGCCTGGACGTCTTCCGCGGGGAGCCGCGGGTGCCCGCGCGCTACCTGGAGCTTTCGAACGTGGTCTTGACGCCCCACATCGGATCGGGCTCGGCCGAGACCCGGGCGGCCATGTCGCGGCTCGTGGCGGACGACGTGCTCCGGGTAGTCCGGGGCGAGGCTCCGCGCCACCCGGTCTGACGCCCGGAGCGCGCCCTCGCGGCGCCCGCTTGTCCGTGGTAGAAGCCCTGGGGCCGCGATGGGACTCGTGGACCTTCACGACCACCTGCTCTGGGGCATCGATGACGGCTGCGAGACGCCCGAGCAGACGCTGGAAGCGGCGCGACTGCTCTCGTCGCTGGGCTTCGACGAGGTGGCCCCGAGCCCGCACGCGGTGCCGGAGTTGCCCAGCCGCGACACGGCCCTATGCGAGGTGCGCCGGGGAGAGGTGGCGACCCTCCTTTCTGGCGAGGGGATCGTCATGGCCGTCCACCCAAACGCCGAGAACAAGCTGGACGAGGACTTCCTCGCTCGGGCGAGCGACCCCAGGCTGCGACGGGGGATCGGTTCCGTCGCCCGATGGGTCCTGGTGGAGACGCCCTTCGAGGCCCATCTGCCCGCCTTGCCCGAGCTCGTCTTCCGGCTCCGCCGCAAGGGCGTCCATCCGCTCTTCGCCCACCCCGAGCGTTGCCTGGAGTTCGAGCGGCCGGGTCGGGCGGAGGAGGTGGTGCGCCTCGGCGGGGCGCACCAGCTCAACCTGGGAGCGCTGGTCGGCCTCTACGGCCGTCTGGCAAAGAAGCAGGCCGAGCGCTTCGTGGCCAAAGGGTTGTACGCTGTGGCGGCGACGGACCTCCACCAGCCCGAGCAAGCCCGCCGCTGGCTGGAGGGGGGGATGCGGGCGCTGGAGAAGCGCGTAGGTGCGGCCGGCGTGAGGCAGCTGTGCGCGGACAATCCGAGGCGGATCCTTCGGGGAGAAGAACTCTAGTGAAGGGGAGGCTCTTCCAGGCCGCGGTGGGGTTGGGGGTGTCGGGGGTGGCCCTGTGGCTCACCCTGCGCGGCAAGGACCTGGGCGAGGTCTGGCTCGCCATGCGGCAGGCCGACTACCGCTTCCTCCTGCTCTACCTGCCCTTCTGGGCGGCGATCCATCTCTCCCGCACCTGGCGGTGGGGGATCCTCTTGGAGCCGGTGGCGAAGGTCCCGTTCGGCAAGCTCAACGCCGCCTCGGCGGTGGGGTGGATGGCGCTCACCATTCTGCCCTTCCGACTCGGCGAGTTCGCCCGGCCGTACCTCATCGCCGACCGCACCAAGGTCCGGGTGGCCGCAGCGCTCTCGTCGGTGGTGGTGGAGCGCGTCGTCGACGGGCTCTTCACCGCGCTCTTGCTCATGGCCTGCCTCCTCGGCGTCCCGTCCGGATCGCCGGGGGTGGGGGTCGTCAGGGTGGCGGGGGTGGTGATGGGGTCGTTATTCCTGGCCGCCCTGGTGTTCCTCATCGGCGCTTATCGGAACCGCGGGGCGGCCATCAAGGTCCTCGAGCGGTGTCTCGGCCCAGTGTCTCCCCGGCTCGCCCAACGGGCCGCCGGGATGCTAGAGGCTTTCATCCACGGGCTCCGGATCGTGCCCTCGCGCACCAAGTTGGCGCTCTTCTTTGCGCTGACGGTGACGTACTGGGGATTCAACGGATGGGGGATGCAGGTGCTGGCCCAAGGGTTCGGGCTACGGATGAACTTCTTGCAGACGACGACGGTCCTCGGCGTCCTCGTCATCGGAGTGATGATCCCGGCGGGTCCGGGGATGGTGGGCACGTTTCAGGGGGCCATCCTCCTCGCGCTCGGATTGTTCTTCCCTGCTGCCGCGGTAGCCCGGGAAGGCACCGCCTATGCGAACGTGCTCTGGGCGGTGCAACTCGGCCTGCAGGTCGGTCTGGGCCTCGTCTACCTGTTCTCCCGCCACATCCGCCTGGGCCAGGTCCTGTCCGCGTCCGGGGAGGTGGCCGACGAGTTGGTGGTGGAGGCGGACGAGGAAGCGGCAGCGACGGGTGGCAAGGAACTCCCCGCGGAACACCGGTAAGCGCCCGGCGTCGTCACGCTCCGGTGGATGCAGGTGTTCTCGGTCTCAGCCGACTGAGCTCGAGCGTCTCGCCCGGTCCCCCCCCTTCGCGTTTCGGTCGCGCCGGGGGCTGCCCCGGCTCCCCGAGGTGAGGCGCTCAAGCGACCTCACATGTCCTCCTCGAGCCAGAGTTGGAGAGCCTCGCGGATTCGCTCGGCGGCGCCGGGCCTGGGCGACGGGGTGGGCCGTGCACCGCGTTCCGAGTCGGGAGCGTGGGTGTCTAGGGGGAGCGATCGCAACGGTGCATCAAGGGTCCTCGAACTAGTCGCCACCGCTGGTCGCGCCCGCCGCATGCGAAACCCTCCGATATCGGGATCTTCGTATCACTGGATCGGCCGCGTCAAGAAACGGCCACGGCTGCGCCTTTCGAAACCGATGTCGCGCTCGGTCTCCCGCCTTGACGGGTCCGCGCAAGGCGCCTATAACCCCGCGTTCTCGAAGGGGACGGCCCTTTGGCACCCCGGGCAAGACCTGGTGAGGTAGCTCAGTCGGCTAGAGCGAGGGTCTCATAATCCCTAGGTCGGCGGTTCGATTCCGCCCCTCACCACCACCGAAAATCACAGTAACGACAGACGCTTCCGCATCTCCGCCTTTCGTTGTCGGCTCGCCGCTGTGGCCTCTTGTTACCCCGCCATTACCCCGGGGCTTCGGAGGCGACCATGAGCGAGCGCGACGGCGGACGTTGGGAGCCGTGGGAGGGCGGTCGGAAGTGGATCGACGCGAGCGGGAAGGTGGCCGCGTACTACATCCGGGCCCGCATCGGCGGCCGGCGGTTTGAGGTTCGGACGCCGGCGACGACCGAGAGCGCCGCGCACGCACAGCTTAAGCGATTTCAGGCGGACCCGGAGGGCTATGACCCGGCCGGCGATGCGCCGCGCGAGGGCCTGTACCTCGACGACGAGCTCGTGAAGGAACACCTCGCGTACTCGGAGGCGGAGGGCAACTCCGCGCCGTGGCGCCGGAAGCAAAAGCACATCCTCGCGTGGTGGGCGGAGCGGCTCGACGGGATCGACTTGCGCCGGGCCTCGCTCACCGACCACATCCTCCCGGCACTGAAGCGGAAGGACGCCACGGCGAAGCATCACCGGATCGCGGTGCTCAAGGGCTTCTACACGTGGCTGCGAACCGAGGTGCACCGGATCTCGACCGCGGAGGACCCGGTCTTTGGTCAACTCCAGGTCCCGCAGGTGAAGGCGGCCCAACTCACGAAGTCCAAGGTGGTCCCCCGCGACCACGTCCTTCTGGTGGTCGAGCACCTCACCGCACCGTGGCGCGATGCACTCCTCCTTCAGGCCGGCACGGGCTGGCACGCAACGGAGATCCTCCGGTTCGCCGCCGAGGGGTCGCTTGAGCCCATCCCGAAGCACGCTCCGCAAGAGGGCGTGGCCGGTGTGGTGGTCTGCCCGAGGAGGAAGAGCGGCGAGCCCCAGCGGACCCGGGTCGGTCCCGAGGTGCTCGAGGCCGCCAAGCGGCTCCGGGCCCACGGGGCGATCAGCCGTGAGTGGTTCGAGCGCGCCGTGGTGGCCGCATGTGCCACCGTGAAGCGCCCGGACGGCGAGGTGGGGATCCCGAGGTTCACACCGGGCCGGTTCTCGGGACCTCGTATCGGAACACCTCGAGCCACCACCGGTCCCACGTCTCGACCTCACCCAGCTACGTGCGCCGAGACGCGAACGGGAAGATGCACCGGGACCCGGAGCAGCGGGCAGCCTTCCGGCGGGATCACCCGTGCCCGTCGACCGGGAAGACGCGCGGCGCCTGCCTCGGGTACCAGGTCGACCACGTGAAACCGCTCGCCTGCGGCGGAGCCGACGACCCAAGCAACATGCAGTGGCTCACGAAGGAAGCGAACCGGGGCGAAGGGGTCGGAGGGCTGTCGAATGCTGGGCCGCCTCGGGGAATGGTAGTCTGGCAGTCGGGAGGTGATGCCATGGCCAGGTGGTTTTGGATTCCCGTCGCGCTGCTCCGCCCCGTCGCCCGGAGCGGCCCCGTCCCACACCAGGCCCACCCACGCGCGAGTAGCTCATCCTGAGCGGGGAGAAGGTTTCCACTTTGTGGCTCCGCACCCCCGACGACCGTAGGGCCGGGCAACGCGGAAGCGGTCGGCTGCGAGCGGCCTTCGGAGGCGCCTTCAAGCGAGAGGTCGGTGTCGCTCCGGGCGAGTGGCGAGCCGGCGAGCGGAGGTGAGCCCGGGGATGGTCTCCGGGCGGGGCTCCCCGGGTGCAGGGGCGAGGGCCCTTCCGCCGTCGCGCCCTGCCCAGTAGCCCCAGTCGGCCCGCTTGCGGGCCGGGGTGAGGAGCCCGAGGTCGAGGAGCGCTCCCCGGGCCAGGCTGTGAACGGTCTTGCGGAACAGGCCAGCGTCGAGCCGGCGGTGGTCGAACTCGTACACCGCGAGCCCGGCCGCGTAGCGGACCTCGTAGCCGCTCCGCCTGAGTCGCCACACGAGGTCGCTGTCCTCGTTGCATGACAGGTCCGGGTCGAAGCCGCCGATCTCGAGGAGGGCCGAGCGGCGCACCAGCAGGTTCGAGCCCGAGGCGGCGGGAAGGCCGAGGCGGCAGAGAAGCCCGAGCCAGGCGGAGAAGGCCCGGTAGTAGCCCGCGTACCGGTCAAGGCTTAGCTTAGCGCCCACCACCGCGCCGAGCCGCTCCCCCGGCCACAGCAGGGCGAGCCGCTCCAGGTAGTCGCGAGAGAACTCCACGTCGGCGTCGCTGAAGAGGATCCAGTCGGTCGCCGAGAGATCCGCCCCGAGCTGCCGGGCCGCGGCCACGCGGCCACCGTCGCGTACGATCCGCAGGTTCTCGCGCCGCGCCCTGCGGGCCACCGCGCAGGTGTCGTCGACGCTCGCGTCCACGAGCAGCACCGAGACCGCGGCGGGGACGGCGCGAAGAAACCGGGAGATGTTTGAGGCTTCGTTCCGGCTCGGAACCACCACCGTGAGGTCCTCGGGGCGCACCCTCCCTTCGTGCCACAGGGCGCCGCCTCCCGGTGGCGAACTGTGGGGCCAGGCCGCTGGTGGCGGCGGGACGTTACTCGTCCGTCACCCAGGCGTTGCGCTCCTCCAGGGCTCCGACAAGTAAGGCCCGGCGTACACGAGGCGCCGAGGGAGGGGAGCACGCCCCGCGTATACCGGGCCCCTGGGCGGGCGGGCTCTACCTGTCGACTCCGGTGATCCCAGCCCGTCCAGTTACGCTCACCCGGAACATCCCCGCGTGCCTCTCGGCCACCTCGCGGGCCGCCTCGACCGCCGTCGTGCTGGCGAGGGATACGCTTACATGGTCGCCCGGCCCACGCCCCGTGACCCGGGCGTCGATCCCCGCAGCATGTAGGGCCATCCGCACCCGCGACGCGGCCCGCGCTCGTGGTGTTCTCATCGTTGGCTCCTCACGCACAGTCTTATGGCGCACCCGCCCCTCGGGCCCAACGACCGTGTCCGTATGCCCCTGGTCGTCCGGGGGAGCGTCGACCACGCTGAGCGCCGGGCGCCCGCACCACCCCCAGCGCCGTGCGTAGCGCACGACGTCCTCCCCCGCCGCGATCCGAGCGGCCTCGACCAGGTCGCCCGCGTCCGAGTCGGGCGCGTCGAGGTGGGCGAGGAGCACGATGAGCGCGTTTCGCTCTGCGCCCTGGTGGCGCTCGGGGTCCAATCCGAGGGCGTCGGCGACTGCGTGCTCTAGGGCGAATTGCTCGCCCAGGTCGACTAGCTCCCCGGTCTCGTCCCTCCGCCACGCCCGAAGCCCGCCGGATTCGAAGCGGGGCCGGAGATGGTTGGCGAGCGCCTCGACCTCGATGAAGTAGGCGGCACGGATCGCCGCGAGGGGCGAGGCACAGCAGGTCGCGAGGTTCACGGCGACTACCTCCGGGCTCGGACATACCGCCAACCGGTGGAGGCGAGAACCGACAAGACCGAAACGGAACCGAGGCGCCCTCGATCCAGTGCGTCGCCTTCGTGGCGACCGTCCCGGGTCCCCCCGTCGTCCACTTCACCAGGGGCTGATACGCCGGGCGCGAGGTGGCGGCCGCCAGGATACGCGAGGCATATGGCCGCGCGGCGTTCTTCCCCGGGGACGCGCGGTCGCTGCCCGTCCGGGAGGCCCGCGGAGTTGGGCGAGGCGTGGTAGAGGGCTCGAGCCCATGGTCCCGCTCCCCCGGCTCGCCCCGTCCGTAGAGCAACGCCTCGCGGCCGTTGCTGGACTGCAAGACCTCCAGCCCCTGCTCCCTCGCTGGCGCGAGGAGCCGGTAGAGCTGAGCGAGGACCAGGCCGAGAGGGTGCTTGCCGCGATCGAGGGCATCATCATCCCCTTAACCCGGCTACTCAAGAAGAGGGCTCCCGACCCGGAGACTGCGCTTCAGCTACGGGAGTTGTACGAGCTGGCCAGTGCGTTGGAGGCCCGGCTGGGGGCTGGGTAAGGTCGCTCGGCGTGGCTTGGACATGGGCATGGTACAAGGGTCGATGTGCCGCGACTCATTCGGCTCCCCCGGGATCTCGCAGATCACCTGGACTCGTTCCCGGGGCTGCAATTCCTCCGCCCCAAGCTCTCCATCTGGCGAGCGCGGGAGGTGGACCTCTGGAAGAATGAGGCTCGGGCGGTACGGGCAGTGCTCCGATGGAGGCTCATCCCCGAGGCGGAGTGCGCCAAGGAGCAGGCCTCCGAGGACGAAGCCCGAAGGACGGCAGCGGTCCTCCTTGGCGGCTGGAACGGGCTAATGGACGCGCTCAACAACACGTTGGGCGCGTGACTCACCGGCTCTGGAGTTGCTCCACGGGGGAGGTCACGCGGTGCTTCCGTCTGGGCCCATGCGGGTGGAAGGTACAACCTCCGAGGGTTGACGCGGGTTTGCCAGGATCTTGAACACCAGGGCACGGGGTGGTACGCGTTGCGCGGCTCGGGCGCGGAGTCGGCTGTAGCCGAGACCCCCCCAACTTGGCGCAGCTACTCGGGGCCTGGGTCCCCCTTGGCCCGCTCCGCTACTTCCACAGGACGCCGACCCGCCTTCCGCGGGTATCTGCCACGCCGCACTACCCGGCCCTCCCGGTCGAGGACCATCAACTTGCCCCTGGAGGTGATGCCGCCTGCGCGAAGTCCATCTGCGAACGCCAGTTCAGCTTCCGCCGCGGTCCACGCGCGGAGATGGAAGTGATACTCGCTCTGGTTCGACACGAACACGCACTCGAAGAAGAGTTCTCGCTTCACGGGTGAAACCGTATGGCAGGCGGGGGCCTCCCGGCTTGCCCTCTTCGCGGTCATGCGCCTGAGCCACGCCCTGACAGGCAGCGCTGTACGAACAAGGGGCGCCTGACCCATAGCCGCCGCGCCCGGCTCGGTGTGGAGTTGGCTGCTGCCCGAGAGCCCTCCCGTCCTTCCGTGGCGCGGCTGCTCCGCGCCTGGACTGCTCTGAAATCAGCAGGGGGCGCCATTACGAGCACGCCCCCAGCCGAGTCCTCTCTCCCCAGAGTGGACAACCGTTCTTAGCCGCCGTGCTAGAGAGAACAACCCCGCCCCCACGGGGCGTGAAGTGAGGGTTTACGCCCCAAGCGGCGCGGCACGCGCCGCACGACACCTGTAGGGTCAACGCACGGTACGCGCGCGGCCCGCCTGCTACCGGCACACGCCCCGAGGAGCGGTCATGACCGAGCGCAACGACATTCCCGTGAAGTTATCCCTTCCGATTGCGACGAAACGGCCTCTAGAAGATCCGACCGCCCTGGACTGTCTCAGGTGCCACCTGATTGGCCGCCGAAAACTGGCGTGCGCACGAGTGGATCAGTGCAAGGAGATCCCCCACGTGAGCGCCCTCGGCCCCGCCCTGCTTGCCGGCTGGCTCGCGATGCTCGTGGCCTTCATCATCGCTATCCTGTGACGCAGCCAACCGCCCCCGCCACGCCCGGAGCAGCTCGCGCCAGCCCGGCCGCTGCTTGAGGCTGAGGTCAGGCGGCCGCGCTACGCCCCTTGCTGTCTCCCCGCCTCCAGCCCTCCGACCGCCAGGCCCTGCACCAACAGCTCCACGCCGGGGACCAGCTCGACGCGGCCGAGGCGCGCCAGCTCCTGGACGAGGTGGACGCCCTGCGCGCGGAGCTGGCCAGCTCGCGAGTCACCTTCGCCCGGAAGGCGGCCGACGCGTTGGCGAAGAGGCTCCACAGCGTGGCGGCCTTCAACCACGGCGGGTGCCCGTCGTGTCGCGACGCGGAGGCTAAACGGAGGAGCGCTGAGGAGCGCGATTCCCGATCACGGGATCTCGCGGAAACCGCACTAGAGTGAGAAACCCGAGCCATCGCTGTTTCCGAAACCCGATCGGTCGTTTAGGACGGCCCAGGCGCTCGCCGGGCTGGTCGGTGTCCGAAAGGCCGTCCGCGCTTACTGCGAACGGAGGGGCCGCCCGATCGTCGGACGGCCCGCCTGGTGTTTTCAGCGGCGAGCTATCAGGGACGCCATGGGACCGGCAAGCAGGGCGGAGATCCCGACTAGGAAGATCCCGACCACGAGGAGGCGCTGGTTGGTCCGGCCCCCGGGGTTCGGTGCCCCGCAACCAGGGCAGATTGCTCTCCAGTCCGACGACACGCCAGTCCGGCCGTACTGTCTGCACGTCGTCAACGCCACGATGGGACCTCGGCGAGAAATGGTACCTCGCTTCAAGGCTTGCAGATAACAACGGGTCGCCCCGTTGCCCATAGCAGCCCCGGGTCTCAGGTCGGCCGTGATCTCCTTACGCCCTCAAGCCAGCCCGGTGGATGCCCGCGGAGAGAGCGCACCCTCGCACACACCCGACCCCGGTTAATCGCCGCCTTTGAAACGTTCCGGGCAAGGAACGAGTGGCCGTCCGGCGTAGGCACGGCCCGCAGCGGCGCGGGCGGGGGGCACGACGTCGCCCCAGAACACGCGCCAAACGTCCTGGCCCTTGTCCTTGGTCGTCCCGATTTGCTGAGAAACGAAGAGGGCCGCCCCGGAGAGCGACCCTCGGACTGCGAGCGGGCGGCGCCTAGATCAGATCACCTCGACCGCGAGCCCCTGGGACGTCCCTCGCAGGGCCCGCCGCAAGGCGGGGGCGCCGCCGACGAAATAGCAGGCTTCCCCGCCGACCACTGCCTCGGCGTGCTGGCCCCCCGCGCGTGTGAACGTGGCGACCCTTCCGCAGGTCAGGCTCATAGCGTCGCCTTCCCTGGTCCGATTACTTCGTCTGGCCGATGATGAAGGAACACCGGCCAGACCCCCGCCACCGGCTCGGCGATGGCGCGGGCGCGCTCAACGGCCTCGGGTGAGGTGGTGTCGGTCAAGGTGACGTCTACGCAGGGGCCGCGCCCCGTGACCCGCGCACGGATCCCTGCGCCTCGGAGCCATCCGCACGTTTCGGGCCGCTCTCGTTCGTGCCATCGTCACGGCGCGGCTCTCCGGTAGAAGACGTGAACCGTGGCGGCCTCCCCGTTCCAGTTCTCCTCCACCCCGACCAATCCGCACACCACTCCGTCGGCCGCGACGGCGATCGTCATGGTGTGTTTCCCTCCGTCGTCCGTCGGCCTTGTCCTATCCGTTTCCTCGTCTCCCTCCGGGTCGTGCGCACCTCGGTGCGCGTCTTCTTCCCGTACGCGACCTCCAGCTCCTCGCCCGCCGCGAGGACGTAAAGGAGCTGGTAGGCAAGGGCGCCTCTCGCCTTCGCCCGATCGGCTCGAGCTAGGAGGGCGTCCACTCGTCGCAGGGCCACCGCGTTGATCACGGCCGGACCCTCTCACGCGAAACGGCGGCACTGCTCGTCCGGCTCGGGTCCGCGGTCGCCCCGCGCCATCCGACTGCGTGTATGATTGGCGAAGGCCATAGCCCCTCCTGCCTGCGGTCCCTGGTCGGGCCCGGGAACGCCTTTCGCCGCGTCGTTCCGGCCCGTGTCGCTCGCCTGCCTACCACGGTCCTCGTAGCGCAGTCGGTAACGAGATCGTGCCCGGTTGATGGCCATCTTGATCGTGACCGGTCACATCGGTCCCGAGTCCGTGCAGCGCCGGGTCGGACCCAGGGCCGCGCGCCAGGGCCGGGCACGGGCGCCGGTATCGGCTTCGTGCGTCGGCGTCGCGGCCCTCCTCTTCCGCTATCTGGACGAAGTCGAGGAGCGGATCAGGAAGATCGATGAACTTCAGCCCCGGGGAGTCGTGACCTGGCCCCGCTGCGGAGTGGTTCTGGACGCGCTCGCAAGGGTGGAAACACATCCGAGCACATCCGCAGAGCGGCGGGGGCAACACGTCGTCACGCCTCCAAGTGACGCACAGACCACGGGTTGAAGGGTCGCGCCGAGCGTCTACCCTGCAAACACGAGGAGGCTCCATGGCTTTGGGCGAATGGCTGGAACAGTTCCGCACGCTGCACGAGGAGGCGAAGCGTGGGAAGCTCTCCGGCCAGCGGCTCTCAGACTACCTCGGTGCGCGGGATGAACTAGCGCAGGTACTCCTCGCCGCCCAGCACATCGCCATCGAGCCCGGGCAGAAGCCGCGCCGCGCCCTGCGCATCTCCCGGGCGCTCCAGGCAGAGATCACGACATTAGATGGGACCGTGCGAGTGGTCACGCGTAGCATCTGCTCGGGCGGCTTTGCGGCTCTCCTTTCGCGCCCGCCGAAGCTCGGCGAGGAGGTTAAGGTGGTGCTTCGCCTTCCAGGAGGCGAACCCATGCACGCCGAGGCGCGGGTGGTGGTGGATGTCAAGGCCCCCGGGAGCGCCAACGTCTCGTTCAGGTGGTGTGGCCTCTCCGATACGGAGATCGAGCGCATCGAGACGTTCGTGTTCGAGGTCGTCTTGGAGCAACTCCAGAGCCGCTGAATCACGCGCCCAACGCCCTGTTGAGCGTATTCATCAGGCCGTTCCACCCGCTAAGGAGGAGCACCGCCGTCCTTCGAGCCGGGTACTCCGAAGCCTGCTCCATGGCGCGCTCCGCCTCAGGGATGAGCTTCCATCTGAGCACCGCCCGCACCGCCCGAGCCTCATCCTCCGAGAGGTCTGCCTCCCGCGCTCGCCAGATGGCGAGCTTAGGGCGGAGGAAATGCAGCTCGGAGGCCGAGTCTAGGTGCTCCGCAAGACCCCAGGGGAGCTGGGCGAGTCGTGGCACGTCGACCCCTTACCATGGCCTCGTCCAACGGCCCGGCTCTTCGAGGGGGGTGCTCCCGGCGTAGGTGTGTGCCGCCGCAGGTTGCCCCCAGGGCCGCCAGGTCCCGGCGCGCCCAACACCCAGGCGGGGGCGACGGCGACCCTGGACCCACCCTGGCTCAGCAGCTCGTCCAGCGCCTCCTGGACGAGGCCGAGTTGCTCCTCAAGGAGCTGGTCCAGTGGCCGGCGGGTACCGTGGTTCCGGCAACCAAAGGGCGAAGAACCCCAGCGTCAGGAGAAGCAGCAACGTATAGATGACGCTCCCCTCGGGCCCGGCTGGACCGCCGGACAGCCACTCCGGGCCAGAAGGGCTCGATTCGAGGAGGTGACCTGGGTACCGTTCCCCGCTATTCGCTACGCCGAGGACGAACGTCTCACACCAATCGAACGCCAAGTGGAGGCCGATGGGCATCCAAAGATCGCCGGTCCTTCGAAGAAGCAGGCAGGCCAGGATCCCGAAGAGGCCGAGATTGACCAGCCCGAAAGCGTTCTCGCCCGAGTTGGCGCGGTGCAGGTAGACGAATAGCGCGGTAGACAAGCCGGCGGCCGGCCAGAACCCGATCCCCTGCGACAGCGCGAACAGCACGTAGCCCCGGGTCCCGAACTCCTCGAGCACGGCCACGAGCAGGAAGACCCCGGCGTAGGCCATGGCCCACATCGCGATCTGCGGTCCGCGGAGCGCTGGGGCTCCAAACCGGAATGCTCCTCCGAGCCGGAGGAGCGCGACGAGGCAAGCTATCGACGCGGAGCCGAGTAGGGCGCCCTGCCAGAACCGGGCGCGAAACATCTTGCGCCACGGCAGCCCGAACTCGGCCAGGGTCCGGCCCTCGATCCGGCCCAAGATCCAGCTGCACAGGATGAGGATCAGGACCTCGAGCACCCCTCCTACTAGATACGTGGCGGCCCGGTCGGCACCGCCTAGGAGGCGCCGGACGAGCAACAGCCGGGCTTCACTCAGCGCCGCGACGAGGCCGACGAAGAGCCCGAGCCGCCAGCCGAGCCGGAGCTCCGACCTGTTGTAGAGCGCTCGACGGACGAGGCTCCTCGCGCCCGGCGTGCCCTCGTCGTGTGCCTTTCCCTGTTGGCGGGGTGACGGTGTTCCCATCGCATCCCTCCTCGCGGGAACATACCAGGCGGTCGCCCCCCTGGGCCCTCGCCGGGGGGGCGATTACCCCGATCAAGGCCCTGCGCCCGGAGCGGAGGGCCGAGCACAGGGCGGGGGCGGGGAACGACTGGCGGCGCCCCCCGCCCCCTGCGCCATGATCCGGTGCGGCCGCGGCGCCCGGCCGGTCGAGGCGGTGCCGGCTCGAGGAGGGGAACCGGGCACCAGGGTGGCGAACCTCACCCCGAGATCATTTCAGCCCCCGCGTAATGAATTCCCGCAGACTCCCGAGCCGCACGGGCGCACCCGCTGCCAGGACCGAGGCCACGGCGAGCGCGTCGCGGATGTCGCCGGTCGCGTCGGCGAGTCCTTCGGCGACGGCTTCCGCCGCAGTCCACGTGCGCTCCCGGGCCGCCGGGCCTGATGCAGGCGAGCAATTCCTCATGCACCAGGGCGGACCGCGCGCCGAGGCGGGCCACGAGGAGGTCCTCAACCTGCCCGCACTCGCGCTCGAGGGGGTGGAGCATCACGGAACCGGTGGGATCCATGATCATCACGTCCCCGGCCTCGGCGATCGGCACCGCCGCGGACAGGGCGTGGCGGACCCAGCACACGGCGTATACGGCCGCGTTTCGCACCATGGAGCCCATCGCCAACCCGATCGCCGGGTTCCCGCCGGGGCTGTCGACCACCGCCACGAGCGACCGGGGCCGGGATGCTCGGATGCGTTCAAGGTCGTCGCGCCGCCGACGCCACGACGTAAAGTTGATCTGCCCCGTCACGCACACGAGCGCCACGCCGCCGGGCGAGGGGGAAGGGGAAGGGGCGGCGCGCGGCCGGGGCCGGGATCCAGCGGAACCCTTCCCGGAGGGGCGCTCCTGGGCCCCCGCCTCTGGGGGCCGGTCGCCGTCAGACCCGGGGGGTAACCTGCAAGCACCGCGGGAATGGCCCGCCCCGGTCCGCCGGCGCCACTGAAGGGTGCCGCCGATGAGCGAGGGCCGGCGCTGCTGCAGGATGCCTCGGCAAGATCGCTCGGAAGGAGGTTGCGATGAGAAGGGTGCTCAAACTCGCGGCGGAGCGTCGGCGCAGAGCCGTGCTGGAGTTCCAGCGCCACGTGGAGACCCTTGCACTCCGCGACGCCAGGTTCGGGGACATCGAGAAGGATTCGCGCGAGGCGACTGAGCAAATCCCCGCATCGCGGCAAGACGCCCGGCCATCCATCTCCGAGGAGTTGCCCTGAGCGAGGCAGCGCACCGACGACTCGAGGCCAGCGAGGGCAAGAAAGGACTCGCCTCACTGGGTGTGGATATTGCTTGGCATCGAGCCCTCTTCGTCGCCAAGCGGGTATGTACCAGAGGCAGTCGATCGAAGGCCGGCTAGCGGGATCCACAACTGGGGAGGCTCCTGCTGGGAACACAACCGAATCCTCCGGCGCGTTGTAGCCTTTCGGGCAGTTCGATGCGGCCTAAGGGGTAACGACATGAGGCGACGCAAGATACAAGGGTGCGCGGCGGCTGTGTTGCTCATCGCGGCTGGGGGCTGCGGGGGCTCTGGGACCATCTCGACCGCGACGAGACCCAGCTCCTCGGAGGTGGCCGTCAGCGTGGTCAGCGGCTCCCTCAACCTCTCCGGTGGGAGCACGGTGGGGTGGAGCCTCCCGGTGCGGCGGCGGTCGCTACTCGAGCGCGTCCGCGACGAGCTTGGTCCGGTGAGTAGGGCGGACGCTGCCACCTGGACATGCACCGGCGGGACACTGAGCCCCACTTTCGCCGGACCGTCCGGAGATCCCTACGCCTTCGCGCCCGTCAGCTGCGATGTCACCTGGACCAACGAGAAAACCGGCTCCTCCGATTGGTCGGGAACCTTCACTCTGAACTATGGCACGAGCTGCGACGACTCGCACGCCTGGGTCCTCAACCAGGCGGAGGGATGCTCCGTTACCCGGACCACACCACCTGGGGGCAACACCCGGATCATCACCGGCCCGAACGGGAACACCTATGCAGTCACTCACGACACCCACGGCGCCGGGACCGGCTGGGAAGCGAGCGTGAACCCCGCGCCGACCGATGGGGGCGTGGTCATCACCTGCGGGACGGGAGGCTGCGCGACCGGGAGCGGTACCCTGGCAATCAATGGCAGCCATCTGTTCGGGACGGTCACGCTGAGTGGCTTCGCCATCAAGATCTGGGACCACACCGTGTCGACGCCGGGGGGACCGCTGGTGGTCTCCGGCTCCGGGACGACCCGCCACTTGAGCGGCACAGTCGCGGTGCAGCACAACCTGCTGCGATACACGGCGGTCACCACGTTCAACGCGGTCGAGTACGGTGAGCCCAGCTGCTGCTTCCCCACCGGGGGCAGCGTGACCACCACGTACCAGAGCGGGCCGCTTCAGGGCCAAGGCGAGACGCTCGCGTTCGGCTCCGCCTGCGGCGAGGCCATGCTCACCGTCGGCGGCAAAACCACGTCACTAACGCTTCTGGACTGCCTCTAGTACTTTGCACAGAGGATTTGATCGGTTGAGGGAGCAGGCGGGGGAGCTCGCTCGGGTCGAGGATGACTTCGATGCTGCGCGGCTGCCGTGGTAGTCGGCGGATGAACCCGCGCTCCTCGAGCTCGACGATCATGCGATGGACGCTGGGCAGGGTGACGCCGAAGAAGCGCTCCATGTCCGCCTCTGCAGGGGGCCTACCGTTTACCAGGGCGTAGGCGTGGATGAAGGCCAGGTACTGCCCCTGTTTGTCGGTGAACTTGGGCTGAGGCGACAAAGTGGACATGGGCGCAGCGGTGTGATCGACAGCTCCTCAAAGAGGAGCCGTTGTGAATGTACGCTACCGAGTGACGCTTTCGCACGAGGAACGGGAACAGCTTCGGTTCGTCGAGGAGGGGCTGGAGGAGGCGCTCAGCGAGGAGCCGCGTCCCGGCGCGGAACGCAAGCTGTCGACGGGAGAGGAAGCCCTGCTCGTGGCCACCGCCTGCACCAAGCCCCCTGCCGGGCAAGCGCGGTGGACGCTCGAGCTCCTGGCGGGCGAGATAGTGCGGCTGACCCGCCATGAGTCGATCTCATCGGAGACGATTCGCCGACGGCTGGCAGAGAACGCGCGGCAGGTAGCTTCTGCCCTGGCGAAGCGCCTTGGGGGTGTGTCCGCGCTCAACAGCGGGGGATGCCCGGCCGGAAAATGGGCGCGACCCCTGGGCGTCCTGGGCAGTCCCCGGTGACGTAGCGTGAGGAGCGGCCGGTACGTTTGCGCAACTGAGCACGATCAAGGACATCCGCCCACCGAACGACCACGCTCCCGCGATGCTTCCGGTCCCCGGCATCCGCGACGGCGCCGGCGGCGCGCCGTCCCCGGCCGCGACCGCTCCACGGAAAGTCGAGCTGGATTGGCTTCGGCTCGGCACGATCCTGACAGTGTTTCTCTTCCACACCGGCCGGTTCTTCGACCCGATGGACTGGCACGTGAAGAACCCGGTGGCCCATTCCTGGCTGGGAGCGCCCGAGGTCTTCTTCGTCGTCTGGGGGATGCCGCTCCTCTTCGTCATCTCCGGCGGGGCCGTCGGCTATTCGCTGCGAAGCCGCTCGGTCGGGCAGTACCTGCGCGAGCGCGTGTTCCGCGTCTTGGTGCCGCTCGCAGTCGGGATCTTCACACACGTGATGTGGCAAGTGTACCTGGAGCGCCTCTCGCACGGGCAGTTCAGGGGCTCGTTCCTGGAGTTCGTCCCCAGGTACTTCGACGGGCTCTACGGCCAGGGCGGGAACTTTGCCTGGATGGGCCTGCACCTCTGGTACCTTGAACTCCTCTTCGTGTTCAGCCTGCTGCTGCTCCCGGCCTTCCTGTGGCTGCGCGCGGGGGGACAACCCGTCCTGCGGCATGCGGGCGCCTTCCTGGCGCGCCCGGGCGTTGTCTTCCTGCTCGCCGTCCCCATCGCCTTCGCATTGATCCTGCCCGACCCGAAGACGGTCTGGGGCGGGCTCTTCTTCGGGGGCTGGAACGTCTGCGCCCACGCCTGCTTCTTCGCTCTGGGATTCCTGCTTCTCTCCTGCGAGGAGACGTACGAGGCGGTCCGCCGGCAGCGGCACGCGGCGGCGCTGGTCGCGGTGGGGGTGGGGCTGCCCCTGGGCATCTGGTTCGGCGGCGCGCCGTCACCTGCCCACCTCAGCGCCCGCGCCATCGTGGCCCTCGGGGGCATGGGGATCGTCGGTTGGGCGGCCGTGCTCGCCATCCTGGGCGCCGGAATCGACGGGCTGCGAGGGGTGCACCGGACGTTCCTGGCCCGCGCTTCCGAGCTGGTGCTGCCGTTCTACATCCTGCACCAGACGGTAATCCTGACCATCGGATACCCGGTCGTCCGTTGGCCCCTGCCCGACATGGCGAAGTGGGCACTCGTCGCCGTCTCGTCCTTCACCGTGACGGTCGTGCTCTGCGACATTGTCCGGCGCGAGGGTGCGTTACGGGTCCTCTTCGGGATGCCGTTCCGCGCAGGCAAGTCGGGAAGGTAACGCGAGCGGGAAGCTTCACCGCGACCCGGAGCAAAGGGCCGTCTTCCGTCAATCGCTGAGCCGCGCTCCCCGCATCAGGTGGACATGAAACCACTACCTCGCGGACGAGCAGGGCGCGAAGTGATTCACCCACGCTCACGACGCGAAGAGGCGGACGGCCGGTGAGACACACCGCGGGTCGTCCTCGTGAGGAGCATGCTCTCCTTCCCCTTTGGAGCTGTCGATGGGCCGGGATCCGTAGATGCCGTCTTGGCGCAACGAGCACCCTGGCCATTGCGTGGCAAGGTTGCCAAGGCCCTTCGACGGTGGGCTCCGCCCAGGGGGCTCAGGCCATTTACCACTCGCTGCTCCTCGACTTTCCCGCAGAGCTAGCGAGAGTGCCCTTCGCAGGTTTGCCCCCTCTCGGTAATTGACGTTACCTCTTCTGGGTACGCCGAAGAGCTAGCTCACTTGCAATTTATGGCAGGCCTTTCGAGACCTGAACTCCGTTTGTCAATTGCTGGCGACCCGCTCTTGCGGACCCCGGTGGAGGGCATGCTCAGCGCTCCGCCGGATCGGCTGAGCGGGCAGGAACTGGCGGCGCACCTTGGCACCTGTCCGGTCCCTCGTTCACGTTCGTCGCCCTCCATCTCCATGGCCCCGTGGCACCGATCGGTGCCTAACACGTCTGTGGCTCGGGCCTTCTCGGGCAGTCGTCCTTCCTGCAGCTTGGACATACTTACGTCGAACGGCTGCGCAGATTCGCGGA
>Ga0335069_10001203_pt1 | contig 41917 bp, 35 predicted proteins | sample Lox_Sample_11_FD_206714 | JGI IMG/M metagenome (GOLD analysis project Ga0335069, IMG submission 206714) | Soil microbial communities from Loxahatchee National Wildlife Refuge, Florida, United States - Lox_Sample_1.1 | ecosystem: Environmental > Terrestrial > Soil > Wetlands | place: USA...
GAAGAGTTGGTTTTCTCTGCAGAAGTTCAGCCGCGAAGGGCGCACCGCGGCGCTCGTATTGATTTTTATACTTGGGGCCGCGACGGCGAATCGCGCGGGCCATACGGAGTCGGCGGTTTTCCTGGCAGGATGCGCAATCGCGGTTGCCGCCGCGTTCTATTTCCTGGTTTTCAAGCCGTCGCGTATTCCCGACGATGCCGTGCTCGAAATCAAGCTGCACGGAGCGATGCGTGAGGAACCGCGTCGTTCGCTCGTCGATCAGCTCATGGGCCGGGGATTCCCCGCGCTCAGCCATATCCGCTATTCCCTCACCGCCGCCGTCACAGATCCGCGCTTGCGCGCTGTTGTAGTAGAGATTTCGGGTTTTGAAAATGGGCTCGCGACGGCCGAAGAGCTGCACGACCTGATTCGCCTGGTGCGCGATTCGGGCAAGCGCGTGATCGCGATTCTTCAGGGGGACCTTGTATCGACGCGCGAATGTCTTATCGCGACGGCGGCGAGCGAAGTTCTCTGTAATCCCGACACGATGATCGCGATGCTCGGCGCGGCTGCGGGAAACATCTTCGTCAAGCGCGCCCTGGAGAGGCTCGATATCGGCGTGCAGACGCTGCAATGGAAGGAATACAAGGGCGCCGCGGAGATGCTGAGCCGCGACGCGATGTCCGCCGCGCTGCGCGAGAGTATCGAGGCAATAGTATCCGACTGGCGCCAGACCCTGACGACGCGAATATCCGAATCGCGCAAAATCCCGCGCGAGCGCGCGCATGAGCTGGTCGCTGCGGGATTCGTCGATGCGTCCTATGCGATAAAGGCCGGACTTGTCGATCGCGAGGGCTACGTCGAAGATGTCCGGCGCGAGCTCGAACCCGATCCCAAAACCGAGCGATTCGTAAGCCTGGCCCGTTACCTGCGTCACGCGGCTTACGTTCGCGAGCGGGGAGAGCGCCCGCGTTTGGCGCTGGTATGCGCGAGTGGGCCGGTTATCTCGGGCGAAGGTCCGGGGGCGGGAGAATTCATCAGCGGCGGCGCGGTTGCAGCGCAAATCGAAGCCGCGGCGCGCGACGAATCGGTCCGCGCGATCCTGTTTCGCGTCAACTCTCCGGGAGGTTCAGCGGTCGGCTCGGACCTCGTATGGCGCGCGGTCAAGGACGCTCGCGAGCGCGGCAAACCGGTCGTCGTCTCGATGGGCGACGTTGCAGGGTCGGGCGGCTATTACATCGCGATGGGCGCGGACGCGATCGTCGCGGAGCCATCGACGCTGACGGGGTCGATCGGCGTGGTCTACGCAAAGTTCGACGTATCGGGACTGCTGGGTCGCCTCGGCGTTTCGATCGACACCGTCAAGAGCGATCCGTCGAGCGATGCGCTCTCCGTCATGCGCCCGATGACCGACGCGGAACTGAGTCAGCTCAACGAGGTGATCGGGCGCATCTACAACAGTTTCACGTCGAAGGTTGCGCAAGGACGCAAGCTCGACGCCGAAGCCGCCGAACGCGTGGCTAAAGGTCGTGTATGGACCGGAAAGGCAGCGCGCGAATGCAAGCTCGTCGACGAATTGGGCGGACTGGGGAGAGCGATCGAGATAGCGCGCGAGAAGGCAGGCATCGCGTTGAACATTCCGATCGAAATCCGATCGTATAGTCAGCCGCGGTTCGTGTCAGCGCTGCGACTATCGCTCGCATCGGCGGAGCCGACCGCTGCGCTCAATATCGGGGCGAGAGCGATGGGATTGCCGTCGCGATGGATGCCCGCGATGGCGCAGCTTCTCATCCGCGGCGGATTGATCCTGTTCGCGCCGACGATCGAGTTATAATAACCCGGCGGTCGAGCAGTTCGCATTTCGGGGTGACGAAAAAAACTCTCACGCATCGCGTTGTCGAAACGGTCGTCCACCGAACCCATCGAGCGCCGACCCCCCGGCCTCGCGGCAGGGCTTGCCTCGTATCCCCGGCGTTAAAGTGGTAGTGTAGTGATGGCGTTGAAAGCAAACGACGGTGAGGAAGCGATCATGAAGAAGTACGTATCGCTGGCAGTGTTGATCGCGTTTGTAGGTGTTTTTAATTTCGCCTTCCCGGCGCAAAGCGCCGAAAGCGCCGCGGTGAATTCGTATACGCAGGCGCCGCCGGCCGCCAATATCATGAGTCTCACTCTTGACTGTGGTTCAAACCCGCAGGCCGGCCAGTTGGCGATTGCTGACGTGTTGACCTATAAGGGTGCGAACCCGACGATCACCCCGCCGATCGGATGGTCGCTAATCCGTGAGGACATCAGTCCGACAACGCGACAGTCGCTTTACTCGCATGTGGTCGACGCGAACGACCCGAGCACCGATACCTGGCTCTTCAGCGAGCCGGTGGACGCACAGGGGGCGGTTCTAACACTGGACAACGTCGCGCAAACCAATCCGGTTGACACGAGCAGCGGCAATACCGGCCACAGCGGCACGCTAACGGCCGATTCGGTGGGAAACGCCAGCGACGGGAACCTGGTCCTTGCTTTTTACGCAACCGATTTCGCCGGAACCGGCCTATTTGGCATCGGCGGGATCGGCACTATGATTCCAACCAACTCGACCGTGATCCTGGCTCAAAAGGACAACCCGCTCGAATACTGGGTGATTGTGCCGGGTCAAAGCATCGAGGATAACAGCGCCGGCGCGAGTTGCGTCACACCGCAACTCTTCAACTGGGTCGCGGCGGAAGTGGCGCTCAAATCGGCGCGCTGAGTCGTGCACGCTGCGATCGCCTTGGTGAAGCCCCACAACTGCTTGACCACGCGATAGGCATGCTCGCCGCAGACCCGGGTACGCGGGCGCGCCCGATTGATTAGGCGCCAACGTCCCCTAAACGTGCGCCGGGCGGTGGGATGCCGATTGATCCGACACCCTATGCCCCACGATTCGAGGAACTGGCGGTCGTCTTCTTTCCAGCACGCCTGATCGCCGAACACCTCGTGCTCCTGCCCGTGCAAAAGCTCGGGCAACTGCGTGACTTGCCCTTTGCACTCCAAGCCATCGAAGCAAACGTCCGCTGACTACCCATTACCGCACCTCTCCATCCAACAATCGAACGCTTCCTTTGTACGCGAATCGATCAACTTATGCAGAGCTTCCTTAGGAGTCGCCGTAGCTAATGACCGGGCCCGCGCCGCAGATGAAAGCGGGCATCGCGGATCAAGTGTGGTCTATCGAGGAATTAGTTGCGCCGGCAAACTGGATCGTCCCTGCTTTTCTTACGGTGTTGACTTGACGACCCGATCGTCTACGATATTGCGGCCACTGATATGGGACGGTTTGCGGGAGGAAGAGTGCGGCCGATCACCGAGCTTCAGCAGGGTTTGGCCAGGCATCCGCCCTATATTCTGGAGCAGACGCCTCCTCCGCCGTGGATGAAGCAACCGCCCGACGGTTACGACGAACTGTTTCATCATGACGTTCTTCGGCTGTACCGCCGCAGGCCGTCGTGAGGTCTGTAAGAGTGTCGCCATTCGTAGGAGCAGTATATAACTGCAAGTGATAGAAGGCATCGGAAAATGATTAGAGCCAGCGTCGCACCGGTCGGAGCCGGAGATGGTGCGTGCAGTCTCGACGGCGCCTGGAGGCTTGTTAAGGCCTGGCGTGTTGCGATCGCGGGTTCGTTCGTTTTCGCTGCCGTGATGGTGATTTATCTGCGTACCATGATGCCGGGGCCGGCGTTTATGGATACCGGCGAGTTTCAGACGGTAACTTACGTCCTCGGTGTCGCGCATCCGACCGGCTATCCCCTGTATACGATCTTCGGCAAAATCTTCGGTACGTTGGTGCCGATAGGATCGTGGGCCTATCGGATGAATCTGCTATCGGTATTGTCTGTGGCGATCGCCGCGGTACTCCTGACGATACTAGCGCTTCGCTATCGCGTCTCGGCGCTCGTAGCGATGGTTGCGGCGCTGGTTTTTGCGTTCTCGCTAAACACCTGGAGGGCAGCCGATCACGCCGACCCTTATACGTTAACCGTGATGATCGGTGCGGCGCTGTGGTTGATGGGGGTGAAATGGAAAGAGACTGGCGAGCGCCGATGGTTGTGGACGATGGCGCTGCTGTCGGGCGTCGGGCTGGGCAGCGCCGGAGTGCTCTCGATGGAGCTGCCAGCCGTCATTCTTTATGTGCTTATTGCGCAGCCGCGAAAGTTCTTGTGGCCGCCGACCATGATCGTAGCAGGACTTCTCGGTACCGTCGGGCTGGTCGGGATTTATCTCTATCTGCCGCTGCGCGCGTCGATGCATCCGCCGCTCAATTACGGAAACACTTACACTTGGAAAGGCTTCCAGTTCGTCGCGCTGGGCGGTCAGGTCGGTGGAATCATCAACTATCTCACCTGGGCGGGCCTTCGTATGTTTGTTCGTGCATTGCCTCAGGCAGTCGGCTGGTATAGCGAGTGGCTAACTCCCGTAGGACTGACGCTGGTGGCGATACTGGCCGTGATCGGCCTGGCCACGCTCGCCGTTCGCGAATGGCGGCTGGCTCTGGCCGTTGCGATCGGCCTGGTAGCTCCTGTCTATCCGACGCTCACGATGCCGATTAATGACACTACTCACTACGTGTTGATTTCTAATTGGCTGTTATTGTTTGCCGCTGCGGTTGGCGCCGAGGTCCTAATCTTCAGGCCCATCCGAAACCTGAAGTACGGTTCCTTCCGCCAGTCGCTGACGCTGGTGGCCGGCGCCGTTCTATTGTGGCTGCCATTCGTTCTAGCCCGAACCAACTGGGACAGCGCCGATATGCACAGCTACCATGATGCTGAGATTTTGGCGCGCGAGGTTTTCGCCAAGGTCAAGCCGAAAGCGGTCGTCTTCTGCTGGTGGGGTCCGAGTAATGCGCTTTGGTACGGCCACTATGTCGAAGGGCTCCGGCCTGACGTTGACGTGTATGACGACAGCACCACGGGCGATCGGGGCTGGAGATGGCCTGCTATCGATCGCTTTTACCCCCAGCGCCCTGTCTACTCTCTTCCCTACGGCGATCAGCTGGAAAAAATCGAGCAGGAATACAGGCTGCGTCTAGTCGGCAACCTTGGCGCGTTTGGTCAAGTCATGTACGAAGTGGTTGGTCCAAGCGAAACTGCAGCTGGTAAGACGCCTTAATCACTTGATTCCAGCTCATCGAGATTTGATCCGCTCCATCCGCAATCTAACCGCGAACAGGCGCGAGTCTTTTCGGGTCGCGCTGGGTTCGCTGGTGTTCGGCCTGGCCTTCGCATGGCCGATCCTGGGGCACCTCGGACAGTTCGGCGCTTTTCACGATTGGGAGGAATTTACCGAGCTGCACTGGGTACCGTACTACACGGTCGTCCACTTCCACCAATTCCCGCTATGGAACCCATACGAATGCGGCGGGCTGCCGATGTTTGGTAATCCGCAATCGCGCATACTCACTCCATTTTTCCTGCTCCATCTGCTGGTCGGGCCGGTGCTGGGATTGCAACTCGAAATCATTCTTCACCTGGCAATCGCCTGGAGCGGTGGTTACGTCCTGGGGCGAACGATAGGGCTCAGGCCCATGGCGTGCGTGGCATCTGCCACCGTTTTTGCCGCGAACTCGTGGTTCTATCTACATATTGGCGAGGGTCACGCTTGGGCAATGTCGGCCGCCTACTTTCCCTGGCTCGCGGCTCTGTTTTGCGACGCCATGAACCGCAAGCGCCTACTGCCGTCGGCGCTGGCCGGATTGCTGATCGCTGTCATTTTTTGGGAAGGCGGTCTTTATCCAGCGGTCTTCGCCTGTATCCTGGTGGCTTCTATCGCTCTGCCGATGATGCTGACTCGATGGAGTCTCTGGCCGCTATGGTCGGGACTGATGGTCGCTGTTTTCGCCGGAGGATTTGCCGCTGTCAAGCTGCTGCCTGCGGCGGAAGTATTCAAGATGTACCCGCGTGGCGCGATGGGTGGCGAAACTAATCCTTGGTCGGTAATCCAGCTCTGCCTCTTCTCACGCTATCAGGATATCTTGCGCGACGGGCCTGGCTCTTTCGGTTTTCAGGAGTATGGGGCCTTCATTTCGATTTTCTTTGTCGCCCTCGCGGTACTCGGTGCAATCTACGGATGGCGCCGGCCGCTGCCCTGGGTGATATCAGCGGTTCTGTTCCTCGAAATGGCGCGCGGCGATACCGGCCCCGATTCCCTGTGGGTCCTGATTCGTAGCGTGCGGTTGTTCGCAGGTCTGCTGACGGCGATGCGGCTGCCGACTCGGATGCTGATAGGTTTTGCCCTGGCGATCTCAGTCCTCGCAGGACTGGGGACGGAATTGCTCTGCGCCAAACTACGACGATGGGGAGTGTGTCTCTCCGCCATCCTGCTGGTGGCGGGACTGCTTGACTCATGGCTGGTGGGCCCGCCGAACCTCAAGCTGATCTTTCGCGACACTACTTCTGTTGTGCCCAGATCGATGCAGTTTCGCCAGATGCGGGAGCTTGGCGCCAAGTTCAATATGACTCATGTGGCCGAAGCCAACATGGGCACCCTCGAGTGTTACGAATACACCGATATCAAGACTAATGCTGTGGGTTATGACCAGCGCGGGTACGAGGGCGAGCAATACCTGACTGGTCCTGGAATGCTGAAGCTAACCCGCTGGACGCCTAATGCGTTGAGTTACGACGTTACGGTCCTCCAGCCGACCGAGCTGATCGTCAACCAGAACTACGCACCCGGATGGCACTTGGCGGAAGGCGTGGGAAAAGTGTTCTCTGAGGATGGACTTATTGCGGTTCGGCTGCCTGCCGGCAAGCAACATTTGAAACTGGCATACGTCAGTCAGTCGTTCACCTATGGCCTCGGGATTTTCGTGCTGACGCTCGCTGCGATGGCGATTCTGTGGCGTTACGAATCCCGTTGCGGCAAGAGTGAACCGGCAAATCGCCAAAGTGACTAACAGTCCACGAAAACTCGAAGTACTGGCGGTGGCCCTCGCCTCGGTGGCATTTGCGACGAGCTTCACCTTTCAGTTGCTGATGCACCTGTCCGGCACGGGCCCGGGCGGAGACAACGATTACTTCAGAGAGACGGCTTGGGCCGCTTCATATACGGTCAATCATTTCAAACAGATACCCTTTTGGGATCCTTATAAGTGCGGCGGCGTGCCGTTGCTTGCAGACCCGCAATCACGTCTCCTCACGCCCTTTTTTTTGCTTCATCTGGCCTTCGGCCCTATAGTCGCAACCAATCTCGAGCTGACCATTCATTTGGCTATCGCTTGGGCGGGCGGCTACGTTTTGGGGCGGTTGTTGGGACTTGGTTATCTTGCGGCGGCCGTTTGCGCATCAGTATTCCCTTCAAGCTCGTGGATCTACCTGCACTTTGCCGCAGGGCACATCAGCTTCGTTCCCATATTGTACCTGCCGTGGATGCTGAGCATGTGGCTGCTTTCTGCCGAGAGGCGCCAGGTACTATGGGCCGCAGCCGGAGGACTGTTCTGCGCCGTAGCATTTGTAGGGAGTGGCATTTACGTTTCGTATCTGGCGGCCCCCTTTCTCGCTTCGGTAGCCATTATGATGGCGATTGTGAGACGGCAGGTCTGGCCGGTGCTGGCGTTGCTGCTAATGGCAATATTCGCTCTGGGGTTCTCCGCAGTTAAGCTCGTGCCGATCTTAGCCCTGCACATTTCCCGAACGACAGCATCTGACGAAATCGAGACCCTGGGTATGTTGGCCCAGTGCTTATTCTCGCGCAATCAGGATCTTTATAGATGGCTCGACGGAATCCAGTGGAGTTTTTTCGAATATGGAGCCTACATTGGGCCGTTCTTTGCTGGCCTCGCGATGCTCGGCGTGTTTACGGGTCGCAGGCGCGCGCTACCGTGGTTGGCAGGAGCGGCTGTCATGCTGGCGTTGAGCCTGGGCAGCCCTGCTTGGTGGGCGCCCTGGCCTTTGCTCCACAGGCTGCCAATTTACGACTCTGTCCATGTCCCCTCTCGTTTTCTCATAATCTTCGTAATGGCGTTGGCGCCGTTGGCGGGACTCGGCGCCGAAGCCCTTTGTCGCCGTGGGCGCCTCTGGACCACGGTTGCCGCCGTTATCCTGCTTGCAGGGCTCGCGGATTCCTGGATGGTGAATCGGATCAATATCTTTCATGGCACGCGAGTCCAAATACCCGGAGGGGCGGCGGAATCTCAGCAATTCCGCCAATTCTGGAGTGTCAGCGATATTGACACGCTCCCGATCGCCCGCTCGAATCAAGGGGCTTTGAATTGTTACGAGGACCGAAGGCTGATCGGTATGGATAAGCTGGGTCTGCACGCCACCGGCTATAATCAACCCGGCTATCGAGGAGAACAGTATTTGCTGGGCGACGGCAGCGTAAGGTTAGGCGATTGGACACCAAACGCTTTGATCTTCGAGGTGGACGTGCCATCGCCAACGACTATGGTTGTCAATCAGAACTATGAATCCGGCTGGCGGCTGGTCAAGGGTCAAGGCGAAATCTTCTCGCGTGGCGGGCTTATCGGCGTGCGTCTGCCCGCCGGCCGTCAACAACTTGAGCTCGCCTACCATAACCCTGCTTTTGTGTTAGGGCTGGTAATTACGATGCTGACCTTCATGGCGATGTTCATGGTTTGGCGATATGACATTCGCGGTTACTATCCGCCGCAGCGCCAGGACTTGTTCCCTGAAGCTTCGGAAAAACGCGTCAGTGGAGACCAGGGACCACTTAATCTAAAGTGAACGACCGGGTTTCGAGACCTGTTATCTTCTTCCTACGTCTTCCGGCGGCGCTGTCTATTGTACCGCGAAAGCTGCGGTTGGACCCGTCATCCGCATTAGCTTTGGTCCTGCTTGTTTGCCTGACGGTGTTGGCCGGATGGCTAAGATTTACGGCCATCGGTTTCGGCTTGCCGGATCGGTTCCGGCCCGACGAAGGATTCCTCCTCCCCAGCGCGATCTCGTTTGGTCCTGACTGGAATCCGCATCAAGCGCTTTACCCGCCGGCGCAGATGTACGTGCAAAATGTGGCGCTGCGCGCCTATGCGGGTTTGCATGGGCGTTGGAGCGACTATCGGTCGATGTACGAGGCTCACAACTGGGCGCTCGCGTACCTGGTCGCGCGCTGGACGTCGGCGGTGTTTGGGACTGCCACGGTTCTCGCAATTTACGCGGCCATGGCGCCTCTGTTCGGTTTGGGGGCCGCGCTCATCGCCGCATCACTGGTCGCGGTGTCGACTATCCACGTGCTCAGCTCGAAGTTTGCTACGACGGACGTCGCGGCCGCGTTCTGGGTGACGTTGGCGTGCGCGATGATCCTTCGGATCGCGCACGGAGGCCGCTGGCGCCACTACCTGGCTGCGGGCGTTTTCTGCGCCTTGGGATTCGCGACCAAGTATCCGGCAGGTGGGACCGTGATCGGCATCGCGGTCGCCCACCTCGAGGCCTGGAGCCTTAATCGGCCGAGGCGGCCTCTTTTCTCGGCACTGAGCGACCGGAGGTTATATCTCGCCATAGGCGTAGCCGCGCTCGCCGGCTTCTGCGCCGGGCCCTACCTGGTTCTTGACTGGCACCAAACAATCAGGGACTTGAGGGACCAATGGGCTAACGTCATGATCATAGGAGTAGTCAACCGGTACGGCTGGCCTTTCCTCATGCTGCAGGCGCTTCCGATCTGCTTCGGTGTAATCCTGGAATTTTTGATCGTCGGAGGAATACTGTGGGGCGTTCTTCGCGCAAAGCCGGGAGCGCTGGCGCTTGCGGCTTTTATTGCCATCGAGTTCCTCATGCTATCGAGGGCCCACCGCGTCTTTTTTCGGTACCTGCTGATCCCATTTCCCGCGATGGTGATACTAGCCGCGGCATTTGCATCGGATCTCACTGCGTTAGCCGCCGCGAAGGTTGGCCGCAAGCTGACCATAGCAGGGGCCGCACTGGTGTTCGCAGCCATCACCGTGCCGTTTCTCGCTCGAGACATTGAAGTAAATCAGCTCCTGCTGCGAGTGGACACGCGCATCCTGGCGCGGCAATGGATCGAGACTCATATCCCCGACGGCAGCGTGATAGCGATTACGTCGAACACCGGCGACTTCGGCAAACCGCAGCTTTCAGCGGGATACCGGCTCGTGCCGATGGGCGAAAGCCTCGAGGGTATGCGCGCCAAGGGCATCCAGTGGGTCTTCTCGGACAGCCTCGACCAGCTCCCGGGTTTTTCAAGCGGACCGTCGGCTCGACAGCAGTCAGAGCTCGCTGCGCGAGCGGCTTTGGTCTTTGATGTTGATCCGATCCGAACAGGCGCAACCGCTCCGGTGTTCGACCAGGAGGATGCTTTTTACGTGCCGGTCAGGAACATTACGAGCATGGAACGGCCGGGGCCCAGAATCCGCATCTGGAGGCTAAAGTAGGGAGACCGCGGCGGTTGGCACTTTCAAGTACTGGAACAAATCTTGAGGCTTCACCGCCGACTCTGACGAGTGGCGTACCATTAACTGCCAAATTTGCCGCTGGACTTCAGGAGAAGGAACGATGAGGAAATACGCTCTGCTTGCACTCCCGGCCTTTCTGCTGTTCGCATGCAATTATTCGCCTCCACAAAGCAACGAAAACACGGTGGGCGGGGCGAGCGTAAGTTCGTTCGCGCAGACGCCACTGGCAAAGGCGACGACCAGATTGTCGCTCGACGTTTCAAAGGCGGAACCTGGCCAGTTCGCGATCGCGGATGTGATCAGTTACAGCGGCGCTAAACCGAAGATCACCGCGCCGACGGGGTGGGTCCTGCTCCGTGACGACAGCAGTCCGACGACCCGGCAATCGCTTTACTGGCATTCGATTAAGGCGAACGAACCGAACCCGGTGTGGACTTTCAGCGAGGCGGTCGACGCTCGGGGCGCGGTTTTGCTGTTGGACAATGTCGCGGCCACCGATCCGGTAGACGCCAGCAGCGGCACCGCGGGAAATTCTGGAGTGGTGGCGAAGTCGGTGACCACCACCAGAGGCGGGGACTTCATCCTGGCTTTCTACGCGACCGATTTTTTTGGAGTTGGACTGGGGCCGAAATGTCCGAACGACGTGAGCTCAATAATAGATCAGGAGACGCAGTCTCACGAGTACTGGATCGTTGGTAGTTACCAAAATCGAAAGGGCGAAACCGAAGATATTGCCTGCCCCAGCGCTCAGCTTTACAACGCGGTCGCGGCACAAGTCGCGATAGCTCGGGGCACGGCAGAGGCGACCGGCCACTGAGGGCTCAAATCATCGGCGGTGATGTGCGGAACCACTAAAAAGGAATGTCTTCGTCGTCTATTGGGCCGGCCGGTTCGCCTCCGCCCGCACCCATCTCGATCGGCTCCTCGGGTCCCGCGCCCGCGCCGCCTCGTCCTCCAAGAAACTGGACGTTGAGCGCGACGATCTCGGTTTTCGAGCGCTTGCCGCTGCCGTCCTTGGCTTCCCATTGGCGCGTCTGCAATCGGCCTTCGACATAAACCTGGCGGCCCTTCTTCAGATATTGGCCGCATAGCTCGGCGACTTTTCCGTAGACGACGATATTGTGCCATTCGGTCCGGTCGTTCATCGCGCCGTCGCGCCCCTTGAAGCGTTCTGTCGTTGCGACGGAGAAATTTGCGACGGTCTGTCCCGACGGCAGGTAGCGAATCTCCGGATCACGACCCAGATTGCCGACCAAAATAACCTTGTTCACAGGCATCGTTCGCCACCTCGATGGACGGAAGCTAACGCCCGCGTGGTGCCAACGCAAGCAGGGTGCCATCTCACCTTTCGCCCTCACATGCCTGTGGATATAATCGCCATCGAGGTGGGGAAGGCGGTTTTGAACGATGGGGTCGCGCGGTCCCTCAAATACTCCGGTTAGATTGATTGCCCTCGGCGGTCTGGGCGAAATCGGGCTCAACCTGATGGTGCTCGAATCGGCGGGGCGCGGCGTCGTTATCGATTGCGGCGTGATGTTCCCCGAGGAGCGCGGCCTCGGAAACGGCCTGTTCCTTCCCGATATTTCGTGGCTTGAGGAGAGCAAAATCGCGATTGATGCGATCGTGCTTACCCACGCGCACGAGGACCATATCGGCGCGCTTCATCGCCTTCTCGACCGCTTCGACGGCCCAGTTTACGGAACCGAAATAACGCTCGCGTTCGCGCGGCGCGGTCTCGACGAACACGGACACGTCGGCGGGAAATCCGATCTCCGTCCGATTCTTCCCCGCAAACCTTTCGAAGCGGGTCCGTTTACGATCGAGCCGATTCGCGTGACGCATTCAACGCCCGATTCGGTCGCGCTCGCGATTCGCACGCCGGCGGGAATCGTTATCCATTCGGGCGATTTCAAGATCGACGAATCTCCCATCGACGGCAGGATGTTCGACAGCGAGCGTTTCGGCGAACTCGGCGCCGAGGGCGTCTTGCTGCTTCTGTCCGATTCGACCAACGTCGAAAGGGCGGGGCGCTCCGGTTCGGAAAGTTCGATCAAGCCTGTTATTCGCGACCTGATGCGGCGCACGCAAAACCGGTTTTTCCTTACCGCGTTTTCGTCGCATCTGCATCGTATTCGCCAGGTAGCCGAAGTCGCGATGGAAAGCGGGCGGCGCGTGGTTCCGCTCGGGCGCAGGATGGCGGAAAGCGTGCGCCTAGGATTGGAAGCCGGTGAGCTTCCCTTTGCGCCCGGCACGTTTATCTCGCTCGAAGAGGCGGATTTTCTCGAGCCACGCAAGCTCGCGTTTCTCGCCAGCGGCAGCCAGGGCGAGCCGCTCTCGTCATTGACCAAGCTGGCTTACGACAACCATCCGCGGGTTCACGTCGAGCAGGGCGACACCGTCGTTCTCTCGTCGCGATTTATCCCTGGTAACGAGCGCGCGATCCAAAATGTCGTTAATCATCTGTATCGGCTCGGCGCTGACGTGATTTACGACGCGATCGCGCCGGTTCACGTGTCTGGACACGCATCGCGCGATGAGTTGATCGATATGATTCGGCTCGTGCGTCCGCGATATTTCGTTCCGATTCACGGCGAGTATCGGCATCTGAGCCGACATTTTTCGCTCGCGATCGAGGCCGGAGTTCCCGAGCGCAACTGTATCCTGCTCGAAGACAGCGACACTCTGACGCTCGCGGCCGGGGAGATTTCGCGCGGGCGTCAGGCTCATGCGGGTCGAATCCTCGTCGAAGGCGGCGAGGAGGAGGATATCGGCCTCATCGGAGAGCGCCGGATACTCGCGCGCGACGGCGCGATCGTCGCGATTATTGCGATCTCGTCGACGACCGGCGCTATCGTCGCAGGGCCCGAACTTGTATCGCGAGGCCTCGTGACCGGAGACGGAACGTCGGAGCACATGCGCCGCGCCCGGACTGAGCTGGCTTCTCGCCTCAGCATGATCGAACGCCCGTTTCGTCCCGACGACGCCCGCGTGAAGGACGAGGTAATCCGCTTGCTGCGCCGCTACTTCAGCGATGCGGTCGGCAAGCGGCCGTTCATTATTCCGCACGTGATGGAGGTTCCGTAGCCATCGCGCGCCGCCCGAAACTTCCGATCGAGCTGCCCGCCGCCGCTGAGATCGAACCGCAGCCCGAGCCGCGTCCCGAGCATGCGATCGTGCGCGAGCTGACTGCGATCGCACTGGGCGCGGTTGCGGTCTTCGCTGGGTTGAGCCTCGCCTCGATTCATCTGGGACGTCGCCCGAACCTCGGCGGTCCCGTGGGCGACACCCTCGCGAGCGGCCTCGTCGGCATCTTTGGATACGCGGCGTATCCCGCGCTCGCGCTGGCCGGGCTGCTCGCCGGGAGAATCTGGAGGCGTCCGGGACTCTCGGCGATCGTGCGCGAAGCCGTTGGTGGAACGGTCGTGATCGCCGCGCTCGCCAGCGCTTCCGGATTGCTCGACGCGCGAAGCGCCGAAGTGGGAGCGTTGGGTAATCGGATATCGTCCGTGCTGCTCACGTATCTGAATGTTGGCGGCGGATGGCTCGCAGTGGCGTTTGCGGGAATCTGCGGCGTCGCGATGATGTTCAATCGCGCGCCGACTCATCTGATGTCCGGGATCGCCCGCAGGCTGACGTTTCGGCCCGTTCATCAAGAGGAATTCGAGACCGATTCGGGCGACTCGGATTTTGTCTCGGCAGAAACGGCTGCGCCACGCTCATCATCGGCGATTGAGTCGGCTTCAACGGCATTGCGAGTGCGAAGGCTCGATCTGCGCGACGCTTCGCGGGATAAAAAGACCGAGTCTCGTCCGCGCAGCAAGGGCGCATTCAAGTTGCCGCCGTCGGCTCTCCTCGATCCTGCGCCCGCAGAGAATACTCAGGTCGACGAGAGCGCGCTCGAGCGCAGCGCACGCGTGCTCGAACAGAAACTCGCAGATTTCGGAGTCGAAGGACGCGTGGTCGAGGTCCAGCCCGGACCGGTTGTGACGATGTACAAGTTCGAGCCGGGATCGGGAATCAAGGTGAGCCAGATCGTTAATCTCGCGGACGACCTCTCGATGGCTCTGAAAGCCGCTGCGGTGCGAATCCAGGCTCCTGTACCGGGCGAGGCCGTGGTCGGTATTGAAGTTCCGAATCGCAGGCGCGAGCGCGTCTTTTTGCGCGAGATACTGGAATCCGACGCGTTCGCGGGCGCGCAAAGCCAGCTCAGTATCGCTCTCGGCAAGGACATCGCAGGACGCCCGATGGCGGCGGACCTCGCTCGGATGCCGCATCTTCTGATAGCGGGCGCGACCGGAACCGGAAAATCCGTTTCGCTGCACACGATGATCGCGTCGATTCTGTTCAACGCGACCGCCGACGATATCCGCTTCATCCTGATCGATCCCAAGATGCTGGAGCTGTCGGTATACGACGACATCCCGCATCTGCTCGTGCCCGTCGTGACCGATCCTGAGAAAGCGGCATCGTCGCTCCTGTGGGCGACGCAGGAGATGGAGAGCCGCTACTTCAAGATGCGCGATCTCGGCGTCAGGAACATCGACAGCTATAATCGCGCGCTCTCCGCCGGAAATCTCGTCGAGCTAAAGCCGCGAAGTCAGGTTTCGGCAGCAGCGGTCGAGGGCGAACTGTTCAATATCGAGCACAAGAAGCTTCCGAAGATCGTGATCGTGATCGACGAGCTTGCGGACCTGCTGCTGAGCGAGGGCAAAACCGTCGAGCGCGACATCACGCGGCTGGCGCAGAAGGCGCGCGCCGCCGGAATCCATCTGATTCTCGCGACGCAGCGCCCGTCGGTCGATGTCATCACCGGTATCATCAAGGCGAATCTCCCGGCGCGAATTTCGTTCCAGGTGACCTCGCGTGTCGATTCGCGCACAATTCTCGATTCGATCGGCGCGGAGCGGTTGCTCGGCGCGGGCGACATGCTGTTCATGCCGCCGGGCAGCGCAAAGTTGACGCGGCTTCACGGGCCGTTCGTTTCCGAGGCGGAGATTCGCAAGCTTGCGGATTTTCTGCGCGAGCAGGGCGCGCCCGACTATCAGATGCAGATACTCGAGACGCGCCCGCCGTCGGACGATCTCACCGACGACCTCGGCGAGAAGGACGAGATGTACGAGGAGGCGGTGCGAATCGTGACCGAGACCGGACAGGCTTCGGTGTCGATGATCCAGCGGCGCCTGCGCGTCGGCTACAATCGCGCGGCGCGGATGGTCGAGCAGATGGAGCGCGAGGGCCTCGTGATGCCGGGAGACGGCGCGCGTCCGCGCGAGCTGCGAGTCGTGAAGTAGAGCATCGGCGACGTTCGCAACCAGGTTTCATCTATAATTCTGACCATGCCCAGCGTCCGTCGAATCGCAATATGTATCGCTATCGTTCTGGCGATGGCGCATTTCTCGATCGCAGCGGAGAGCGCGAACGTTGATGCGATTGTCAATCGATTGCAGCATCGTTATCAGACGACAAAAAGTTTCCGCGCCGACTTCACCGACGAGATAATTCCGGTTGGCGGGATGAAGCGCGACCGCGCGGGCACTATCCAGTATCACAAGGGCGGGCAGATGCGATGGGAGTTTACGGGCAGCGATCCCGAGACGATAGTCAGCGACGGCAAGCAGCTTTACGACTATCAGCCCGACCTCAACCAAGTGCTCGAGATTCCGGTTGAGAAGGCTTTCCGCTCCGCGCCTGCCGCCGCGTTTCTGCTCGGAGTCGGCAACGTTAAACGCGAATTCGAGGCGCACGCCGTCGCGAATGCGCCCGCCGACAGCCTTCAGCACATCGTCTTGAAATCGCGCTCAGGAAAGGACGGGATAGTCGAACTCGGAATCGATCCCGCGACGTCGAATATCGTCACGCTGAAGCTTTCCGACGACCTCGGCAACGTATCGATGATGCGCTTCACGAATATCGCCACCGATATCGCGCTCGACGACAAAGTCTTTGCCTTCGAGGTTCCTCCCGGCACGGATATCGTGAAACCCAAAGAGTGATGTCGCAACGCTAACTATGGAACCTCTGAAAAAGTAAGAGAACTATACCGATGTCCCTGTTTGTCATCCCGAGCGAAGTGAGCAACGCGAACGAAGTCGAGGGATCTCGGACAGCTTCGCCCAGGCGAAGCCGGTACCGGTTCTTTGTCCGCGAAGCGCTCCCTTACACTAGGGCTGGCGTACGCCGGACGCGCCTTTGCCCATGCAACACTTTTTGTACTTTTTGCCGCTGCCGCACGAGCACGGATCGTTGCGCCCCGTCTGACGCGAAGTGGCGCTATCGTGAGGTCGCATACGCGCCGCGATCTGTCCCACATCAAAGCCCGATCGTCGGAGCGACGCGATTTTCAGCAAGTCCGTGCGGCTGTGCCTGAAGAATCGCCTGAAACCGGGGCATAGATAGTTCAGGCCGTCCTCGCCGTCGGGAGTCTTGGCAAATCTATCCTTCGGACATCCGCCGTTGCACGACGCTAAAACGTCGCATTCGCGGCAGTAGCGCGGCAGCGAGTCGCGTTTCATCTGGCCAAACTCGATCTGCCGTGGACTCTCAACCATCTCCGCGAGCGGCGTTTCGAGGATGTTGCCGAGGCGATGTTCGGGATCGACGAAATGGTCGCAGCAATAGAAATCGCCGTTGTGCTCGACCACTGCGATGTCGCCGCAGGTCTCCCTGAAAATGCACAGCGAATGATCGACGCCGAGCATCGGCCTGAGCGCTTCGTCGAAGTTCTGGATCGCTATCCCTGCGATATCGTTTCTGACCCACTCGTCGAAAATCGTGCACAGGAACTCGCCATACGCTTCGGCGGGAACGGTTTCGGCCGTCACCTCGCCATCAGGCCGGCGCATCACGATTGGCAGGAACTGGAGAAATTCGACGCCGAGGTCCTTGAAAAAACGGTAGACCGCGGTCGGCTGCCGCACGTTCCATCGATGGACCACGCAGAGCACGTCGCATGAGACGCGATGCTTTTTCAGGAGCGCGTATGACTTAATCACCCTGCTGTGCGTCGCATGTCCGCCCTTGGTCGGACGACATCGATCGTGAAGCTCCTTCGGGCCGTCGAGGCTGAGTCCCACGTGGAAGCGTTCCTCGGCGAAGAATCGGCACCAGTCGTCATCGAGCGTCATTCCATTGGTCTGGATGCCATTCAGGATCTGTCGACCCTCAGGCCGATGCTTGCGCTGCAATTCAACGATTCGACGAAAATAGTCGAGCCCCAAAACGGTAGGCTCGCCGCCGTGCCATTCGAAGAAAATCAGGTCTTTCGCAGAGGCTTCGATATGCTGCGCGATGTAGCGCTCCAGCAGATCGTCGGACATCCGGAACCTGGCGGTATCAGGATAAAGGTCAGCCTTGCTGAGGTAATAGCAGTAGGCGCAATCGAGATTGCAGACCGCGCCCGCGGGCTTGACCATTATGTGGAATTCGCGCGATGCCTTCCCCATCGCCCGCAATCCTAATTCAAACTCCGCCGCTGAAAGAACCCGTGCCCTCGGTACACTTGAATCAAGCGCGCCGACGCAATACGAGGAAAGATTTATGAGCGACCTCGAAACCTTCCGTAAAGAAACTCGCGCGTGGCTCGAAGCCAACTGCCCTCCCGAGATGCGGCAGCCGGTGCGCGGCGAACAGGATACCTGTTGGGGCGGACGCCATTGGAAATTCCAGTCCGAAGCGCAAAAGCTCTGGATGGAGCGGATGGCTGCCAAAGGATGGACAGTGCCGCAATGGCCGCGCGAATACGGCGGCGGAGGACTAACGCCCGACGAGGCCAAAATCCTGCGCGAAGAGATGCGCGCGCTGGGATGCCGCTCGCCGCTCGACAGCTTCGGAATCTGGATGCTCGGCCCGGCGTTGCTTCGCTACGGCAACGAGGAGCTGAAACGCGAGCATCTGCCGAAAATCGCGCGCGGCGAAATCAGATGGTGTCAGGGATATTCGGAGCCGGGCGCGGGATCGGACCTCGCGTCGTTGCAGACCCGCGCCGAGGAAAAGGGCGATCACTTCGTCGTCAACGGCTCGAAGATCTGGACCTCATACGCTGACAAGGCCGACTGGATTTTTTGCCTCGTCCGCACCGAACCCAACGCGCCCAAGCACGAGGGAATCAGCTTTGTGCTTTTCGACATGGAAAGCCCTGGAGTCTCGACCAAACCGATCACGCTGATTTCGGGGTCGTCGCCGTTCTGCGAGACATTCTTCGATGACGTGCTGGTGCCGAAGGCGAACCTCGTCGGCAAGCTCAACAAAGGATGGGACGTCGCGAAGTTCCTGCTCACGCACGAGCGCGACATGATCGGCGGTATGGGATCGCCTGCGGATAATCGTCCGCTCGGGCAGGCCGCGTGCGACACTGTCGGCGTCGAAAACGGAATCCTCGCGGATACCGTCCTGCGCGGACAAATCGCAGCCTACGAGATCGACGCGTGGGCGTTTCGGGTCACTATGGAGCGCGTCGGCGATCAGGCCAAGGTGGGGCAGGCGCATCCTGCGGTGTCATCGCTGCTCAAGTATTACGGTACGGAACTGAACAAGCGCCGGCTCGAACTTGCGATGTCTGCCGGCGGCTCGGACGCTTTGGAATGGGAGGGCGAGCGCTCGCACGAGGGATTTACCGCCCGCGCATGGCTGAGGTCGAAGGCCAATTCGATCGAGGGCGGCACCAGCGAGGTGCAGCTGAACATCATCGCGAAGCGAATCCTCGGATTGCCGGGAGCGTAGATTGCCAAGGCAATACCAATCGCTTCGCGTTTACCCTTCGACTCCGGCAGCCTCCGCTCAGGGTGACGAACAGAGGAGCGGTCGCGGAGAGCGGGCGTGGAATTCTTTCCGTCATCCTGAGCGAAGTCGAAGGATCTCGCCCGGCCCTCCGGGCGTTTGTCCGAGAGTGCGCTTTGACGCGCGGCCAGCCGCGCGAGATCCTTCACTGCGGCAGCCTCCGTTCAGGATGACGGCCGTGGGGAGCGCGGTTTCGGGCTACGAAATCAAACGAAACTGAAAAATCGGAATTAACAAAATGTCACTCGTACTTACTGATGAACAAGCGATGCTTCGCGACAATACGCGGAGCTTTCTTGCAAAGAACGCTCCCGTATCGCATCTGCGCCAGCTTCGCGACAGCCGCGACGCGACAGGCTTCTCGCGTGCGCTGTGGAAGAACTTCGTCGAAATGGGGCTGGCCGGAATCCTCGTGCCTGCCGACTATGGCGGCCTCGGCCTCGGCTACGTCGAAGCCGGCGTTGTGATGGAAGAACTCGGACGCACGCTCGCGCCGTCTCCGTTTTTCTCGACCGCGGTGGTCGCGGCGACTGCGATCGCGCGCTATGGCAGCGACAAGCATAAGAGTGAGTATCTGCCGAAAATCGCGGCGGGCGAGTTGCTCGCGACGCTCGCCGTCGACGAGACGGCAAAGCATCGCCCCGACAAAATCGCGTTGAGCGCAACGCGGTCCGGTTCTGGATACGTGCTCAACGGCGCGAAGACGCTCGTCGTCGACGGTCACGTCGCCGATCTTCTTATCGTCGCGGCGCGCACCTCGGGTTCGAGCGGTGATATTAAAGGAATCACGCTGTTCGCCGTCGATGCGAAGGCAAAGGGTCTGCGCGCGGAGCGGACCTCGATGGTGGATACGCATAATGCCTCCCGCGTCAGGTTTGACAAGGTCACCGTCGGCGCCGACTCCGTCATCGGCGGCGTTGATTCGGGATGGGCCGCGCTGGAAGGAACGCTCAACGCGGGGCGCGCTGCGCTTGCCTCGGAGATGGTCGGCATCAGCGAGGACGTTTTCGGCCGCACGGTTTCCTATCTCAAGGAGCGCAAGCAGTTCGGCAAGGCGATCGGAGAGTTCCAGGCGCTGCAGCATCGCGCTGCCCAATTGTATTGCGAGATGGAAGTGACGCGCTCGGCGGTGCTGAAGGCGCTGCAGACGCTCGATTCGTCATTCGATCAGGCTGGGGCTCTGGTCGCGATGGCGAAGGCGCGGGCTGGCAAGAGCGTCACGCTTGCGGTTCAGGAAGGCGTGCAGATGCACGGCGGAATCGGGATGACCGACGAGTTCGACGTGGGCTTCTATATGAAGCGCGCCCGCGTCGCGCAGGAACTGTTTGGCGACGCGAACTTCCACGCCGACCGCCTCGCTCGGATGAGTCGGTACTGATTTACGGATACGGATAGCCGTACGAGGGGGGCGGGTATCCCGGATACGGATTGTGCGGGTACGGATAGCTCGGCGGAGGATATCCGTATGGAGACCCGGTGATCGAACCGCCGCCGAAACCGAATCCTGACGAGCCGCCGCCCGCCGATCCGAACATCAACAGAAACGGCAGCAACCCCATCATGCCCGCGCCCTGATTCTGATACTGGTATTGCTGATATTGGCGCTGCGCTTCCGCCTGCTGATTTTGGTATTCCTGCAAGTCCGGAGACGTCGCCGATCCATTGTCTGGCGATGCGCCGCTGGTACTCGGAGTTGGCGCCCCTCCCGAGGATGCCAGCGAGGGTTCAATCTTAATCCTGTTGTCAACCTGGGCTTCGTTGTCGTTTAGAAACTGACGCGCCTTGTCTGCAGCGTCGGCCTTGCCGAACGATGTTGCGACAAATCCGTACAGGATGATCTGATGCGGTCCGCTGTCGTTCTTGAGCACGCGCGCGCCGACGAGCGGAAGCTGATGCGAATGCAGATAGTCGGTAAGTGAGGTGCTTTGCGAAGAATCGATCGGGGCGTCATTAGAGAAGTGCGCCGGCGGGGGGCTAAACGGGGCGTTCAACGATCCGAGTGGTGGAGGCGGAGTATGTTGGGGCGTTTGCGACGCCGTAGGCGCGCATGACGGCAAAAACACCAGTCCTGAGGCGAGCCAGATGCCCAGGACTATTTGAGCCATCCAGCTTTTCACGATCCGATTGTACGAGATGCTCCAATGATGCCGCAATGACCTGCCCTTTACAGCCGAGTTGCATGGGCTGGGTCGAACTCCTATCGAATCAGAGCCGGCGCGAAGCCGATTTCGCGAACGAAGTCGAGCACGAGCTGATTGAACACCTCTGGGTTCTCGAAATAGACCGAATGACCGCATCGGGGAACCAGCGCCAACCGCGCGTTGGGAAGCATTTGCACGACCTCCCGGATCATCGCAGGCGGAATCAGGATGTCGTCTTCGCCCTCGATGCACAGGACGGGCATCGTCAGGCGCTCGCGCACGCGCGCAGGGTCATGCCGAATCGCGCCGATCCTGATGATGGCGTCCTCCGGCGGGCGCGCGCCCAGAATCCTTAACGAATCGTACAAGTACGCCATCTCGGGCCGCCGGTCGAAATAGTCGCGCGCGTAAGTCGGCAGCGATCCAATCGGAGCAACGGCCGTGACAGGAAGAGGAGATGACGCCTGCGCGCGCGGCATCATCTGCGCTGATGCGGGAGATAAGATTCCGCCGGGCGTATCCGCCATCACGAGAGCGGCGACGCGCTCCGGATGTTCAAGAGCGTAACCGACGATCGTCCACCCACCCATCGACTGCCCGATCAGCACCGCCTTTTCGATCTGGAGCTCATCCATTAGCGCTCCAAGGTCGGAAGAATGTGCAGAATTGAAAAAACCTTCCGGATCGGGTGAGAGGCCAAAGCTTCGCTGGTCGACCGTGATGCAATCGAACCATCGCATGAAGAACGGCACTTGTTGCCACCACGAGAGATGATTTCCGCCGAGCCCGTGCAGGAATACGAGAGTTGGGCCTCCTCCCGCGCGTTCGTAATAAAGTGAAAAATTTCCTATCTGAAATCTGCCCGGCGTCAGCCGATATTCCATTCCAATTGCCTCCCGCCAAAACGAAACCTAGCACGATTACATACTTCATCATCAGCCACGTTGATGCTTTGGATGAGGCGTGCCCATAAGGGACTTTTCCTTGTGTATCCGCTGGATACGGTTTGCGTCCCAGAGAAGCAGAGTCAGCTCTTCGATTCATATAGGGAAAGCGAACTTCGAAATCCGAACGATAAGTGAGAAACGCAAATTTGGCGAATTTCAGATTATAAATCGTAAGGATTACTTGACTGAAAATATATTCAGTTCAGCGGCACGTATGTTGCTGCCGACGCTGGCGCATCCGGCCGGGATAAGAGGGTCCAAATTTGGAGCGGAGGGCGTCATGCGCGGGAGTAAATTAAGGGTTTTAGGATTTCTGGCGGTCGGGCTGATGGTCTGGTCGCCGAGCACTCCCACATCGGCAGCGGATTTAGACGCGGGCACACTGAGAGAAATCCGCAAGCAGATCAGGGAGCTGAAAGACGAGCGGGCGAATGACGAGAAGAAAATCGACGAGCTTGAGAAGAAGCTCGAATCGCTCGCCGGCGAGAACGCACAGCTAAAGGCGGCAAACGCGCAAGTGAAGGTGGAATCTGCCGCCAACGCCAAGGCTATCGATACGATGAAGGAGCAGGTCGCCGCTCAGCCTTCGCGAAGCGATTTCAGCGAGTCTATCAGTCGTTATCTGGGGACGCATACGTTCACCGTCACAGGCGCCGCTGCGTTTAATTTCATTTACGACCAGCAAGAAGGCTCGATTGCGGACATCCACAATGCCAGCCAGAACTCGTTCTTCTTCGATTGGGAGCCGATGATCCTGTATCGTCCAACAGACTGGATCCTGTTTGAGGGCGTGCTCGGTGCGGGCTTCGGAAGTACGGGAACCGGCGTCGATCTTTCGACCGCGGTGTTTCATCTGTTCGTCAACGACAATGTCACGGTGGTTGGCGGGCTTTTCGACCAGCCGTTCGGCGACTGGTATGAGGATCAGAGCCCGATGTGGGTAAATCGATTCATCACGGCGCCGCTCCCGTTCGCGGTCAATCCGGTTGTTCCGCCTGGCGAAATCGGCCTACAACTTCGCGGCCCGCTTCAGTTTGGCGAAGACGGCCAATATCTGGACTATACGATCTGGATTGGAAACGGTCCGAGTTTCAGCGATGGCACAAACCCGGTTCCGGGTTCCGTTATGGGCGCACCGACCGCGGTCGCGAACAAGCAAACCAACGGCATTGCTTACGGCGGACGATTCCGAGTTTATCCGTTGCCGGTTGACAGCGACTGGGGCCGACTTGAACTGGGAGTGTCGACCTACGACGGAAAATGGCTGGATGGCAATTACCTCACGTCGTGGGGCCTCGATTACAACTACTTCATTGGAAACTTGCAGACACGTGGCGAATTTCTGCGCTCCTACCGTCAGATGCCGGCTCCGTATGCCCAGGACAATCGGGAAGGCTGGTACATCCAGTTCGGCTATTTCCTCAACGGGCTCGGTCGCGGGATTCTGCCGGATGTCATCCAGAACTACGTTGACAAGAGCGAGGCTCTGGTGCGTTACTCGGGCGTCAATCAGCACTTCGTCAATAGTGATGATATCAACAGCGCGACCGGAATGGGCCAAGGCGGAATCCAGGCTGGCCTCATTCCGGACTTCGGACTGAGCAACTCGCCCTCGATGTGGGCGCCGCATTCGCGCGAGGTTGCGCTCGGCTTCGACTACTGGTTCGCTCCCTCGATCGTATGGCAGAACGAGCTTGACCTCGAACTGCCGCACGCGGGCGGTAATTTCATCGACGGGTCCGGTAACATCACTGGGGTTACCAATACGCCCAATGACAAGGCGTTCCTGACCCAGTTTACGGTGGGATTCTGAGGAGGGGCTGTCATGAAGAAAATGATTATTGCGATCGTTCTAACAGTGATGGCTTCAGGGTATCTGGCAGGGCTCGCCCGCGCCGGCGACGATCCTACCTCGGGCCTCTCGGCGCAGGAGCAGAAACGGATGTTCCGCAAAGGAGCGAGGTTGTGGCCGGTCTACTGCAACACCTGCCATAACGCGCGCCCCGGCAGCGAAAAGGCGCCGTATGAATGGGATCAAATCATGATGCATATGCGTTCTATCGGGAACTTCCCGGCGGATGACTACAAATCGCTGCTCGTGTATCTGAAGTCACAATAGAGCGACGACCCATAAGACGCACCAACATCTGTGAGAAGGAGAATTTGTGAGAAACCTCAAGACCGCAATTGCTATACTGGGAGTCGGAACGATTTTGGTGGCGGCGCCGATGCTCTCGTTTGCAGACGATGATGCCAAGCAGAATTACCAGACCTTCTGCATCAAGTGTCACGGACCCGAAGGTAAGGGTAATGGACCTGCGGCGGCCCCGTTGGCCAAGAAGCCCCGTGATTTCACGGATTGCGCCTACATGAAGACCCGAACCGACGATCAGCTCTTCAACGTGATCCAGAACGGCGGCAAAGCCAACGGACTCAGTCCCGATATGCAGGCGTGGAAGCAGGCCTTTGATAAAAACGACATCAACGGGCTGATTGGCTACATTCGCAACTTCTGCAAATAGCCGGGACGCCGCGGAAGGTATCGATGCAGTCGATTGATGCAAAACCGCGCGATCTCTGGTGGTTCCGAAAGAACGTATCCTGTCTTGACGCCTGTCCCGTCAAGACGGACTCGGGCCGCTATGTTCAGTTGATCAGCGAAGGGCGCTTCGTCGAGGCGTACCGCGTCGCGCGCGCGCCGAATCCGATCGCTTCGATATGCGGTCGCGCGTGCGGCGCGCCGTGCGAAGACGCGTGTCGGCGCGGCAAGATAGACGCGCCCATCACGATTCGCGCACTCAAGCGCTTTCTCACCGAGCATTACGGCCCCGAATCTCTATCGGTTCACGGAGTAATCGAGACGATCTCCGGGCCGATGGGCGGCGGCAGTACGACGCCGGGTCACGGCAACGAGATTCTGGCAAGGTCGGCGCGCGGAGAGGATTGTCCGCCCGTTGCTGTGATTGGGGCAGGGCCGGCAGGTTTGGCATGTGCCCACGACCTCGCGCTGATGGGATACAAAGTGACGGTGTTCGAGGCGATGCCGGGGCCGGGCGGGATGATGCGGTACGGCATCCCGATGTACCGCCTGCCGCGCGAAGTCATCGATCGTCAGGCAACCGAAATCGAATCGCTTGGCGTAAAATTCCGCTACAACACGCCGCTGACCGAAACCTTCGGCATTCCCGAGCTCAAGGCGCAGGGATTCGGCGCGATTTTTCTTGCGGTCGGCGCGGGACGCGGACGCGGTGTGCCGGTCGAGAATTCAGACGCCGAAGGCGTCATCAAGGCGATCGAGTATCTGCTTAACATCAACCGCGGACAGCGCGTCGCGCTCGGGCGCAAGGTTGTGGTCATCGGCGGCGGACTCGTCGCGATCGACGCTGCCCGAACTGCCGTGCGCGCGCTCGTCCCCGGACTGTCGATATCGCCGGAGGACGAGGCTGCTGTCGAAGCCGGCCAGATGCGCGTCGCGCTCGACGTCGCGCGCGAAGCGACCCGGCGCGGATCGCTGGAAGTCACCTGTGTCAGTCTTGAATCAGAGCGCGAGATGCCCGCGATGCGCTCGGAGCAGGGACGCGAAGAGATGGACGTAGCGCGCGACGAGGGCGTCTCCTTCCTCCCTTCGTGGGGACCCAAGCGCGTGATTGTCCGCGAGGGCCGCGCGGTGGGAATCGAGCTGGTCAAATGCACGCGCGTGTTCGACGAAGCCGGCCGTTTTCGTCCGGAATTCGACCAGAATCAGATCCGCACGATCGACGCTGACAATATCATTCTCGCCATCGGGCAGGCGCCCGATCTTTCTTTCCTGCGCCCGGACGACGGCGTCGAGACCACGCCCGCGGGCACGATCAGGATCGATCCTGTTACGCTGACGACGAACATTCCCGGTGTATTCGGCGGCGGCGATGCGGCCTTTCCGCCCTCGCTCCTTATAAGCGTCGCGGCGCACGGCAAACTGGCCGCGCGTTCGATCGACGCCTATCTGCACGGGGAGGCGTTGGCGCCCACGCAGATGCATGTAACGGTCGAGGAAATTCCGACTGACAGCTATGAGATGGCGCCCGAGTACGAGCTTTTCGATCGGCATCTTCCAATCGTTCCGCTGTCGCGACGCACGGGCATCACCGAGGTCGAGCCGTCGTTCGCTGTCGAAGAGGCGCGCGAGCAGGCGACGCGGTGTCTGTTCTGCCACGTCCATCCGATATACGACGGCGCGAAGTGCATCCTGTGCAACCGATGCGTCGATATCTGTCCGGAACACTGCCTGAAGTTTCTTGATTCGAGCAGTATCGTCGATCGCACGCCGATCGAGCAGTCCGCCCTCGCCAACAGTCCGGCGAGCGTCTTCGTTTACGACGAGGAAAGGTGCATCCGATGCGGACTATGCGCGATTCGATGCCCGACACAGGCGATCACGATGCAGCGTTTCCACTTCGAGGAAAAGCTGGTGAGTTGAAGCTCCGGGTCAGGATGAAAATCGAAGAACGCGAAGTCCCGAAGGTCGAACGAATCCGGGAACCGCGACGATGAGAGAGGGAACGGGTGAAATTGACTATTGAAAGAGGATGGGCCGATGGAAAATGACCGCCGCCAATTCCTGCGCCTGATCGGCAAGGGTTCGGTCGCGGCCGCTTTCGTTGCGCAAATCGGCGCCGCTGCGCGCGCGTTTTTTCCCAACGTGCTGTACGAACCGCCGACGCGCTTCAAGATTAAGCGTCCCGAAGATTATCCGCCGGGGTACACGTTCGATTCCGCTCATCGCCTGTACGTGGTTAAACAGGACGATGCCTTTCATGTGATCTCCGCGATTTGCACGCATCTCGGATGCACCGTGCAGTATCGTACCGTTGAATTCGATTGCCCCTGCCATGGCAGTCGCTTCAAGCTCGACGGTACCGTTATCGGAGGTCCGGCGCCGCGACCTCTGGTTTGGTTCGATACCGCCGTGTCGCCTGACGGGTTTCTGGAAGTCGACACCGCCGTCCAGGTTGTGCGCGGCTTCCGATTCACACCTCCCAAAGCGAAAGGATAACCGCAGTGCGCGAAAAATTGTGGAAGCTGTGGCGATTCTTCGCGTGGTCGTGGTCGCCCGAAAGCGATCGCGAATCGTCCGAAGCGATTACGCGCAACCTGTGGCTGCATTGGTTTCCGGCCAAGGTTACGCGCTCCGCGATGAGTTGGAGTTACTCGATGTGGCTCGGCACCGCCGCGGTGTCGCTGTTCTTCATCCTGACCGTGACCGGCGTGATGTTGATGTTTTTCTATGTGCCCTCGACAGAGCGCGCCTACGGAAGCATCAAGGACCTCGAGTTCGCGGTCAGCTTCGGTCGAGTGCTACGGAATCAGCATCGATGGGCCGCCGAGGGAATGGTGGCGGTCGTCTATCTGCATATGGCGCGGATTTTCTTCACCGGCGCCTATCGCGGCACCCGTATCACGAACTGGATCGTAGGTGTCGTGCTCCTGCTCGCGACTCTGCTCCTGTCGTTCACCGGGTATCTGCTGCCCTGGGATCAGCTCGCACTGTGGGCGATCACGGTCGGCACCAATATCGCGCGTGAGGGTCCGATCATCGGAGAAACGATCCGCTTCGTGCTCCTGGGCGGTACGGTGGTCGATCAGCAGACGCTGCTGCGGTTCTACGTGCTCCACGTCTTCTTCCTGCCCGCGATCGTGTGGGTGTTGTTCGCCTATCACATGTGGCGCGTGCGCAAGGACGGAGGCCTCGCTTCGGTCGAGGTGATCAAGGCCGATCGCCAGATGGTCGAGAAGGAGATGCCCAGGACCAAGAGCTATTCGATGTTCGGTTTGACGCCCGGCACTTCGGTGCAGGTGATGAGTTCGACCGAACTGGAAGAGCGCGATCTGGTCTTCTCGTCGCCGAACCTGATGCGTCGCGCGACGCTGATTTTTCTGATCATCTTCAATATCACGCTTTTTGCGGCGCTTCTTTTCAATGCGCCGTTGGAAGAGGCCGCCAACCCTGCCATCACGCCGAATCCCGCCAAGGCGCCGTGGTACTTCGTATGGCTCCAGGAGCTGGTCGCTTCGACGACCGTGCATCTGGGTCCCTTCACGATCAGCGGCGGCTTCCTGGGCGGCATCCTGCTACCTGCGGTGCTGCTCGGAATTCTCGTCATATGGCCGCTCCTGGACGGCTCTGCGCGCAGCGCGGAGGGTCGATGGTTTGCCCCGGCGCGGAAGCGACAGACCACGGTCTTCGCAGCCATTACGCTGGTGATGATCGTTTTGATCATCGTGGGCGTCTATCTGCGCGGACCCTACTGGAAGATCTACTGGCCCGGAACTCCCTGGCCCCAAATGCCGACGGTGCTGTGAGCAACGATGGAACGCCGCGACCAAAGTTCTGAATTTGAAAGGCGCGACTTCGGCTGGCTCGTAGCGATGTCGCTCGTGTTCTTCGCGCTGGTGGCGATTGCAACCTGGCGCGAGGCCTTCCCCGAATTCGGCCCCTACCAGGCCGACTTCAAACACACGCTGGAAGTGAACGCTCAATTGCAGGCCGCACAACGGTTCACTTTCGGCATCAAACAGATCTGGAATCCCAAGATTAAAGTCGTCGACAGGTGCGTCACCTGTCATCTCGGCTACGATTGGGGATCGGTTCTGCCCGCCGCCAGCATGCCTCAACCGCTGAAGCCGCATCCCAATCTGCCCTATATGGACAAACATCCTTTCCAGCAGTTCGGATGCACGCCGTGTCATGGCGGACAGGGTTGGGCGACAACTGCCGAGGACGCGCACAATCCGAAAGACTGGGACGATCCGATGTTCTCGGAGACTCTGGCGAGAAAGTACGGGTTGACCCAGGGCGAGATGATGCAGATGCGATGCAACTTTTGCCATCGCCACGACGTCGAGACGCCCGGAATGGACGTGATCAATCTCGCCAAGAAACTGATGAAGAAGAAGAAATGCGCTGTCTGCCATACAATCGAAGGCGAGGGCGGCAATACAGGCCCGGAGCTGACCTTCTACGGCGACAAGGACCCGGACCTGGTGGATTTCACCAACGTGAGGGGTCCGCACACGCTGATGGAATGGAACATCGAGCACCTGAGCAATCCCGACGCGATAACGCCGAAAACGCAGATGCCGCAATTCAACTTCACGCCGGAACAGGCGCGGGCGCTTGCGATGCTGGTGCTTAGCTGGCGGCGCGAAGTCTTCCCACCCGAATACATACCGCCTCCGTTGGAAGCGGCGCCGGAGGCGTCGCCGGCGGCCGCTGCGTCGCCGTCGAACGCATCGCCCGCAGGCTCGCCACCTGCAGGCGCTCCTCAGGCAGCGACGTCGCCGGGGGCCGCAGTTACTCCGGCGGTTCGCTCTTCATCAAAGTAATCTTGTTATGTTCGAGCGAGCAGGGCGCCGTCCCTGCTCGCTCGATTTATGGCGAATTACCACATCGGGACTTCGGGATGGAACTACAGCGGATGGCGCGGAAGCTTCTATCCGGATGACCTGTCGTCCACAAAGTGGCTTGCTTTCTACGCCAGGCGCTTCCGCACGACCGAAGTAAATTACTCTTTCTACCAGCTTCCGCGCGTCACGACTTACGAGAAGTGGTGCGCGCAGACGCCCGACGATTTCATCTTTGCGCTCAAACTGTCGCGCTCGATCACTCACATCAAGCGACTCTCGGGCTTCGAAGCCATGTGGAACGAATTTGTCACGCGCGCCCGCGCGCTGGGTCCGCATCTTGGTCCGATCCTGGTGCAGTTGCCGTCGAGCTTCCACGCCAGCTCGGAGAACATGGAGCGGGTCGAGCATTTTCTCGACTATGCATCTTCGGCGCGTCTGCGGCTGGCATTCGAGTTTCGCGACAAATCATGTTTCGCGCAAAAGATGCTGTCGATTTTGCGCAAGCATGGCGCAAGCCTTGTGATCTCGCATTCGAGCCGCTACCCGGTTCCCGTTTTGATCGCTACGGCGCGATTCGTATATTTCCGATTTCACGGACCGCGCGAGATGTTCGCGTCGTCATACTCGGACGCCGAGTTGCGCACCTGGTCGAAAGCGATGCGCTCGGTGCTGGAGTCGGGCAAGGATGTCTATGCCTACTTCAACAATGACGCGTGCGGGGATGCGGTACCTAACGCGCTCAAACTGATTTCTCTGATAAAGAAGAGCACGTAGCCCCGCAGATGGGCGCCTCGCGCTTTGCGAGACGCTCGGAAGCAAGGGTGCAATTCCCGCCGCCCGCTGGACGAAACCGCTCGCGAGCGCTTAGACTATTTTCTCGCTGACCGACTCCCTTTAGCGGAGATTCATTGCGCCGGATGTCAATTAGCGGGATCCGATCCTCACTACCGACGCGGGCGCTGGCCACGTTCGTGTTGGTCGTGCTTCTGGCGTTGGTCGCCGCAGGCGCGGCGATCCTGCAACTGTCGAGCGCCTTTCGCACCGGAAACGTAATAATTAACTCTGAAGACGCGCTCCGGCGCCTCAATCGCGTTTACGATGATCTTCTTGATGCGGAAGCCGGCCAGCGTGGATATCTGCTTACCGGCAGCCCTGAGTACCTGGAGCCGTTTAATCGCGGGCGCAACGCGCTTGCGCATGACCTGGAGCAGCTCGGAGCCTCGGTGGCGAATATCCCCGACGAAGTTCTTCAGACGCGCCGCCTGGGCGTTCTGTCCGCAGCGAAGATGGACGAGATGGCGCATACGATCGATTTGGTGCGATCTAATCGTCGCGCTGACGCCACCGCGCTTGTTGATTCGGGCGCCGACAAGCGCTCGATGGATGAGGCGCGGGCGACCATCTGGGCGATCCGTGACATGGAATATCGTCGCCTTTTCCGAAGTCTGCAATTGCGAGGGCGATACCGCACGATCCTGTCCGGCGCCGTGGCCATGCTTTCGATTTTGGTGATTTTGCTTGCGGCGAGCGGAATGTGGGGACTGGGCAAATCGGCAGTCGAGCTCAGTATTGCTCGCGAACGCGCCATGCTCAGCGATATCGAACGCGTAAACGCGAAACTGCTTGATCTTGCTCACGCCTTCGTGCGCGACATTGACGGAACGATACTGCGATGGACGGAGGGCGCTGAAAAGCTTTACGGGTACACCGCCGCGCAAGCCGTGGGCCGCGTGACGAACGCGCTGCTGAAAACACAGTTCCCGGAGTCGTTCGAGGACATCGCTCGCAAGCTGACCGAGACCGGCTCATGGGAAGGCGAACTCGCACACACTTGCAAAGACGGACGACAGATCACCGTCGCGAGCCACTGGATTGTTCAGAACGACGAAAACGGACGCAAAGCCATCCTAGAAGTCCAGCACGACATCAGCGATCGCAAGGCGGTCGAAGCGCAGCTTGAACGCTTGCTCGAAGAGGCTCAATCCGCACAGGTCGCGGCGGAAGGCGCCAATCGCGCGAAGGACGAATTCCTCGCGGTGCTCTCGCATGAGATGCGAACTCCGCTTAACTCCGCTGTCGGTTGGACGGCGGTACTCGGCAAGATCGTCACGACCTCGCAAGCACAGCGCGCTCTGGCGGGAATCGAGCGCGCCCTGACCTCCGAGACCAGTCTGGTCAACGATCTGCTCGATACGTCAGGCATAGTGGCTGGAAAGCTGGATGTACGCCTCGATAATCAGGTCGACCTTCGAATACCCGTTCAGCAGGCGTGCGAGAATTTCCGGGCGGCGGCGAGCGCCAAAAGAATCAATCTCACCTGCCACAGCGATCCGCGGTCGCTGCCTGTGCTGTGCGACTCCCGCCGCCTGCAGCAAGTTATCGACAACCTGTTAAGCAACGCAGTCAAGTTCACGCCCGAAGGTGGAGCGATAGAGGTATCGTCGCACATGGAGGGCGATCAGGCGCTGGTTACGGTTGCTGATACCGGCGCGGGAATCGAGCCCGAGTTCCTCCCGCTCATCTTCGATCGTTTTCGTCAGGAAAGCACCGGTACGACTCGGCGATACGGGGGCTTGGGCCTCGGTCTGTCAATCGTAAGGCATCTGGTGACGATGCATCGCGGTCGAATTGAAGCCCGGAGTCCGGGACGCAACCAGGGCACGACATTTCGAATGTGGCTCCCGCTCGTCGCCGACCGTCAGCAATTGTCGCCAAATGGCGGTGAACGTCGGCCGGATAACGGACTGGCCGGGCTGTCAGTTCTGCTCGTCGAAGACGAGGACGATACGCGCCAGGCGTTGCGCCTCAATCTTGAAATGTCCGGAGCCGAGGTGTTGGAGGCAGCTTCAACCGAGCAGGCTTTGGAGTTGCTCGAAAAAACTACTCCGGAAGCGATCCTCTCCGATGTCGGCTTCCCCGGCGAAGACGGATTGAGCTTTATTCGCCGCGTGCGTGGGCGATTCGGTTCGTCCATCGCGTGCGTGGCTTTGAGTGGATTCACGGTCGAAGGCGACGATCATTCAGCCGAAGATGCCGGATTCGACGCTTATCTTCTCAAGCCGGTGGATTTCGAGACGCTCTTATCCACCATCGAACGCCTGCGCCGCGTCTCCAACGCAACCATCAAACCGGCACGAAGCACTGGCTGACCGATGCGCCTGCAAGTATCTTCACTCGCGTGAAGGCACACCATCGGATCGCAGGTCTTCGTGTGGACGGCCGAGCGCAAAATGACGGAGCGTTGATGAGAGCGGGGGAGCATGGCGGATAGCAGTTTTCTGTTCGACAAAAGCGGCGCGGTATGCACGATCGCGTTCAATCGCCCTGACAAGAGAAACTGCCTCGATGAGGCGATCGTTCTCGAGTTCGAGAAGCTCGTACATCGGGTTCGCGATGACCGCGACATTCGAGCGATGATAGTCACCGGCTCAGGGAGCGCGTTCTGCGCCGGCGCGGACTTATCAGCGTTCAAGTCCGCAAAAGATACTGCGGAGCGCCGGCGCATCGCAAAGGAACAGGGTTCGCGCCTCCCGAGGCTCATCGGCAGAGTTTTCGATGCAATCTCGAACATGGACGCCGTCAGCATCGGCGCGATCAACGGCCATGCGGTCGGCGGCGGATGGTCGTTCGCGCTCGCGTTCGACTTCGCGATCGCAGTGGCGGGAGCGGAGTTCTGGGTGCCCGAAGTCGAGCTTGGAATGCCGTTCCGTGGTTATCCTGCTGAGGTCATTTCCGCGCGGTTGGGTCCGTGGATGGCCAAGGAAGCGATTATTCTTTGCCGCCGTTTCACCGCCGAAGAACTGCTTGCGGCGCGAGTGATCAATCGAATCGTTCCGGACGGCGAGCTGATGGGGGCGGCGCGCGAACTGGCGGACAAGGTGCTGCGTATGCCGGCGGAGGCGGTCGCCGCCTCGAAGCGCGGTATCAATTCGGTATTTTTCGGTCCTCGCCCATTTTGAATGAGTCCCACATCGGCGACAGGCTTCGCGCCATCCGCCTGCCTGCTACCTGGGTAAACGCCAGATACTACCTGGTATTCGTTTTCACGTTTCTGGTTCTTTGGTGCTCGCCCGTAACTCAACTTGAAGACAGTCGATATTCGCTACTGCTTTCCGAAAGCATCCTCACCCGACTTACACCCGATCTCAGCGGATACTCCATTCCGGAAGCCGATCCGAAAACCATGCCGGCCGTGTTGGATGTTGCGCACCTCACCCCGACATACCAATTAGTCTACCTAAATCAGAAGATTCTCTATTACTACCCCCACGGAACTTCATTCCTGTGCCTTCCTTTCGTAGCGCTTTTACGAGCCGCAGGCATATCGGTTACTGAACCTGATGGCGCTTACGTGCAAGCCAGGGAGAGACGCGAACAACTCCTTCTAGCTTCATTGCTGATGGCGGCGTTTACGTGCCTGGTTTTGCGGACCGCTGAACAGATGCTGCCCCTGTCCTGGAGCTTGCTTGTGGCGCTCGGCGCTACGTTTGGCACCCAGATTTGGAGTTCGGCTTCCCGCGCGCTGTGGTCGCATTCATGGGAAGTGGTGCTGGGCGCACTCGTAATTCTTGAACTTCTAAGAAGTGAAAAGAACGGCGCGGTTCCACGAATGGCGTGGGTGGCGACCATCCTTTCGTGGATGTTTTTTGTCCGGCCTACCGGAGCGGTGGTCGCCGGCGCCGCGACGATCTACATGATTGTGCGCTATCGCGAGCGAAGCTTTCCGTTGCTGCTCACGGGCGGTTGCTGGCTGGCCGCCTTCGTCGTCTATTCTGAATATACCTTTGGTCAAAGTCTGCCCTCGTATTATCGGCACGACTTTCATCTGACGCGCAACTCGCTGATCGCCTTTGCCGGCAATCTTATCAGCCCTTCTCGCGGACTGTTCATTTTCGTGCCCGAGATTATGTTCATAGCCTTCATGACGGCAAGGTACTGGGGCGTGTTGCGCTTTCGTGGCCTCGCCACGCTGAGCATAGCCATCATATCGGCACACCTAGTCGTTCTTACCGGCGATCGGATTTGGTACGGGGGATGGTCCTACGGTCCGCGTCTGGCGACTGACCTGGTTCCCTGGTTTGCGCTGCTCGCGGTTCTGTCCCTTGACGCTTTTCGAGGCGAAGCCGGAGATCTGCGTATAAGTCGGCATTCGGCAGGCTCCCAAGCAGGTCGCCGAGACCGCGCAATTGCAATAATCGGCTGCCTGTTGCTGAGCTTGGGCGTGCTGATTAACGCCCGCGGCGCCCTATCTTCCAAAACCAAAGCCTGGAATGCGGCGCCCGGGCTCGATGAGAGGGTGTGGGACTGGAAAGACATGCAGATCTTCGCTGGAATCGGCCGTCACGAACGCGATCATGCGCGACTGCCGCACTAGTGAACGCATGCAAGGCGACTGCGAAATATTTGACTTACGCGGCATTAATGCATTCGCAATATAGTAACTCATTCATATAGTAACATAGAGTTTACTGACTATTCACTTAAATCCGGCGATCGAACCCCGCGTCATCTGCTAGCGTCCTGTCCGTGGACGCGAGGAGGTGACGATGAACGCCGATGTAGCAGTTTTTCAGATCGCAACGGGCCAGTCCCTTGTTACTCGACTCGCTTCCTGCGAGGCCGATGTTATCGAGGCTCAACGCTTACGATACCGCGTGTTTCGCGAAGATCACGGCCATCTTTCTTCAGATGATGAGGTACAACTCGATAGTGACGACCTTGACGCTGTCTGCGAGCATTTGCTGGTGTGCGAAGCGGTTGGCGGCAGGATAGTCGGGACTTACAGAATTCTGCCGGGCGATCGAGCGGGGCAAGCAGGTGGATTCTACTCGGAGCGCGAGTTCAATTTCGGCAGCGGCATCGCGCCGGTAATGCGTCGCGCGATCGAAGTCGGACGCGCTTGCGTCGCGCCGCAGTGGCGAAATGGCGCGGTGATCATGCGGCTGTGGGCAGGGCTGGCGGCGTTCGCGTCGAATCACGGCTACGAGTACCTGGCCGGATGCTCCAGTGTAAGAATCGACAACGATCCTGCTCGAGCAGCGTCGATTTGCCGGGAGGCGATGCGAGCGAGTCCCGGCCCGGCAGCCTGGAGGGTGTCGCCTCGCGTTCCTTTTTCCCTTGAAGTCGCGCCGAGCCACGCAGCGGTCACAATGCCGCCGCTGCTCAAGGGCTATCTGCGGTTGGGCGCTTACGTATGCGGCGCTCCAGCGTGGGATCGCGATTTCGATACTGCGGATCTGTTCACGGTGCTGTCAATTAACCGTTTGGACCAGCGCTATGTACGCAGATTTTTTGGCAACGCTTGAAGGTTCGTTTGTCCCGCTCCAGGAGCCGGACGATCGCGCTCGGGCGACGCCTGTTGCTCTGCGCGTCCTGCGATGCCTCATGCTGTTTGTACACCTCATTTATGTATGGTTGGTCTCGGTAGCCATTATGCCGTGGCTCGGAGAAACGTCGCGTCGAAATCTGATTCGCGCGTGGTCGCGCCAGATGCTGGGAATCCTTGGCATCAAAGTCGAGTTGCGAGGAAGAGCATCAGATGGCGCGGCAGCATTGATCGTCGCAAATCACATCTCGTGGACGGATATGTACGTGCTTAATGCCGTGATGCCCTGTCGATTCGTCGCGAAGTCGGAGGTCGCGCAATGGCCGATCGTCGGGACTATCGCAAAGCAGACGCGTTCGCTCTTTATCGTGCGCGGACATCGCCGTGACGCGATGCGGGTGAAGAATCGGGTCGCGGCGGCGTTGCGCAGCGGCGACACGGTTGGACTTTTCCCCGAAGGCACGACGGGGGACGGGACCACGCTCAAGCGCTTCTTCCCTGCGATCGTACAGGGCGCAATCGATGCAGGCGTCGATGTCCAGCCGGTCGCGTTGCGATACCTGGACAATGCGCGGCGCGTCAATCTTGATGTTGCTTACGCCGATGACGTTACGTTGCCGCAATCGATCATGTCGATGCTGCGCCATCGCGTCATCTACGTCGAGGTCGCGCTCCTCGATCCTGTTTCGTCGCAGAGAACGACGCGCCGCGAAGTTACCCGGCGCGCTCGTCGCGAGATCGCCGCGGCGATGAATCTCAGCGAGTTCGAGCCTCCCTGTCAAAGTCCCGAATGGGCGAGCGGCGGTTCCGGCGTGGGAACTACGATCGATACCGCACAGGCGAGAGAGCCCTCCTATTCGTCCTGAACGCCCGCGCACGCTTTCGATTCCTCCTTGCGGTCAGACACCTCGCGGTCTAAGTCGTTTCATTGGGAGAAGCCTGCCATGAAACGACCGGCCTTGGCGCTCGCTCTGGCTATAGGGGTGTGCGGATGCTCGCAAATCGAGAGTGCTGTCCGCGCTCGCGACGCCGCGATGGACGAGGCTGCGGCGCGGATGATCGTCGTGCAAGGGCCGTCAATTCCGAACCACCCGCGCTACACAGCGCTCGGGCCCGTGCACGGCCATTGCCATGTAAACCCTGAGAGCAACGACGTCGTCCCGACGGGAGACAATCTGCGGCAAGCTGCGTATCGGAAGTACGGCGCCCAGGCTGATGGAATCGTCGGCGCGCGCGCCTGGTTCGTCGCAGATTCGGAATCGTCCGGAGTATCGGAACCCGGAACGTCCAACGGTCATTACGAATGCGAAGGCGTCGCCATCCACTTCGAAGAAAACGAAGCGACCAAGTGAGGCAAAAGTTTGCCGCCGAATCTTTTCCCACTGCCCGCAAAAGCCTCTCCCTGACCATGGAGAGGGCAGGGAGAGGGTACTCACTGCCTACTTCGCTACTCGCCGTACTTCGATTTCTGCTCGTTCGCGATTTTCTGCGAGGCCGACATCCAGAGTTTTTTCAAGTCCTTCGGCAACTGGCTCATGACATCCCACGCCTCGCCTTCCATCCCACTGGGACTGCCGAGCAACTTCTGCAGCACGGCGAAAACAGTCACGACCGCGCGTTCGGCTTCGGTGTCGTCGGCCAGCCCCGCCATCCGGCGAACCTCGCCGACGAACTCGAGTTCATGGACGCGTCGCACTTTGCGATCCGGTCTCTCAAGCGACATCCACATCATCTTGAGCCGTTTCGGGAGCTGCGCGGCGACGTGTTCGGCCTCGCGCGGAGTGATTCGATCGCGAAGTTCCTGGAAAACCGCAAATGTCAGCGCCTCCGCCCGCCGAAGGTCGGACCCTACAAGTTTTGCGACCTCATGAAGGAATTTCTGATCATCCATGGCATGCCTCGATAGCTGTCTTGGCAGCATATCAAAATGGCCTACTAATGGCTCATCCCAAGCGCGTTCGGAAAGCTCCTTATTTCATTGATGTTTTCCAAGTAAAGCGGCGAAGGTTTATCGAATGGTACTTGCGCGCCTGGAACATCGTGGCTAAATGATAACTGTGGCTTAAAACATGCATTAGCTTGTCGAAACCGTGACGGGAATCGCAAGGAACTCACCGAAGTACGGGCCAACGCGTTTTGACCCAACGTAGTGAGATCCAAACTGCCTGTCCGGGATGGAGAGATAAGCCGCATGGCAACAGCACCAAATATGGGAACATCCGCTCACAAGCGACTCGAATCTCTGCGTCAAATACTTGAGCATCTTCGCGCCGAGACCTATCTCAAAGTTCGCGAATTCCGCCGCGATCAGGAGCAGGAACTTGAGCCTCCTCCTGCCGACGAGGTGGACGCGGCACGCTCGACGGCCGATATCGAAACCCATGCCAGCCTGATCGAGCGCGCCGAAGATCGTCTGCGCGCGATCGACCAGGCGCTGGGACGCGTAACGCGCGGAGTCTATGGAATCTGCGCCGAATGCGGCGACGATATTCCGATCGAGAGACTGCGCGCGCTTCCGTTCGCCGCCCTATGCGTCGATTGCCAGAGCAAACGCGGCAGTGGCCGCAGATCCGGAATGGGCGCGATAGTCGAGCCGTACAGCAACCAATGGAGCGCGCCGCGCGAAATGTCCTCGACGGACGACGGCCGAGGCTTTCGCATCAGTATGGCCGAAGATATGGCGTCCGGCAGTATCGCCGACTCCTTCGCACCCGAAGAGGACGAGGGTGGCAACATGGGCGAGCCGAAACGTAAGCGCGGCCGCCCTCGGAAAAACCCTGTCAAGTAACATTCCCGTGCGGATACTGCCGTCTTATGGGCGGCGGTATCCGTCCCTCGCAGGGTCTTGGCGGGGGTCCGCTTGACATATAGGCTCAATAACGCCGTCGGAAATAAAATTCGGCGGCGTTTGTTCCAGGAAAAGGGGATATATCCAAGATGGCCTCGCGACCCGTTGCCAATGGTTCCATCTCCTTCGGGTTGGTATCGATACCGGTGAAGCTCTTCTCCGCGACGCGCTCGCGGTCGGTAAGCTTCCACCTGATCCACGCCAAAGATAACAGCCGCATCCAGCAGCGCATCTATTGCCCCGTCGACGACGCGATCGTCGACCGCAGCGAACTCATCCGTGCCTTCGAGATCGAAAAGGGCAAGTACGTTCCCTTTAGCAACGAAGAGCTGGAGAAACTCGAGGCGCGCGAGAATCAGGCTGTCGAAATAACGGAATTCGTCCCGCTCGCGCAGGTAGATCCGATCTTCTTCGACAATGCCTACCATCTTGGATGCGAACCCGCTGCCGAGCGCGCCTACAAGCTGCTTGCCTCGGTTATGAACGAGAGCAAGCGCGTGGCGATCGCGCACTTCACGATGCGCAACAAGGAGCATCTGGTGATCATCCGCCCGTACGAGAAGGGGCTGATGATGCATACGATGTACTACGGCGACGAGATCGTCGAAGCTGCGGATATCGATCGGGGAGAGTCGGCGAAGGTAAACGATCGCGAGTTGGAACTCGCCAAGCGGCTTGTCGATGATCTGACCGAGAAGAAGTTCGATCCCGCCAAGTATCACGACACCTATCGCGAGCGCGTGCTCGAAGCCGCGCAGAACAAGGCGGCAGGTCAGGAAGCGGTCGCGACGCCGGCAGAGGAGCATCGCGGCAAGGTTATAGACCTGATGGCGGCGCTTAAGGCTTCGCTCGAAAAGCGCGGAGAGGGGAAAGGCAACGCGCGAGCGGAAGCCGAGGAAGAGCCGGCAGAGCAGGTGCGCGCCGCTTCGGCGTCGGGCGACCGCCGCCCCGCATCGCGCTCTCGCGCGACAGCATCAAAGGCCCGCAAGCGCGGGTAAGCGTCGCGCTGGCCGGTATTGTGCGCCGCAGATTCTTTCTAGCGATCCCTAATGGCCCGAGATTCCTCGCTCCAAGCAGCGCTTCCGCTCGGAACGACACACAAAGCGCTGCCTCTTTGTCACTCTGAGCGAAGCGAAGAATCTCATTCCACTTAAATGGGTTATGTACACGATTTGTGGAACGCCACGTCGAAGGGTGCTAGCCTGAATGGGCAGTAACACTCCCGAGTTGGAAGAGAAAATGGAGAAGCAGTTCGTGGAAAGCGCAAGAGCGTGTCTGGAAAACGGTGACAGGCTTCTTTCCGATGCTGATGTGTTGTCGTCAAGCCCTACGTCGCTTGCGTTGGCCGTCCTAGCAGAGGAGGAGTTCGCTAAAGGTTTTCTGCTCTTTCTGGTTGCGCAAGGCGTGCTTCCTTGGAGAACTGATGTTAGGCGCGCAGCCCGAGATCATTCCTGTAAACATCTGCTGTCGGCACTGATGGAGTACGCCGATCCAGATGTTGAGGAAATGAGCGCGAGGATAAAGAGGTTTCAGGACCGACACGAGGAGATCATGAAGCTTCTGGACGAGATGCGGCGGTTGCCGTCGCTCAGGGAGGTTGACGGTTTTTCTGAGAAGATGGCCCTGATCGACAAACAGAACGCGCTGTGGCGAGATGTCGCTGTTCTGGAGAGTGAACAGGACGCGGAAGATGCTTTCCCGCCCAGCATAGCTGACGCGATAAACATTCTGCGCCACACAAAAATTGGCCGATGGGAATGCGGCTACGCATACGATGATGAGGAGTACGATCGCAAGGTGCAGGCCATTGCTGATGGCGCACGAGACCGAGAAAAGCAGCGCGGCCTCTACGTTGGTGTCGATAAGACTGGCGCGGTTTGCAGTAGGCCCGATGGGATCACCGAGGAACGGGTTGTAGAGGCGGTGGAGCGATCGAACAGAATGCGCCAGGCTTTGCAGCGATTCTTGGAGCACGGCTGCGCTGGGATCGAATTCGACCGATTGGCCAAGAATCTGAAGGTGATGTTTGCAACCCTTAGATCATAGCCGTCGTGACTCAGACGTGCGACAGCGAAACCAGCGCTTCCAATTTCGAGAGGGCGGGGGCGAGGTCTTGTTTGTCTTCGATAGCGTCAAGAAACGGATCGCGGCGCATCCGCTCCATCCGCTTCAGAATTGTCTTGATCGTGAACTGACCCGGATCGAGGGTCGGCCTGAGATCCTCGATTCGAAGCGGCGCTGATACCGGCGCGCCCGGAATCGGTCGGACCGCATACGGAGCCGCTATCGTTTTGCCGTATCCGAGTTGAAGATAATCGATATAGACGCGGCCTTTGCGAGCGCTCGTCACGCGCTGAATCGTCGCAAGCTCAGGTATCCGCGACTCGATGACGCGCGCCACCAGTTCCGAGAACGTCTTCGCCTGCTCATAGGTGTACGCGGGCTTGAGGCCCACGACGACATGCAATCCCATCTGTCCCGAGGTCTTAACGACTGAGCGCAGCCCGATCTCGTTGAGAACGTCGATCGTCTCGCGCGCGACCTTGATCGCATTGGGCGTCGTCGAGCCTTTGGGATCTATATCGAAGAGCAGCCAGTCGGGATGCTCAAGGCTGCCGACACGCGATGACCAGATGTGAATCGGAATCGTCCCAAGGTTGGCGACATACGCGAGCGCCTCGGCGCTCTCAAGGATGAAGTATTCGATATCGCGCTGGGAATCCTCCGAATATATCGACTCGCGACGAATCCATTCGGGCACGAACTCCGGCGCGTCCTTTTGATAGAAGCTCTTGCCCTCGATTCCGTCGGGATAGCGGACGACCATCACGGGCCGGTCCTTCAGATAGGGGAGCATCCACGGCGCGATCGCTCTGTAATACTCGACGAGATCGCCCTTTGTGTAGCCCTCCTTCGGCCAGAACACCTTGCCGGGATTCGTCACCGTCGCGCGCGGCGCGGACGCTTCTTCGAGGATCGGGGGCGGCGGCTCGTTCGCCGCAACTGCGCTCGACGAGACCGCAGCGGAGCCGAACGTATCTTCGTAGCCGCACGCGCGGGGGTCGGCGTCCTCGACCAGGCGCAGGAAACTGGGATGGCGCGCGCATCCGTCGTCGG
>Ga0335069_10001204_pt1 | contig 41909 bp, 59 predicted proteins | sample Lox_Sample_11_FD_206714 | JGI IMG/M metagenome (GOLD analysis project Ga0335069, IMG submission 206714) | Soil microbial communities from Loxahatchee National Wildlife Refuge, Florida, United States - Lox_Sample_1.1 | ecosystem: Environmental > Terrestrial > Soil > Wetlands | place: USA...
CTGGCTGGGGGGGGTGGCCGATCCTTACCCCCCCCCGGGTGGGGGGGGGGGTCGGGCGCCAACCAACCCCCCCCCCCCCCCCCCCCCGGACAGACGCGCGGCCGGCGAGGAAGCCGAGTTCCCAATCGGCGCGGTTAACGTCGGGCGAAAGCGGGCCGATCTTCTTCAGCGCCTCTCGATCGCTCTCTGGGGTGGTAGAGCGGGAGGCGAGGGCGTCTGCGAGGCGTCGCATTAGTTCGATGTGGTAGCGCAGGTTCCGTTCCTGCTCATCGGTGCGCTCGTCGTTCATGCCGTAGCACATGGCGATCCATTCGCGCGCTTCCTGAATCAGCGCCTTGTCGTCTGGGTGGGGGGTGGGAGGGTTAGTCATGGTTCGTACCGTTGGGCTCGGGGGTATCGTCTTGGCGCCCAAGAGCGCCATCGGCGAAAGGCCCGTTCGGCTTCTGGTCACAGGCGAGCACTGTCACCACGCGGTTCTCGGCCATGCAGATCTGGACGCCTTTTGTGTGGACAACGTCTGGACACATGCCCGTCGTGTTTGCGGGGCCTTCAACATGGCGCACACAACCGGCAAGCGCGGCGGCAAATACTAGCGCGGTTAGCGTAGTCTTCTCTGCCTCAGTCATTGGTGCGGGTCCGGGGATGGGGGAAAGCTCGCAAGTAGAGCATCGGCCAACTGCTCGGCGGCGGCTTCCGTCAGGCGATAGTTTCTGTCGGTGTCGAGTTGATCGAAGCTGTCTAGACGATATTCGCCCATGAGAACCTTCAGCATCTCAACCCGCGTCGGCCTCCACTGTCCGGTCGAGATCGCGCGGACTTTGGTGATGGCTTCGATGTAGCCCGCGACGAAGGCTTCCTTATCCAAACGGCCCTTCAGATGCGGAGACGCGACGCGACGCGCCAATTCCGCCTCGTAGGCGGCTTCAGCGGCGGCGACTTCGGCGGGGGTGGGGGAGTCAGGCATCAAACAGCATCCGCTTGTTGGGCTTAAACTGGATCACGACGCCGACGCGGGGCAGCGGAAGGATGTAGAGGCGACGCTTGCCAGCGTCCCAGAACGCGCCGACCCAGAGATCGTACCAAGCGAAGATCGGCTTGATGCTCGCGGCTCATCCTCCTTGGGGTCCTGGCGAGGGGGTGTTGGCCATAGCGGTGGCACAACGGCGGCGGCGAAGAGTGCGCATACGGCGGCTTGCCACCACGCGTGATCAGCGACACACGCAGCGGCAAAAATGATCAGCAACAAAGCTCTCATTTCGCCCTCGCTCGGATCAAGGCTTCGGCGAGTGCCCTGAACCACGACATTCGGCTTTGAACGATCCCGTATTTCTTGCCGTTCGCGTGGGTGTAAGTGACGTCAACGACTGCATCGGGCGGGACAGCACTCGACGCCACCTTGTCGATGTCGCAGATCGGAGCCGCCGCTTCCATAAGTCCCTCAACCAGGGCGGTGAGGCGGGATAGTTCGGATCGGAGCGTGTCGTTGTCGGACTGGAGGGCGACGTTCTTGTTGGCCACGGCGTCTGATGTCCGTCTCCATTCCTCAGCGATATCATTGGCTTTTCGCCACTGAACTTCGCGCTCCTCAACCAGGGCGGCTTGGGCGCGATAGGCGGTTAGGAGGGTGCGGAGGTCTTTGCTGTGCCGATCCCAGAAGCGGTCGGTGAATTGCGAACCGAGTTCGTCCTGCCTCAGTGCTTCCTCCAGCCGCTTCAGGGCCTCTTCGGTTGGGTTAGTCATGGGGCATCCCGATAGTCGGGCGCGGGGGAAGCGCTGTGGGTCGCCTCCCCCGGCCCTGCCGTCGCACGCCCTGCGGGGGCTGAGGCTGCGGCGGGTTCAAATGGCATTGGCGGCGCGCTTCCAGTCCCGCGCCTGCTCGACAGCGGCGTTCAGATCCCGCGCCAGACCGTCGTAGACGGTCGCCAGGATGCCGCCGGGGAACGTCTGCGCCTTGGTGCGCCAGTCGCGGACGTAGTCTTCCGCCGCGTCGATCGGCACCACGGCGCCGTCGTCGGTCAGGATGTCGCCGCCGGAAGAGTGGAACATGGGGAAGTCCTCAGATTGAGGCTGCACACTAGGACTTGACATCATCAGCGGTCAAGCGGAAAAGCGGGACATGACTGAAGATGACGTCCGAGAGCTTCTGAAACAGCAGGTCACCGTCGCCGGCGGGATCACTGCATGGATCAATGACCGCGACATGTCTGTCCAATACGTCAGCGACGTACTCAAAGCGAGACGCGCGCCGGGTCCTGCGATCCTGGCGGCGCTGGGGCTCGAGCGGCGAGAGCCGACCTACGAGCCGCGTGAGGCATGAAAGCCCTCTACGCCTTCAAGGTCCACAACGGCTACGCGCTTTATCGGACGGCCGATCCGCGCTGCGACGACTTCGTCGCCCTGATCGGCTTCAGGACCGCGCGGACCTGCAACGGCCATTACCGCGCGTCGGATGGGTGGGAGATGGTCGATTACGAGATCGTCTGGCCGGAAGCCTACCCTTGCGGTCATCCCTGGACCGAAGAGAACACACAACGGAACATCCACGGCCAGGGTCGCTGCAAGACGTGCAATCGGCTGAACGCTCGGCGAGCTGCGCGAGACAAGGCCCAGGCCAACCGCGAGGCTTCGGCGGCGATGCGGGGGGATGCATGAGCGCCTGGGACATCACCGGAGCGATAATCTGGTCGATCCTGCTCGTCGCGTGGACGTGGGAGCTGCATCGTCACCCGGCCAGCGACCCGTATTGGGAAAGCAAAAACAGTCGGGCAATGGGCCAGCTCATGACCACCGTGGTGCTGGCGCTGGATATCTTTTGCATCGCCCGGCTGTTCGGGGCTCACGCATGACCCTCATCATCGCAGCGATTCTGATCTACGGCTTCAAACTGCCCACCTGGATGTTCGCCGCAGCGGCGTTCGTCTGGGTCTGCGAACAGGTGCTCAATGGGGCGATGTTCGGCGACAGGTGGCGCGCGCTCGGCGCCGCCATCGATGTCCTGGGGCGCAAGATCGACGCTGTCGATCACGAACTCTTTCTCTTTAGGCTCCGTCGATGACCCTCCGCATCTCCTTCAGCGTCCCCGGTGAGCCGCGCGGTAAGGGACGCCCACGATTTGCCAAGGGCCGGGCCTACACCGATGCGGCGACGGCGTCCTATGAGAACCTGATCGCCATCAACGCTAAGGCCGCGATGGCGGGCCGTGAGCCCCTAGCGACGCCGGTGGACGTTTGGGTGCGGATCAACATGCAACCGCCCTCCAGCGCCTCCAAAAGCCGCATAGCGTTGATGCTGTCGGGTGATCTGCGTCCGATCAAACGCCCAGATATCGAGAACGTCGCCAAGGCCGTGCTGGACGCGATGAACCAGATCGTGTTCCGCGACGACGCTCAGGTCTGCGGACTGCGGGTCGCCAAGTTCTACGACTCACAGCCGGGACTGACGATCGACGTAGAGGAGGTGCTGCCGTGAGCGACGCTCCGAATGCCTTTCCGCTCTCCTGGCCAGTTGGCCGCCCGCGCACGCCCTGGAGCCAACGCGCCAAAGGGTCGTTCTCTGGAACACGCTCCACGATCATGGATCGACTGGAAGCGCAGGTCCGGTTGCTCGGCGGCAGGTGGCTGGTTGTCTCGTCCGACCTTCCGCTTCGCCGCGACGGACAGCCCCACAGGGGTGCGGCAGAACCGGCCGATCCGGGCGTTTGCGTCTATTTCGAGATGAAGGGCAAGCCGTATGCGATGGCTTGCGACCGCTACGACTCCCTTGCCCAAAACATCGCGGCCATCGCCAACCATATAGACGCGACGCGTCGGATAGAGCGCTATGGAGTCGCGACCGCCGCCGAATCCCTTCAAGCGTTTGAGGCCCTTCCGGCGCCTAAGCGCCCCCACGAAATCCTAGGCGTGCCGCCTAATGCGACGCCAGAGCAAATCCGAGCGGCATGGAAGGCCAAAATGGTCACGGCGCACCCGGATAAGTCAGGATCGCACGAGGCCGCCGCCGAACTGAACGCGGCGCGCGATGCCCTGTTGGCGAGTGTAGTATGAGCCGCTGGAGCCGAGAGGCCGCGATGTGGGCGCGCGTGGCGGAATACAGACCTGGGCCGTCGTTGTGGCGCAGAGCGTGTCTCATGAACGCCCTGAAGATCATCCGCCAGTACGGCTCGCGCCGGGTGCGCGAGGAGGCGGCGGAGTTGCTGATGATGCTGAAATGAACGCCTTCCAACGCCATCACATCGACCACCTGTCGCCCAGCGCCATCAACGCCTGGATCAACTCGCCCTCGCTGTTCGTGCTCGAACGTCTGCTGGGCCACCGCTCGCAGATGGGCGCTTCGGCCCACCGCGGCACGGCGACCGAGATCGGGGTCAGCGCCGGCCTCTTCGACCACGACCTGCCGCTCGAGGACTGCGTCGCCGCTGCACTGCCGGTCTATGACCGCCTGACCGCGCTCAGCGGCGATCCGAAACGCGACGACGAACGCAAGGTCATCCCCGGCATGGTCGAGCAAGGCTTGGCGCTGCGTGAGCGCGGACGGCCGATCGTCCCCAACATCGAGGGCCGCTTCAAGGACACGCCGCCGCAGCACAAGATCGAGGTGATGCTGCCAGGCGTCCCGGTGCCGGTGATCGGCTATCTGGATTGGCTCTACGACGACCAGATCGTGGATCTGAAGTCGACGCTGCGGGTGCCGTCCGCGATGAGCGAGCCGCACCTGCGCCAGGCGTCGGTCTACAAGACCTTCCACAAGACCCGGCGGGTGCACTTCTTCTACGTCAGTGATAAGCGCGCCGTGCTGCACACCCTGACCCGCGAGCAGTATGACGTGGCCATGCGCGAACTGATCGGCGCGGCGACGCGCCTGGAGCGGTTTCTGGGCCTGTCCGACGATCCGATGGAGCTCGCGGCGCTGGTGCCGCACTCGTCGGAAAGCTTCTACTTCAACGACCCGGTGACCAAGGCGAAAGCGATCGAGGTGTTCGGGTACTGAAGCGACGGGCGCGCGGCCCATTCCGCGCTACACGGAGAACGGTAAAATGGCACTCGGTTTAGCGACTCAAACGGCTTCCGGCGACTTCGCCGAGATCATCAAGTACGACGCCCGCGCCGGACGGTTCTTCCGCATCGACCGCGCCCAGGACGACTACGGGCAATGGGAGACCAAGAACGTCGAGATCACCGACAAGTTCGCGGCGATCTTCGACCTGGAGACCATCGAGGTCGGATGGGCGCTGTTCGCCAACGGCGTGGCGCCCAGCTTCGTGATGGCGCCGCTAGGGCAATCATTTCCAGAAAAGCCGGGCGACAACTTCAAGCAGGGCTTTCGAATGCGGGTCCAGCTTGGCGCGCCTTCGGCCGGCGGGTCGGAGGCGGTGCGAGAGTTCGCCTCGTGCGCCAAGGCGGTGATCAACTCCGTGGATGCCCTGCACACCGCCTACACGGCCGAGAAAGCCAAGCATCCCGGCCAGCTTCCGGTGGTGATGATGAAGGGCTCGACGGCGGTGGTCTCGTCCGGCAAAGGGCAGTCGTCGACCAACTACGCCCCGAACCTCGAGATCGTGAAATGGGTCCCGCGCCCGGCGGAGTTGCCCGGACCCGACAAGGCGCATGCGTCGCTGCCGAAAACGGCGCCTGCGGCCAACCTGTCGGACGAGTTTGACGACGAGATCCCGTTCTAGCGGTCGTTGACAGTGTAGCTGTTCCGCCCAAAGACTGACCCCGCCAGCGCGGAACTGGCGGGGTCTTTCTATTCGTCGCGTCAACCAAGCGGGGGAGAGCCGCCATGACCGATAATAACGACAGCCAACCCCCGGTCAACGTCTCGCCGATCCTGGCCCAGGACGAGGCCGCGGCGCTGCAGCATCTGAAATTACTGTTCGGACGCGCCCACCAGGGCAAAATCGAGCTGACCCACATCCACACCGGCGGCGGCATCGTCTCGCGCGTGTTCGAGCTCGGCGAGGAAGAGGAAGGTGTCGCATTAGCCTTACGGAAAAATAGAGAACCGGGCTGGAACGCCTATGTCGGCGCCGCCCTGCGACACCCCGACACCTTCCCCGGCGGGGTCGCCAGCGACGAGCATTTCTTCCGCAGCTACGCCCTCTGGGCCGACGCCGACAGCGAGGCCCAGGTGCTCAGCGCCCAGAAAGCCTGCCGCGAGGCCGGCCTGATGCCGCCGCTGGTGGTGATCACCGGCATGATCCCGGAGCGCCGCCTGCAGCTCTGGTGGCCGCTGGAGACGCCGATCGACAGCATCGATGTCCTGCGCCGGCAACTGCGCGGCATCGCCGTGGCGCTGGGAACCGATCCCAAGGTCTGCACCGGGAAGCAGTTGATGCGCCTGGCCGGGTCGCTGGCGTGGCCGAAGCCGGACAAGCCGGGAAGGGTGCTCGAGCAGGTTAGGATCTATCAGCCGGCGGCCGCGGTGCAGGAATTCCCGCTCGAGCAGATCGAACGGATATGGGCGCCGTCCGAGCGGTTCGAGTCTGGGGTTGCGACCGATATTGTCGTAGCGCCCGCCGGTTCCCTCGGGCTTGACGAAAAAGTGATGGACGGGAGGGAGACCTACGCTTTCCGCCTGGTGCGCGCGACGCTGCGCGAATGGATCTCGACGCGAGACACCATCCCCACGCCAGACAGTCTCTACCTCGAGGTGGCGCCGACCTACCTGGCCAGGGCCGATCAGTCGCGGCCAGGCCGCGGTCCTGAGTTCCTGAAAACCAAGGTGGTCGAGGCGCTGCGTGCATTCCATGCCGGCCAGATCCCAGGAATGAAGACCGTCGATGAGGCGCGCGAGACTTGGGCCGAACATCATCCGACGGTGGAAGACGATGACCCCGACGACGAGCCGGTAACGTCCAGCAGTTTGCATGGCGAACCGCCGCCGCGGCGATGGATCGTTCCCGACTGGATCGCCCAGGGCGCGGTCAACAGCCTCTATGGCGATGGCGGGCTAGGCAAGACCCTTCTGGCCCAGCAACTGGCCTGCAGCGCCTCCCTGGGGGCGCGGTGGCTAGGTTTGGAGACAACCAAGTCGCGCACCCTGGCGGTGCTGTGCGAGGACGACCTGGGCGAGCTGCACCGGCGCCACAACGACATCAAGGCGGCGCTGGGCTACGGCGTCGGCAATCCGTTCGACGACGCCTTGCTCTGGCCGCGCATCGGCCGCGACAATCTGCTGATGCATTGGGGCTCGGCCAAAGCCGCCAGCCCCGGCCCGTTCCTGGAGAAACTGGAGCAGCGTCTCGACCGGCTGGAGCCGTCGCTGCTGATCCTGGACACCCTCGCGGACTTCTACGGCGGCCTCGAGCTCGACCGGCTGCAGGTCAACTACTTCGTCAAGGCGATCCTGGGCGGCATGATCCGCCGGCGCCCGGGCCTGACCATCCTGCTGCTGGGGCATCCCAGCGTCCGCGGCATGGAGTCCGACGCCGGCTTCAGCGGCTCCACGGCCTGGAACAACGCCGTGCGTTCACGGCTCTATCTGACCCGGCCGAAGGATGGCGCCCAGGGCGACCGGATGCTGACTCGCGGCAAGGCCAACTACAGCGCCAGCGGCGCGGAAACCGGGCTCCGCCTCACCTACGAGTCCGGCGTCTTTCGCCTGGTCGAGGAAGTCGACGAAGGCGATCCGATCCTGTGGGCGGCCAAGCAGGAAGTGATCAAACGCACGGCCGCGGCCTGGCGTTCGGATGCGCCGCTAAGCGCGCTCAAGACGCACCCCAGGGCGATCGCCAAGGTGCTGTTGCCTGCGCTCTGCAACGACGGGTTCAGGCGCGATGTGGCCCTGCAGGCCATCACGGCTTGTGTCGAGGATGGTCTGATTTATGTGTCGAGAGCTCACGGAAAACGCGGTTTTCGGGCAGGGTCGACACGGGACTATGACTGAAATCATTGAAGAAAAGTGCGTGTCGCGTCGCGTGTCGACACAGGCGTGTCGTCGACACGCTTATTCTTCAATTGTTTCATGGGTTTATGGGGTCGCGCGCGTATGCGCGTGCACGTAGGATGTTACACATCCTAGGTCGGGGGCATATCGCGCTGGCCCCCGATTGGGCCAGCGCGACACGCCCCCTCCCAGACCGAAATGGAGAATGACCGGAATGCCCAAGGTCTCGAACGAAGAATGGAGGCGCCGGACCCAACGAAGGGCCTATGACGCCGCCATCAAGGCGCAGAACGAAAGCCGGCGTTCAGCGCCACCCGAGCCAGGCGAAGAGAAGGCCCCACAGCGCCGCGCTGAGGATGATGGCCCAACATAGCCCGGTGATGCTCCGAGCCCGCTGGCGACGCTTCCAGGGGCCGCTACGGCGATATCTGAGCTCGTTCGCCGAATGTCGGTTGGACCAGGTCATTGCGAGCACCCATTAAGAGCGGCGACTATCATCCACGGCATACCGAGGATCGTGATCGCGAAGACGATGATGGCCATGAAGCCGGCGAGTTCTATCCAGTCGCGCTTGTTCATCATTCCGCAGCCTCCTTGCTGACAGTCTGGGCGCCCTTCAGCACCCGATAGACGCTGGAGCGGTGACACTTCAGCGCCGACGCGATCGCCGCCGGGGTCATCCCGGCAGCGCGCATGCTCACGATGTCCGACGCCATCCGTTCGACGGTGGCTGGACGACCTTTGAACTTGCCGAGAGCCTTCGCCCGGACGATCCCGGCGCGCTGACGCTCCAGCATCATCTCCCGCTCCCAGGCGGCGACAGCTCCCAGGACGCTCAAGGTGAGGCGTCCAGTGGCCGACGCCGTGTCGAGGTTGAGCGAGAGCACCTTCAGACCGACGCCGCGGCCCCTCAGATCCTCGTCAAGCCGCAACAGACCGACGACGGAGCGCTCGAGCCTGTCCGGCTTGGTAACGACCAGCGTATCGCCCTCGCGCAGCCACTTCAGGCAAGCCATGAGCTGCGGGCGTTCTTCCGCCAGCGCCGAGACGTGCTCGGAGTAGCAGCGTTCCACGCCCGCGCGCTTCAGCTCGGCGAGTTGGTCCTCAAGGCCAGCGACCTGGTCGGGCGTGCTGGTCCTGCAGTAGCCGACTAGCATGGCGACCTCGTCGCGCGCGCAGCCGGCGGTCGTTTTGCGCCGAAGGACCCTATTGCGACAGTGGTTTGTGAGTTCGGCCGTGGGCGGTTTGCGCCCGACGCGGTTCGTCTTTGCATGATTGCGACCCTCCTCAGTCAAGTCGCAATAGAGTGGGTATCCTGTTATGCGACGTCGCACAAGTAGAAAGTAACTCATGCGCGACAGATACGGCCCGATCCGACGACGAACTGCGTTCGCTTTAGGGCAGGGCCATGTGCGACGCCCCTGGGCCTGGTCCCCACCCTGGCGACCCCTCCTCGAGAGCGTTGTACGGGGCGACTGGGGACGGGGGAGGGTCGAGCAGATTTTTGAAGGCCTCCCCATTTCTGCGCTCCGGTTTTACGAAATCGGCCCGCGACCGTTGACAGTCGCGCAAACCAGCGCAAACCTTCGCGCGTTCATGGCTCCATGGACACTCCCTCCCGGAGAGGCGGCTGACGTCCTCAGCGCTGGCCGCCTCTCCTCCACGGCGAGGGGTCTGAGGAGATCGCGGCATGGCTGACGTGGTGGTGACGGCGGATGCGGTGAAGAAGCCGGCGGGCCCGGCGGTGACGCCGACGATCAAGGGGGCGCGGAACGAGACCTACGACAACACCGATCCGCATACGGGGACGCTGACGGCGGAAGCGCTGGCGCGGCGTGCGGAGATCCGGCGGCAGGTGGTGGAGGCTGGCAAGGCGGGCCTGGCGTCCTCTTGGCAAGCCGTGCTGACGGCGTGGAATGCGATGAAGGGGATCAAGTGATGTGGGCGGGATTCCTGCTCACCTTCATCCTTGGCGTGGACGTCGGCCTAATCCTTGCGCTGGCAGCGACCTTCGTCGGCAAGCATTTGGGTTATCGGGAATGAACCCCACCCCCCAACCCCCTGCCCCGGTGATGCGGTTCGCGGCGTCGGTGCTGCGGCATTTCCTGACGCTGGGGGCTGGAGCGCTGGTGGGCGCCGGAGCGTTGCCGGGTCAGGATGTCCCGCAGTTCGTGACGGTGGGGTTGGCGATCGCGCTGTGGGCTGTGGCGATGGTGTGGTCGTGGGTGGAGAAGGGGGCCGGCAAGGCGCCGGTGAAGATCGGGCAATGAAGGCGCCAATCCAGATGTGGGAAGTCGAGCCGGGTCGCTGGATCGTCGGCTACTGGTCGTCGGTCTTGTGGAGCTGGACAGGCCGCATGTTCAACAAGGTCACGCAGCGCGAATTCTCGACCGAGAAGGACGCGCTCGACTACATGGCCTGCAGTGTGAGGATGGTCGCATGAAGAAGCCGATGAAGCGCGGCGGCCCGAACCGTCCGAAGCAGGTGATGGGCGGCAAGAAGAAGCCGTATTCGGTGAGCCGGATGGACGACGAGGGGATGCCGGCGAAGTCGGCGAACCAGGTCGGCAAGGCGGGTGTGAAGTCGAAGAAGCGCCGGGCGGGGATGTGATGCTCCACACGGCGACCACCTTTCGGACCGATGATGGCAAGGTGACGGTGTCGGCGCTGATCCGGGGCGACGGGGTCGATCTGGTGACGCAGCGCCCAGGACATCGGGCCACGACGGTGCAGCTGACGGTCGAGCAGGCGCTGTTGGTGGCGGAGGCTCTGGTCAAGGCGTCGGCCGAATCCGAGGTCTTGGTTCTGTAATGCCGTCTGTCTCCCGCGCGCAGCAGAAGGCGATGCACGCCGCGGCGCGGGGCAAGTCGACGCTCGGGATACCCAAGAAGGTCGGCAAGGAGTTCTCGGCCGCCGACCACAAGCGCGGCAAGAAGAAGCTGCCGAAGAGGAAGTCGAAATGAGGCGCCTGCTGATCGCGTTGGCGCTGCTGCCGCTGGGGGCGTGTCTGTCCACGACCGGCACCACCAACTTCGATCACATGATGACGACGCTGGTGAAGAACAATCGCTGCCAGGTGAAGGCGTCGTTCGGCGCCCAGGCCGGGGTGATGAACGCGGCGTCGGGCGCCAATCTGAACGGTTCAATCGATTGTGAGCCCGCGCCGGAAGCGCCGACGAGCAATTCTGTTGCAGCGCAACCGCCGCCGCAGTAATCGGCCCCTCGAGTTCCTGCCACCTTCAGCCTTGAGCGGCGCCCATGCCGGAGACCTCCTTTGCGCCCGTCATCGGGTTCTGCACCACGTGCGGGAACCGGCGGGCGCATCTGGAGGCGACGCTGGGCTGGAACCTGTTCCACAACCAACACTATCCGAGGCTGAAGCACGTGGTGCTGGACTACGGCTCGACGGACGGGCTGGGACGGTGGATCGAGCGAAACTATCCGCGCGAGCTGAAGTCGGGGCGGCTGGTCTATTGGCGCCATGAGGCGCCGCACTTCCGCATGGCCCACGCCAAGAACATGGTCCACCGGCTGGCGATCGAGGAGGGCTGCGAGATCCTGGTCAGCCTGGACGCCGACAACCTGACCGGGCCGGGGTTCGCGGCTTACGTGGCGCAGCGCTTCGAGCAGGCCGAGGACGACCGAGAAGCGATCTTCCTCAGGGCGAGGGAGAACCATTGCGGACCAGGGCCGGGAGCGTGGTCGCGGATGCCGGGGGGCTGCGGTGGCCGGATCGTGGTGACCGCCAGCGCCTTCCTCTGCGCCGGCGGCTACGACGAGCAGTTCGAGCACTGGAGCCCGGACGACAAGGACTTCGCCCATCGCCTGGAGGTGCTGGGGTTCGCCCGGCATGGCATCCCGAAACGACACCTGGAGGCGATCCCGCATGGCGACGACGTGCGCTTCGCCAACTACGCCGGGGGGCCGTCGACGTCGAAGGGCATGGGTCCGCAGTTCCGGCTGCAGGGCCGCGAGAAGGTCTCGGTGGTCAACCGCGGCCGGTTCGGGATGGGCCCGGTCACCGACCGCGCCGGGGCAACGCGGCAGTTAGGCCCCGTCCCCACTCGCATCTTCGGCATCGGCATGCACAAGACGGCGACGACCTCGCTGGCGTCGGCGCTGCGCAAGCTGGGTTACGCGACCGGGCACTGGGAGTCGCCGATCTGGGCTCGCAACATCGTCAACGAACTCAGGGCCTGGAAGCGCTCGCTGACCCTGGAGGCCAACTACGCGGTGGTCGACTTTCCGATGGCCTATCTCTTCCGCGAACTCGACGCGTGCTACAAGGGGGCGAAGTTCATCCTGACCTTGCGGGACGAGGCGTCGTGGCTGAAAAGCGCCGAGATCCACTGGAAGCTCTACTACGACGAATGGGCCGACAACGGCTTCTCGCACGAGATGCACCGGCTGATGTACGGCCGCGACGACTTCGACGCGCACACCATGCTGGAGCGCTATTGCCGCCACAACGCCGAGGTGCTGGACCACTTCAAGGACCGGCCGCAGGACCTGCTGGTGATGGACATGAGCGCTGGGGCCGGATGGTCGGAGCTTTGCGCATTCCTGGGGCGACCGATCCCTGATATGCCCTACCCGGTGGAGTTCACGTCGAAGGAGCGGATGGTGACGGAGAGCTATCCATGATCGCGGCGCTCTATGTCGAGACCGGCGGCTGCTACTTCGGTCTGCCCGACGTCGATCCGTGGGACGAGACGCGTGACGCTCGGCGCTATTTTGGGCCGGATCGGGTGATCGCGCATCCGCCGTGCGCGGCATGGTGTCAGATGGCGCCGGTCAACCAGGCCCGTTACGGCCGACCGATCGGCGCAGACGGCGGCTGCTTCGAGGCCGCGCTCTGGTCCGTGAGGCTGTTTGGCGGCGTGCTTGAGCACCCGGCCGTCTCGATCGCGTGGCGCTACTTCGGTCTTCCGCGCCCGCCGCGCGAGGGATGGTCTGTTGCGGACGTCTACGGTGGTGCTGCCGCACAGGTCGAGCAGGGAAACTATGGCCACGCTGCGCGGAAAAAGACCTGGCTCTACGCGGTCGGCGTACCGCTGCCGGAACTGAAGTGGGGCGCCGGGCCGAAACCGACCGGCTGGATCAGCGCTGATCGCCCGCGCGCCGAGTTGGCGGCGATGGGCTTTCGGCAAATCCAGAAACCGGAAGCGAGGCGGACGCCGCTGGCATTTCGCGATATCCTGATCGAGATGGTGAGCCAATGATCGAGGTCTTCATCCCGCCGGCGTCGAGCCACATGCAGAAGGCCGAGTGGGACGACATCAGCGAGGAACTGCTGGTGGTCTGGCAGGACGGGTCGGCCTACTCGGTGCAGAACGTGCCGCGCGCGCAGTACCGGCGGATGACGATGGAACTGTCGCCCGGCGCCTACTTCCACCGCCAGTTCGGACGGGTGGCGCAGCAGGCGCCTTACGATTCCCTGGACCAGGCCGCGAGTGGCTGACGACCGCGCCACCCTCTTCGCCGAGCTCTACGCCGACCGGGTTCTTGCGCACGGCTTCCTGTTCTCCCACCGGCATTGGGACGCCGAGCCCGACTACAAGGCGGCGCTGATCGGCGACTTCCACTCCACCGAGAAGCATCGGCTGGAGATGGTGTTCCGCGGCGGCGGCAAGTCGACCACCGCCGAGGAGGCCATCGCGCTGGGGGCGGAGTTCCAGGACTTCCGCTACTGCCTGATCATCGGCAACACCATCGACCGGGCCTGTCAGCGCCTGCACTCGATCCGCCACGAGTTCGAGACCAACGAGCGCCTGAACCTGGTGTTCGGCGATCCGATCGGCCCGATCTGGAGCGCCGATCAACTCCTGCTTTCCAACGGGGTGATGATCCAGGCGCTGGGTCGCGGCCAGTCGCTGCGCGGCGCCAAGCACCTCGATCAGCGGCCGGACATGCTGTTTGGCGACGACCTGGAGGAGTACCCGGACGTCGCCACCGACAAGGCTCGCCAGGAGACCTTTCGATGGTTCACCCAGGACGTGCTGCCGGCCCTGGACCCGCACTATCGGGCGCGCATCGCCGCGACGCCGCTGCATCCCGAGGCGCTGCCGCCACGGCTGCAGGCGTCCGGGTGGGAGACGCGGCTGGTGCCGATCTGCCACCCGGGCCCGGACGGCAAGATGGTCTCGTCCTGGCCGGCCCGGTTTCCGATGACCGAGGAGGACGCCAAGGCGCTGGGCGGGCGCCGGGCGGTGGGCTCGGAGGTGATGGACCGGGGCTGGGTCCGGCCCAACTCCATCGACGCCATGCAGGACGCGGCCCAGCGCGCCGGGATGATGCGGCAGTTCCGGGCCGAGTACCTGTGCGAGCCAACCTCCGAGGAGTCGCAGACCTTCACCAAGGTGATGATCGAGGCGGCGAGGGCCAACCGGGCGCCGTCTTGGGAAGCCAAGTACGTGATGATCGACCCGGCGCGGACGGTGCGTTCGACCTCGGCGCTGACCGGCGCCGCGGCCTGGTCGTGGATCGGCGGCACGCTCTGGGTCTGGGACGCCTGGCAGAAGGCGCTGATGCCGGACCAGATCATCGACGCCTGCTTCCGGATGAACGAGGAACTGCAGCCGGTGTTCCTCGGCGTCGAGGAGGACGGGCTGAACGAATGGATCTTGCAGGCCATCCGCCAGGAGCAGGTGCGGCGGGGGGTGACGCTGCCGATCGTCCCGATGCGGGCGCCGAAGGGCAAGTTCGACTTCATCCGCTCGCTGCAGATCTGGTTCCACGCGCGCGAACTGAAGTTCGCCAAGGAGTTGCCGGAACTGGAGACGGCGCTGCTGGCCTTCCCGAGCGGCAAGATCGATGCGCCAAACGCGCTGGCCTACGCCATCCCGATGCGAGGCGGCGCTTCGATCTACGGCGAGTTCGACGGCCGCCACGTCGCCCCCGACCTCGAGCCGGCTCGGAACCGGCGGGTGCACTTGGCGCTGAATGCGACTCGGACGCTGACGGCGGCGATGCTGGTCCAGTACCTCGAAGGCGCGGTCAGGGTGTTCGCCGACTGGATCGTGGAGGGCGAGCCCAGTGAGGCGGTGCCGCATATCCTGCGCTCGGCCAGGCTCGAAGCTGGTCAGGCGGTGAAGTGCGTCGCGCCGCCGTCCGAGTTCGAGCGCTATAGCGCGATGGGCGTGGTGCAGATCGCCGCCAAGTCGTTCCAGGAGGTGGACAAAGGCGGCGCGCCGGAGAAGGGCCGTCCGATGGTCCGCGACCTGCTGCAGCGTCAGGTTCGCGGCGCCCCGGCGCTGATGGTCTGCGACCGCGCGCACTGGACCCTGAACGGCTTCGCCGGCGGCTACCGGTATCTGCCCAACAAGCAGGGCCTCCTGATGCAGACCGCCGAGGAGGGCCGCTACAAGGTGCTGATGGAGGCGCTGGAGGCGTTCATGGCGCTGACCGAAGCCCGTTTGCCGCAGGAGCAGTCCGAGGATACAAACATGGCCTTCACGCCGGGCGGTGTGCCTTACGCTTCCGCCCTGCCGCAGCGGAGGCGGTGAGTGGCTGACGACGAACCCGACCTCCCCGAACGCGACCGCGAACTGTCGGGCCTGAAGTCGATCCGCGAAGCATGCCTGGAGCTATTCCGCAATGTCCGCAAGGGCTTCGAGGACGAGACCGGCCGCGCCGACCGGCTGCTGGACAATTGGGAAATCTACAACTGCCAGCTTGGCCAAAAGCAGGTCTACAACGGCAACGCGCAGATTTTCATCCCCATCGTCCAGAACGCGGTCGATGCGCGCAAAACCCGCTTCGTGGGCCAGCTTTTCCCCGAGTCTGGCCGCAACGTCGACGTGCTCTCCAGCGACGGCAAGTACCCGATGGGGATTATGGCGCTGCTGGAAGACTACATCCGCAAGGCGCGCCTCAGAACCTCCGTCTTCCCGGCGCTCTGCGTCGGCGGCGACGTCGAGGGGCAATACACCGTCTATGTCGAGTGGACGACCCAGACCCGGCACACGGTCTACAAGACCAAGCGGCCGGTCGAGGTGGACATCGCCGGCCAGACGATGGAGGCGGAGTCCGAGGAGCCGGTCGAGACCATCGAGACCGAGGAGATCGAGGAAGGCTGGCCCGAGGTCAGCATCGTCTCGGACCAGGACCTGCTGATCCTGCCGGTCACCGCCGGCGGCATCTCCGAAGCCATCGAGGCCGGCGGCTCGGTCACCATCCGACGCAAGTGGACCAAGGAGCAACTGCGCCAGATGATCGCCGCCGGCGACATCGTGAAGTCGAAGGGCGAGGAACTGATCGACGCGATGTCGAAGGTCGATCGCCCCGGCCGCAAGGACAACGCCCGCAAACTGGCCGAAGCCGCCGGCATCAAGTCGGGGTCCGGCGGCGGCAAGTACGCCGAGGGCTACGAGACCTGGACCAAGCTGAAGGTGGACGGCGAGCGGCGCCTGTGCCGGGCCTACCTCGGCGGTCCCGACATGATCCTGGGCGCCAAGCTCAATCCCTACTGGTGCGATCGAGTTCCGATCCTCTCGGCGCCGGTCAAGAAGGTGCTGAACATGGCCAAGGGCCGGGCGCCGGTGACCGACGTGGCCGACCTGCAGATCTATGCCAACGACATGATCAACGAGGCGGCCGACACCGCCCACTTCAGCGCCATGCCGATCATCCTGTCGGACCCGGAGAAGAACCCAGGTCCGATGATCCTGGGCCTGGGGGCGATCTGGCGGGCCGATCCGAACTCGACCAAGTCGCTCGAGTTCCCGCCGCTCTATCGCTACAACCTGGAGGTCATCCAGGGCATCCAGACGATGATCTTCCAGACCCTGGGCGTGAACCCGGCGATGCTGCCGCAGCAGACCGGCAAGCCGGGGACCAAGCGCAACCAGGCCGAAGTGGCGCTGGAGCTGCAGGTGGACATCCTGACCACCGCCGACGCGGTGACGACGCTCGAACAGGAGATCGCCAGCCCATTGCTGCAATGGTTCGTGGACCTCGATCACCAGTTCCGCGACCGCGAGGTCACGGTGCAGGCGTATGGCGAAATGGGCGAGCGGGCCAACATCGAGGTGGTGCCGCCGATTGAGATGGACCACCGCTACGTCTACCGCTGGAACGGCGTCGAGGCGGCCCGCAACGCCGCCCGCATCCAGCAGCAGATCGGCGCCATCAACATGCTGAAGGCGATCCCGCCGCAGGCGATGCAGGGCTACCGGCTGAACCTGGCGCCAGCGATCAACAACCTGGTTTTGGGCGCGTTCGGCTCGCGCACCGCGCCGCTGGTGCTGGAGGACCTGTCGAAGTCGATGTCGATGGCGCCGCAGCAGGAGAACGAACTGCTCGACGGCGGCTTCGCGGTGATGGTGCATCCGACCGACGACGATCCCGAGCACCTGGCCTCGCACCTGGCGGCGATGCAGTCGCTGGGCGACGCGCACGGAACCTTCCGCCAGCACATCGAAATGCATCTGATGCAGATGGAAGCCAAGGTCACGGCCCAGCAGCAGAAGATGATGGGCGGCCAGGGCGGCGCCGGGGGTCCGCAAGGGCCGCAGCCGGGGGCCGCGCCGCAGGCGGCGAGGCCGGTGCGGGGTCCGCCCGGCACGATCCCACCCGACTCGCTCGCGAGCGCGGGAGCGCCGCAGATGCCGAGGAAGATGGCGTAAAAGAAGAAGGCCGCCCCCTAGAGAGCGGCCTTCCCGAACCCTGGATGATCAATCAGCAGGGTTCTTCTGTGGCGGGCCTAGACCTGTAGTCCTGATCACACAAGCGCATCATCTAGGCTGCGCCGGTGGCTGGGGACCTTGCGAGTCGTACCAGTCGGCCCTCTGGGGTATTCGAGACCCTCTGTTTGACACTGACCTAGCTTCACGTCAATCATCCGCCCTCATCGACCGGCGGCCGGTAGTCGCCACGCGCCTTGTCCCCGTGACGGACTGGAGTGAACGCATGTCCAACGTCGACGTCTACGACGACGAACCCCTCCTGCCGGATGATGATGGCGACCTCGCTGCCGCTGCTGACGATCCAGACGACATTGGCGCCGACCCCGGCGACGATGACGACGGCGCGTTGCCGGCGGACGGCGACCCGACCGACCGGCCGCGACAGCCGACCCGCGGCCAGCGCCGCATCCAAGCCCTCAACGAACGAGCCCGCAGCGCCGAGGAGCGCGCGGCTCGCGCCGAAGCCGCCGCAGAACTCGCTCTACGCTCCATCACCGGTCGCCCAACGACCGACCCCGCTATCACCGCTCGCGAGCGTCAGGAACACCTCGACCGTCTCAGCCCCGAGGAGCGCGTCGACTTCCTGGTCAACGAACGCGCCAGCCAGTTCCAGAACGAACTGCAGGCGCTCCGCAACCAGCAATGGGACGCCAACGACCGCACCGAGTTCCTGCTGGAGTGCCAGGCCAACCCGGTCGCCCGCCGCCTGCGCGACGAGGTGGAGAAGCGCTTCCAGGAAGAGAACCGCAACCGCCCAGGCTCATACGGCCGCATGGGCATCCTGCGCCTCGTCCTCGGCGACCAGGTGCTCAAGCGCACCCCCAAGGCCGCTCAGCGCCAACGTCAGGCCGGCGCGGCCGCCGTCGCTCGCCAGACCACCCGTCCCGCCAGTCCCCGCAGCGACGCCAACGCGCCGACTGGCCGCACCGCTCAGTCCGAGCGCGAAGCCCGCAGGGCTCGCCTCAAGGACGCCGTCTTCTAACCGGCAGGCCGTCGCCTGCCCAGCACAAGGGTAGGCTTCGATGGCCGTCAACAATGCCGCCACCTTCAATGCCGACATCGTCGGCTTCATCCAGGACGAACTGCTCGACCTGCCCCAAAAGGAGCTCGTCGCCTACCAGTTCGGGGAAAAGCTGACGCTGCCGGAAGGCCGCGGCACCACCTACACCGCCACCCGGTTCCTGCGCGTCTCGACGCCGTTCGCACCCCTCTCCGAAGGCGTCCCCCCGGTCGGCGAGGAGATGTCGATCCAGCAGGTGTCGGTGGTCGCGCTCCAGTGGGGCGACAAGATCACCATCACCGACGTCGCCGAACTCACCATCTTCCACCCGGTGTTCAAGGAGGCGGTCAACCTTCTCGGCCTGCAGGTGAAGGAGACCGTCGAGCGGATCACCTTCAACGCCCTCCTGGCCGGCACCCAGGTCAACTACGTCAACCAGCGCGGATCCCGCGCGGCCCTCGTCGCCGGCGACGTGCTCGACACCACCACGGTGATCCGCACCTCGGCGCAGCTGATGAACATCGGCGCCCGCCGCTACCTTGGCGACGAGAACACCGACATCATGCTCGACGCGGAGAAGGGCGGCGCCAACGCCTCCTCGAATCCGCGCGTGCAACCCCACTATGCGGCGATCATCCACCCCTTCGTCTCCGCCGACTTCCGGCAGAACGCCACGGTGGTCAACGCCTGGTCCTATTCGGACGTCAACCGCCTCTACAACTTCGAGGCCGGCGAGTGGTCCGGCATCCGCTTCTGCGAGTCGAACATGGTCCCCTCGTGGACCGGCGTCGCGCAGGTCAACGGCACGCCCGGCACGGCCGGCAACCTCGACACCAACACCTACTACATCCAGGTGACGGCGCAGGACACGCTGCTGCAGTACGAGAGCCGGATCTATCAGGTTTCGACCTCGAACTCCGTCACCGGCCCCAACGGCTCGATCAGCGTCACGCTGCCGAACATCTCGGGCTTCACCTTCAACGTCTACATCGGCACCACGACCAGCCCGACCAATCTCGGCCTGTCGGCGTCCGGCCCGACCTCCGGCCCGCTGACCGGGCAGGCGACGCAGCTCGCGCCGAACACCACCGTGGTGATCACCGGCGTCGGCATCGCCCAGACGCCGCCTGCCGCGCCGGCGACCGGGCTGACAGTCTATCCGACGTTCGTGATCGGGCGCGGGGCTTACGCCCAAGTAATCCTCCAGGACATCGCGACGACTTACTTGGACAAGGCCGATAAATCAGATCCTTTGAACCAACTCCGAGTCACGGGGTACAGCCTCTTCTTCGGCGTACTTTTGGTCCAAAATCTATACTTGGCGAGGATCGAGTCGGTTTCTGGATTTACTTCGTCCTTCGGCTAGGTTGCTTAATTGCTCGGACTTCTCAAGGTAGCGCACGGCCTCGGCCAGCGCTGCCTTGGAGTCCTTGAACCGACCGAACCCCATGTTGCAACTCGTGCAAAGCAGTCCGCGGACCACGCCCGTCTTGTGGCAGTGGTCGATGTGAAAGCGCTTCGTGATCCCGCCGGGGCTGTTCGAGCCGCAGATGGCGCAGAGCCCGTTCTGGTCAGCGAGCATCTTGGCATAGGTCCCGCGCGGAAGGCCGTAGCTCCAGCGCGCGTTGTTGTCGGCCACTTTGTCGGGATGCCGCTCGCGGTAGCGCTTGGCGCCGTTCCGGTGCGACGTTGGGTCTTTGCGCCGGCTGGCCGTCACTCTCACGACGCAGCAGGCTTTGCAGTGGTTCTGCTTGCCGTCGTAGGACGAGCGGTTGGTTCCAAACTCTTCCAGCGGCTTGATCGACTCGCAGCCAGGGCACCACTTCGTGCCCTCCGGAGGCTTCCAACGCGGGTGCGGGCTGTAGCGATCCTTGGCATCGGTGATCTGACACGAGCGGCAGTAGCTCGACAGGCCGTCGTTTCGGTGGACGCTTTTGTAGAAGCCAGAGGCCGGTTTGACTTCCCGGCACTTCGGGCAGAATTTCTCTCTAACAGCCATGACATCCTCCTTCTCCAAGGCGGATGATAGAAGGACAAAATTGTCATGTCTACCACGACTGGCGGCACGAACGCCACCGACTCGCTCAGCCCCGTCCTGACCTTCCTGCCGGGGTTCGACTCCGGCATGGCGGCGGCGGACGTGGCGACGATGCAGGAGGCGATCCTGGACGATCTCAACGTCGCCCACCCGATGGTGGGCGGCGACTCGTTCAGCTACAACGGCTGGCTCTATGTCCCCAACCGCGGCCGGCTGCAGATGCTGCCGGGCGATGTGGTGATGATCGACTCGACGGGCTGGCCGATCCTGGTGTCGGCCAACGCCATCGCCTACGGACCCTGGACAGTCGGTTAGGGGTCGCCTAGCTTCCCGGCGGGCCCGTAAGCTCCGTCCATCGCTGGCCACTTCTGGCGAAGGGCGCCGGGGCGCAATCCCCCGGGGGCCTGCCGAATTCAGGAGCTACGATGCCCGAGAAACCCACCGAGGCCGAACTCGAAGCCGCCATCGCGGCCGAGGAGCAGGCGCGCACCGAAGCCGAAGCCGCCAGCGCGTCGCTGAAGCGCTTCCAGGCGCCGGAAGAGAAGGAGCGCGCGGCGACGATCAACGAGTTCGTCGCCGACGAAGCGGTGAAGGCGCGGATCGCTTCCTACAAGCAGCGCTTCCCGATGCTGTCGGAAGATGACATCCGCGAGCAGTTGGGCATCGCCCGCGACGACCTCGAGGAAGCCAACAAGCAGTCGGCGATCAAGCTGCTGGTGGCGGCCGAGAAGCAGCGTCTGCGCCGCGAAGAGGGCCTGGTCACCGGCGCGTCGGCGCTGGACGAGATGATCAAGATCGTCATCGAATGCGAGGACTTCCAGAACCCGATCATCCTCAACGGGGTCGAGTATTGGAAGACCTCGGAATACACGGTGCCGCGCCACGTCGCCAACACCATCCTGGAGATGCAGGATCGCGGGCGCCGGCATGAGCGCGACCGCAAGGGCGAGAAGTGGGACGCCTACTACGCCAAGCCGCACAAGTGGGAGTTCTCCGGCGTGAAGGGTCTGATCAAGGACAGCGCCAAGGCGGAGGCGGCGTGATGGACGACACCGGGGATCTTCCGAAAGCGGTCAAGGTCGCAGCGCCGGCGGTCGGCTGCGACTTTACGATGGCGCTGAACGCCGGCGCGCAGATGCGGCTGCAGACCTTCATGCCGCTGGATGCGCCGTCCGCCGAGTGGGACGAGGCGATCGACAAGATGCGCCTGGCCGCTGTTCGTCAGCGGGCGATCTTCGAACTGCCGGAACTGCTGTCGGAGCTGGAGCGCATCAACCGCGGCTACGCGGATCGCGAGGCGGCGATCGTCAAGACCCGCGATGCGGTCGAGCAGAAGCGGATCGAGCTCCACAACGCCCGCGAATTCGCCGAGAAGGCCTGGAACGACGAGCGGTCGAAATACGTCCGCAAGTGGGAGATGAGCGGACGCCACGGCGACTACAAAGCCGCCGGCGCCGAGAAGTCGGCCCTCGACCAGCTCTGGAGCCAAATCCTCGCGGCCGACAAGGCGCTGGAGGACTTCGCCCAGGAGATCGCCAATGGCGAGGTGACCTTCGACGCGCAGACCGTCGAATGGAACCGCAACAAGGCTGAGGTTGAGAAGAAGATCGCCGAGGCCCAGAAGGCGATCTCGGGCGGCTGATGTGGCCACCGGCGCGACGGGAGACACGCTTCGGCTGATCTTCAGCGCCAGCGGCCTCGCTACGGGCCTCACAGGGTCTGCCAGCGGCATTCCTGGGGCGACAGGCGCTACGGGGTCAACCGGCGCGACCGGGGCGACAGGCCCCACCGGGCCTACGGGGTCTTCGGGCAGTGCGGGGGTAACAGGGCCGACTGGCGCTACTGGCTCAGCCGGAGTTGCGGGGGCGACTGGCGCCACCGGCAGCACCGGAGCGGCTGGCCCCGCAGGACCGACCGGGGCAACAGGCGCAACCGGAGCAACGGGGAGCGCAGGCGCCGCGGGACCCACCGGCAGCACTGGAGCGACCGGCGCCACAGGGGCGACCGGGTCGTCTGGGTCCGCAGGCGCTACTGGACCTACCGGCGCAACCGGGTCGACGGGAGCCACCGGCGCCACGGGCAGCACTGGTTCCGGCGGTGCTGCGGGCGCCACAGGCGCTACCGGGGCGACTGGGGCTACAGGGTCAACCGGGGCAACCGGCCCAACAGGGCCAACAGGCGCTACGGGTCCAACAGGAACCACAGGCCCAACTGGCCCCACAGGTCCACAAGGAACCGCGCTGGCCTATGCCGGCGCGCTTACGACCGCCACGGCGATCACCAACACCACGACCCCCACGACCGGCGGCGTAACGCTCACATCGCAGACGCTAGCGGCAGGATCGGTCTGGCGTGTTCGCGCCTTTGGAACCTACGCGGCTGTCAGCAGCGCGACCGCGCGCAACGCCACGGTCGAATGCTTCTGGGGGTCGACCGCACTGACCTCCATCGCCGTTGCCGTGCTAGCCTCCACCGCGCAGACGACAACGTGGGAACTGGAGTTCCTGATTGTCGGCACGAGCACGACTGCCGCCTCGGTCTCGGGGCACATCCTCAACCGCTTCGACTCGACCACCGCGCTCGCCTTGACCGACCTCGCGCCGACCGCCAACACCGGCCTGTCCAGCGGCGCGCAAACCCTTGATCTGAGGTTCTTTATGTCGAGCGCGACGCCCGCCGATGCCTGGTCCGTGCAGCGCGTGACGATGGAACGGCTGGCCTGATTGGCGATCCCGCCGAAAGCCGTGTAGCTTCGCCCAATGGCCGCCTGGACCGCCAATCAGATCGTCACCTACGCCTGTCAGGAGGCCAACTGCCCCGGCTTCGTGCAGCAGGCGCAGGACTTGTTGAACATGATCCTGGACGAACTCGCCCAGACCTACGACTTCGACATCACCAAGGGCCGCTTCAACTTCAACTTCGATCCCGGCACCACCGAGGTGATCAATGGGGTGATGATCTGGGGCGGCCCTTACAAACTGCCCGCGGACTACCTGCGCGCCGTCGATGACAAATCGGCGTTCTGGTACCTGAACGGCGTCCCTTACCCGATGGTGCCGATCGACCTCTCCGAGTTCGACATGGCCGTGCAGCAGGCCGGTTTCCAGTCCTATCCGTACTGGTACACCACCGACCTGTCGCAGACGCCGCCGGTGATGTGGGTCTACCCGCCCCCGTCCGGCAGCTATCCGGTCTCGATCCGCTACCGGCGCCAGATGCCGGTGATCACCGACTTCACCACGTCGCCGTGGTTCCCGAACACCAGCTACCTGATGAAGCGGCTGACCGGCGAACTGATGCTGATCACCGGCGACGAGCGCGCGCAGACGTTCCTGGGCGATACGGATGGGGGCGCACAGGGTCTCTTGAAGCGCTACCTCAAACTGCACGACGACCACGAGAACCGCGCCGAGACGATCAGCATGGACCGGCGGAGATTTGGTACTAGATTCAATAACTTACCGATCACGAAACAGGTCGGGTGGGTTGGATAATCGATATTGTGGTATGGAACAATCCGTGTTAGAGCAAAGCCGCTTCAACCGGAGACAGGCCATGCCAAGCAAGAAGCAGTATTGGAAGAACCCCGAGAAATACCGCGCCGAGATGCGCGCCTACGCCAAAGCAAATCCTGACTGGAAGCGGGAAGCGGGTCGTGAGTGGATGGCGAAGAAGCGCGCCACCGACCCCACTCAAAGGGAACGTGACCGCGCTGCAAGCAAGGAGCGCTTTCACAAAGATCCAGAGGCCGCTTATGCCCGCATGAGGGATTGGGTCAGTCGGAACCCGGCGATCTACTTGTTCTACAACGCCCGCCAGCGTGCCAAGAAGTACGGCATCCCCTTCGACCTAGAGAAGTCGGACATCGTGATCCCTGAGTTCTGCCCTGTCCTGGGACTGCGCATCGATCCAGCCGGCACCGGCCGTCGTGGCATGCATCCCAACTCGCCCTCGGTCGATCGCGTGGTGCCGGAACTCGGCTACGTGAAGTCGAATATCGAGGTCATCTGCATGCGCGCCAACCTGATCAAGCGCGATGCGACGGCCGAGGAATTGCGCAAGCTGGCCGACTACATCGACCGGAAGGTCGCGGCGGCGAAGGCGGTGACGCCATGAGCGAGTGGCAACCGATCAAGACCGCACCCAAGGACAACAGAAGCATCCTGACGTGGGACGGCGCGGACATGGTGGTCTGCTTTTGGTGTCGGTGCTCCGAACAATGGGCGCCGGTAAACAACCAGTGCTCGTCTTGGGAAGGTGTTACGCACTGGATGCCGCTACCTGAGCCGCCTGCCTGATGCCCCCGCCGCTTCGGACCTCCAACCCGATAGTCTTCCGCCCGCGTGGGCTGAGCGACGCCGTCGACGCGACCAACGCCTTCGCGGGCGCGCTGCAGCAGATCTCGAACCTGATCCCGGCGATCGACACCGACATGCAGTGGGTGCCGCGACCGGCGGCCAGGCAGCTCACGCAGTTCCCGCCCGGCATTCCGATCCTCGACGACGACGGAAACCCGATCCTCGACGACTACGGCTTCCCGCTCTGGGACGACTCGTGGGTCGGTAACACCTTCTACGAGCCCGGCTTCGTCTCGGCGATGCTGGTGGTCGGCGACCTCATGTACGGCATGGTCGGCTGCTTCCCGGGTTACGATCAGCCGTTCGTCTACAACATCGCCGAGAACGCCTTCCTTCCGGTCAGCGGCGTCTTCCCGACCAACGTGCCGGCCTCGCCGCCGTCGAGCGGCGGATGGACGCCGCCGGTGATGGCGGTGGTCGGCAACCGGGTGGTGGTGACGCACCCCGGTTTCGTCGGCACCGGCAACAAGTTCGGCTGGTTCGACATCTCCGGCTTCGACTCGACCGCGGCGCCGGCGATCACCGGCAACCTGTTCCTCGGTTCCAACCGCATCACCGATCTCTCCGCCAACCCGATCAACGCCGGCTGGACGGTGGGTATGGTGCTGACCGGAACCGGACTCGGGACTGGCGGCAACCGCATCGTGGCGCTGGAGGCGACCGAGCCGCCGACCGGCCCCGTTCAATATACCGTGATCATGTCGCAGGCCGCGACCGAGACGGGGACCGGCATCCGGGTCAATGCGGCGGGAGGCACGGCGGTCAATCCGCAATGGGGCGCCGGCGACACCAACATCTACAATCTGCCGGCGGTCCCGGTGAGCGTGGCGCAGATGAGCGGGCGCGCCTACTTCGCTTTCAACCAGCCTGGCATCGGGGTGGCGCTGTCCGATCCGCTCAGCGCCTCCTCGATCACCAACGCCGACCAGTTCCTGACCTTCGCCAACGGCGTGCCGGTGACGGCGCTGGCGTCGTTGCCGCTCTACTCGGCCATCACCGGCGGCATCGTGCAATCGATCGTCTGCTTCCAGGGCGTGACGGCGATGCAGCAGATCACCGGCGATCCGTTCACGTTGAACCTGCAGGTCAACATCCTCAACGTCGCCACCGGCACCTTCGCGCCGCTGTCGATCGTCAACTGCACGCTGGGCGTCGCCTTCGTCTCTCCGGACGGTCTGCGCATCATCAACTTCGGCGGTCAGGTCTCCGCGCCGATCGGCAACAAGGGCGAAGGCGTCACCATTCCGCTGATCTACACGACCACGCCCAGTCGGGTGGTCGCCGCGGCGGGCTCCGACATCATCCGCATCTCGAGCGAGAACGACTACGGCGGCCCGGCGCAGCAGGGCGAATACTGGTTCGACCTGGCGCGGAAGATCTGGAGCGGGCCGCACACCTTCCCGTTCTCGCTGATCCAGCCGTGGCGCGACACCTTCGTCGGTGCACCGATCGGCATCGAGGATGCGATCTGGATCTCCGATTCGATCCCCTCGTTCCAGGACGACTATGTCGAGAACGGCGAGACGCTGACCTGGGTCATCGAGACCTCGCTACTGCCCGACAATGCCCAGATGACCATGAACGCCATGAACCTCACGGCGGTCGGGGTCTCGCTGACCGGCGGTCAGATCGCGACGGCGAATTTCTACGACGAAGGCGGGGTGCTGATCGACAGCGCCGAGATCAGCGAGCCGGGCGGCCTGACCATCTGGGGGGCGTTCCTCTGGGGCGATGACGTCTGGGCCGGTTCGAGCGGGGTCTATCGCCAGCGGCAGATACCGTGGCACATTCCCATCGTCTTCAAGCAGGGCTCGCTGGAACTGACCGGGATGTCCACCTTCGGCACGCGCATCGGCGACTTCTTCATGAACCTGCAGGTGGTGAAGTACCTGCTGAACTTCCTGAGCCCGTATTCGCCCCCTGCGCCGCCACCACCTCCCGCGCCGCCGCCGTCACCTCCCCCACCCCCGCCTCCGTCTCCGCCCCCTTCACCCCCGCCGTCGCCGCCTCCGCTGCCGGACGGGTACGCGGACGCCTCGACCGGAACGATCCCCTGGCCGGACGAGCGGACGGCGCACGACTACGACACGACGCCGTACTGGCATATCGCCGGAGTGGACTACGCCACCGGCCCCAACGCCGGGATCACCTTCCTCAACCCGGCCAGCGACACCCTGCCGACCGGCGTCAGGTACGATGCCGACAATCATCGGGTGCTGCTGTTCGATGACGGCGCGGTGCTGGGGACAGCGGTGCAGCTCGGCGACGCCGAGAACACCGGCTGGGACTGCTCGGGCCTGACCATCTACGTGGCCGGCAAGGACTGCCAGGTCGCCAACTGCAAGAGCACGCGGAACTCCGAGGGCTACGGCGCCCTGATTCAGGTCGCGGCCGGCAACTCCGGTGGGACGTTCTGCTACAACTTCTTGGATAGCCAGCACTATTCGCAAGCCGACGACATCAACGCCAACATGCTGCTGCTGTCGTCCGGGACCTACCGCATCCAGTTCAACGACCTGCGCAACGACCCCTCGGACGGCATCGATCTGGCCTGCGAGGACGCCGGCGCGGTCTACTTCGACGTCCAGTTCAACAGCATCGCCAACTACGGCTCTGGCCTTGCGAGCGGCGCGCACCCCGACGCCATCCAGATGTACGCCGCCGGGCCGATGTACCCGACGATCCAGTTCAACACGGTGGTGATGAATGTCGCGACCGTGGGCGGGGAGCCGCTCGGCGGCCAGGGCTTCTCCTCGAGCGGCATCAGCACCGGCAGCTTCCCGTTTGGCTCGATCCAGTACAACACGGTCTTCGGGACGGCGGCGCCGGCGCTGGTCGGCGATGTGCAGGGCGGCTTCAGCTACTTCTTCGTGATCAACACGCCGTCGATCTTCGGGTCGTTCACCATCGCCAACAACGAGATCGACCCCACGTTCGAGGCCTACGGCACCTTCTATCCGGAAGGCAGCTACGCCGACGTCACCATCTCGAACAACCTCAACATGCTGACCGGCGCCGTGATCAATCCGCCATGAGGGTCCGATGAGCAAATTCAACCAATACCCCTCGACGACCCCGCAATCGGGCGACATCGGCCTCCTGAGCCGTCCGCCGCACACGGCGGCCGACACCTACAACTACGAACTCGCCGAGGCGCCCAGCGGCAATCTCGTGGTGCAGGACGAAACCGGCGACCTGGTCAGCGAGGTGGTGAACATCATCTTCGTCGGCGCGACCGTGTCGCCGTCATCCGGAACCGGCACGGCGACGGTGACGGTTGGCTATCAGCCGGCGATCTGGTTCCTGGCTTTCGCGGGCGATTGAGCGATGACGACGAGCTATCCTTACGCCGCCAATTTCGAGACCAAGAGCGGGGACAGCAACAGCGGCTTCATGACGGCGACGCCGCTGCCTGGCTCCTTCGCATCTCTCGGAAACGCCGACTTCTACCAAATCCAGGTCGCCGGAAAGTATTATTTTTCAGCGCAGGTTGGGTTCAACTACGACGATGGCGTGACCGATCTGATCCAGGTCGCGATCACCCTGTACCACCTCAACTCCGCAGGGGACGTCATCCGCCAATGGGCCACGATCATGGAGCCGCAAAACTTCAACGGCGTCACCTCCGCCGTGGAGGTGTTTTCGCTGAGCGTCAGCGCCGCGGACGTTTACAGCGTCGGCGACATTGCCTTCATTCAGGTCGATGATGCGAGCGGAACCAGCACGACCCTCACGCAATCACTGAACCCCAGCGACTTCCAGACCGTGTCGTTTTTCGACGGCTTCTTCCTTGGAACCTGACCCATGTCGCTGACGCTTCCCTACACCCTGACCAACGGCACCACCGCCGACGCCAACCAGGTGATGGCCGACTTCGACGCCATCGTCGACTACTGCAACAACGACCTGCAGCCGATCCTGGGCGTGCCGATCTCGATCGCCAACGGCGGCACCGACGCCACCAACGCGCCGGCCGCGATCACCAACCTCGGCGGTCTGGCGGCCGCCAACAACTTCTCCGACGTTCCCAATCCGATCCTGGCGATGACCAACCTTGGCGCGCTGGCCGCGGTCAACAATCTGTCGGACGTGGCGAGCGCCGCGACCGCGCGGACCAACCTCGGCGTCCTGGCTATCGCCAACAACCTCGATGACGTCGCCAACGCGCAGACGTCCTTGAACAACCTGCTGCCGGATCAGTCCGGCCACGCCGGTGACCTGCTGACGACTGACGGGACCAACGCGAAGTGGAGCGCGTCGACCACGGGCGTCGAGTACGCCGAGTTCCAGGAAGCCGAGCCCAGCGGATCGAGCTCCGGCACGACGCTGACACTCGACACTTGGTCCCAGCGGGTCCTCAACACCACAGTCGCCAACACGATCCCCGGCGCCAGCCTCAACAGCAACCAGGTCACCCTGCCGGTCGGCACCTACCTGATATGGGCCTCGGCGCAGTTCAGCAGCGGCAGCGTCACCATCATGGGATGCCGCACCCGCATCTGGAACGTCACCGACAACGTGCTGATCAACGTCTCCGGCCAGGCGATCATCGACGTCTCCGGCGGCAGCGCCTCTTACATGGTCGTCAACGGCACCTTCGTGGTGACCGGCGGGCCGAAGGTGATCGAGTTGGACAGCTACGCCACCGGCACGGGCGGCACGGGCGGCAAGCCCGCCGACGACGGGATGCCGGAAATCTACGCCGACATCATCATCCAGAAGATCGCCTGATTTTACGGGCGCGCACGGCTCTGCTAGCGTCGCCGATGTTTCACGTGGAACCTTGGAGCGCGCCATGCTGCAGGACACCGGCGACTCGGCCGTCCAGGCGATTTCCGTCACCACCAGCGACTCGACCGTGCAGCCATTTCGGCGGTTGTGGGTCGGTGGCGCGGGCAACCTGAGCATCGTCAACAACGGCGTCACGGTGGTCTACAAGAGCGTCCCCGCCGGGACCTACATCCGCGTGCAGGGCACCGGGGTCAACGAGACCGGGACCGACGCCACCGATATCGTCGCGGAGAACTGAGCGATGTCCAGCAGCACCGTCACCATCTTCCAGAACGTCAACGACCCGATGGCGACGCCGAACTCGGCGGCGAACGAGGTCATCAAGCAGCTCAACGACAGCGGGGTGGGGCTTGGGGGTAGCGGCGGCATCGACATCACCGATGGCACCAACACCGTTGACGGCGCGACAAGCTTGACGGTGACCGGCGGGACGGTTGGCGGAACGAGTCCGAACGCGACACTGGATATTGTCGGCGGGAGCGGCGTTCCCCTTCCCTTTGTCGGCACAGCGCCGGTGGTGGGATGGACGCGCCCGAGTCTTGAAGCCTTCGATACCTGGCTCAATCAGGGCGACGCCACGGCGAGCGACGGCGACGGCGGCCTACCCCTATCAATCTCGACGGTGGTGGGTGACGCCAACACCACGTCAAATGTCGCCGGTCTTTTCAAGAGTATCGGCTCTGCGCCGTACACGATAACATGCGCATTTGCCGGATCATCGAATCTTGTTCCGTCACGAGAAACCGGAGCAAATGCCTGGATACCGATAATGTTGCAAGATGCGGACAGTAATGTTGCCGCATTTATTTGGTACAGCATAGGATACGTGTCCTATGTCGCACTGGTAACATATATGCCGGCCTACCCTGTGGGAAGTGGGCAGACATTGGTTTCTACTGAAGATTATGGATTTTCTTTTATAACCTACTTTGAATGGTTCCGGCTGGAGAATGACGGGACTAATCTGGTTGGTTCGGTCAGCGATGAGGGCCAAGACTGGCAACAAGTTTTCTCTATTGCTTTGACCGACGTTGGCATCTCCGACTTCGTGTCGGCGGGATTCGGAATGGACCTTTCCTATGCCGCAAACGCGGCCGCAAGTCAGAGCGTCGATCCTGCGACCGTCTATCAATCCGCCAAGCTCTGGCAGTGGGTCGAGGGCTGACGTCGATTTTGACGCTCCCGCACAGCTCTGTTAGCGTCCGCCGTCTCTAGGCGGAGCCTCGCCCGATGAAGCGCGTCCTTGGCCTGCTGGCCGCTCTCCTGACCCTCCTCGCGGCGCCCGCCTTCGCGCAACCGCTCTCCTACTACAACCAGCCTTTCGACACGCCGAACTCGGCGGTCAACGCGCTGATCCAGACGCTGAACGGCACCGCGCCGTACTCCGGCGTCGTGGCCTGCACCGGCACCACCACCTCGACCTGCCAGGGCAATGCGATCAGCGTCTCGATCACCGGCCTGACCACGGCGGACGGCGGCACACTCTCGGCGGCGATGACCGTGACCGATGCGGTGGTCACTGCGGCCTCGATCATTCACTGTCAGGTCAACGGCTACGCAGGCACTGGCGTGCCGACCGACGTGTTGATCGTTCCGGGCGCCGGATCGTTCAGCTTCAAGATCCAGAACACCTCGGCGTCGGCGGCGCTGAACGCGACCGTCGTCTCGAACTGCCTCGTCTTCTGAACCTCTTTGTCCGTGGAGGCGTTTACAGTGGCGAGTCCGTTCGACGCTGAGACCTGGGCGATGGGTCACGAAAAGCTCTGCGAGACGCGGTTCGCCGAAGTCCGAGGAGGTCTCGCCGGCATCAATCGCGTTCTCTGGATCGGCCTGACGATCATCCTCGGAGTGACTGGCTGGTCGCTTAAGACCAACTGGGACACGCTGAACGCGGCGGCCCAGGCCAAGGCGACGGCGGCGAGCTCTAGCCAGCAGGTGATCGCTGCGGTACATCAGGACACCGCCCCCTTGCGAGGACAATGATCATGGCCGGCCACTCCCTCTACGACGGTCCTCCGACGCCGAAGATGACCACGTTCCCGTCGAAGGACGCGCATCTGCCGCTGGAGAAGTCGGTGAACGCCAACCTGAAGCGTGCGCCGATGCCGCCAAAGGTGATGATGCCGTCAGGGCCCCGCTCCACCCCAGACTGATCCTGTGTGGACCTACAAAATCGCCCTGGGCCAGATGATCGGACCCCAGGGCGAAGTTTTTCCGGGCTACTCCGGCGCGGGCTACACGGAAGCGGACGGCCGCAACAATCCCGAGATGGTCGCCGATCCCGACAAGGGTCCGATCCCGCCCGGCTGCTACACGATCATGCCGCCGGAGAACGACCCCCGCACCGGCCCGTACTCGATGCACCTGGAGCCGACGCTGACCACCAACACCTTCGGTCGTTCGGCCTTCCTGATCCACGGCAACAACGCCGCCAACGATGCGAGCCACGGCTGCATCATTCTCCCGCCAGATGCGCGGCATGACATCTGGGCGAGCGGAGACCACGATCTCACCGTGATGCCGTGAACCTCCGCGTCCTCGGATACCTCGACACGATCGTCATCCTCTCGAACCTGCGCCTGCGTCATTGGGAACACCTGGAAGGCGACGGCGACATCCGCACGCTGGTGCTGCGCGACGAAGACGGGGACATGCCGATCCTCGCCAAATGGGCGTCGGCGCGCTCGTTCCTGCAGCGCCTGCGCAACGAAGCCGCGCCGTTCCTGAACGGCCTGCCGGCGGAGCTCGGACGGGCCTGGATCGAGTCGCTGCTGCCGGGACGGTCGACACCCTGGCGCTCGGAGGATCAAAGCGACTGGCTGACGCTTCGCGTGTGTCTCGCCACGCCGCCCGGCGGCTGGCTCTACTGCAATGGCGAGGCGATGGTGCTGCAGCCCGGCATCGTGGCTTACGTCAACGTGCAGGCCCCGACGTCGAGCCTGAATCTCGGCCCGTCGCCCAGGCTGCATCTGTGCTGCGAGGTGAGGAGGCCGGATCTGTGAGGTTGAGGCCGTGCACTGTGAAGGCCGCGCTCCGGCAGGTGAAGGTCTGGCATCGTCACCTTCCCGAGCTCCAGGGAGGATTGTTCGCCGTTCAGTGTGTCGATGAGGAAGGTGTGTGTCGTGGTGTGGCGGTCGCTGGCAATCCATCGCGGGTGTGGCAGGACACCGGACGCATCGTCATCTCCAGAGTTGCCACAGATGGCGCGGACAACGCTTGTTCGATCCTCTATGGTGCGCTTGCACGAGCAGCCAAAGCCCTCGGGTACCGGGAAATCTGGACCTACACTCTGCCGGACGAGCCTGGCACTTCTCTGCGAGCTGCGGGCTTTGAGGACAAAGGGTTGACTGACGGAGGGGAATGGTCTCGCCCCTCTAGAGGCCGAGCGCCGGCCGCGCATCCAGAACAGAAGCGTCGATGGTATCGGAAGCTGTCGGATGCCTGACGACCTCACCTACACCTGGGAGCGCATCGACGCGGCACTGGCGGACGGTCTGGAAGACCTGCTGGTCGCGCACTGGCGGGAGTCGGCCCCGAACTTCGAAAAGCTGCCGCTGCTGATCGACTGGCCGACCTACCGCATGGAGGAGCGCGCGGGGCGCTATCAGGCGCTGGCGGTGCGCAAGGCCGGGCGTCTGGTCGGCTACAACGGCTTCTTCGTCGCGCCGTCGCTGCACCACCGCGCCACCGTCTTCGCCCGCAACGACGTGATCTACCTCGAGCCCGCCAGCCGGTCGTTCCCCGCCTGGCTCAGGATGATCCGCGAGCCGGAGGAGAAGTTCGCCGGCAAGGTGTTCTCGATCGCCTACCAGCCGCCGACCACGACCCGTTCGCCAAAGCCGAAGCGCTCTGTTAGCTTGGCGGACGCGCTGCAACGGGCTGGCTATCCGATGTTCGAGACGGCGCACGCGAAAGTCCTCTGACGGAGGTTCGAGGTGTCTGGAGGTCAAGCGCCGCTGCCGTATCAGCCGACCGGGCAGGCCGGCGCCGATCAGTCCTACCAGGCGCTCACCGCGGCTCAGGCCAATCCGGCGACCTCACTGCTGGGCTACATCCCGACGCTGACCGGCTACGCGCAGAACATCGGCGCGAACCCGTACAACTCGCAGGCGCTGTCAGGCGCGCAGGGCGCCAGCCAGTACGGAACCGGCACGCTGACGCCGCAACTGCAAGGCGCCGCGACCAGCCTCAACAGCCTCGGTCAGCAGGCCTCGCCTTACGCCAGCCAGATCCTGCAGACGGCGTTCGATCCGCAGCAGGCGCTCTACAATCAGCAGTATCAGCAGATGCTGCAGCAGCAGAACGCCATCAACGCCCAGAACGGGGTGGCGTCGACGCCTTATGGCTCGGGCCTGACCGGACAGGCGGCGCAGAACTTCAATCTCAACTGGCAGAACAACCTGCTGAACCGCGAGGCGACCGGGGCCGGCGCGTACAACACCCTGACCGGCGCGATCGACAACGCCTACACCGGCGGCGCCAACCTGGGCGATCAGGCGATCTCGACGCAGACCAGCGCCGCCGGTCTGCCGTCCCAGGTCTACAACTCGCAGCAGCTCGCTGGGCTCTCGGCGCTGATGCAGGCGCTCAGCGGCTCGGAAGGCGCGTTCGGCCCGACCCAGAACCTCGTCGGTCAGCAAGGCAACTACCTCGGCATCGGCCAGAACGCGACGGCGCTCAGCGATCAGGCGACGCAGATCAACAACCAACTGGAGGAGGCCGGTTTCGGCGGTCTGATGAACCTGCTGGGGATCGGATCCGGCATCAACCAGACCGGCGGCCTTCTCGGCCTGTGGGGGCTCTGATCCATGCCGGGTCTAGCGCCTCTTGCCGTTCTCGCCGGACTCGGAACCGGCTACGAACAGAACCAGCAGCAGGGCAACCAGAACCGCGCCCAGGCTGCCGCGTTGCAGGAGGTCCAACAGCGCATCGCGCAGATGAAGCTGCAGATCGCCGCGCAGCAGGCGGCGCAGCAAGCGCGCGGTCTGGCGGCCTACGGCGGCGGGACTCAGCCGTCTCTGACCGGCGCCGCACCGCCGCCTCCGACAGCGACCCCGCCGACGACGTCATCGCCAATGGCGCCAGCAGGACCGCCGCAGACAAGCGCGGGGCCTTCGACGCCCCCACCTACCGCCGCAGCGCCGCCTGCCGCTCCTGCGCCGTCTGGCGGCCCTCCCACCGCATCTGGCGGACAGGCCGACCAGTTCTCGCCCCAGGCGCTGATGACGATGCGCAACACCATCGTCGCCAACATCCGCGCCAAGGCTCCGCCGGACACACCGGACGACGTGATCTCCGAGGCGGCGGATGACTACATCGACTCGGTGAGCAAACTCGCGCAGATCGTGCGTCCGCAGGCGGGCGTCGTGATCCAACAGGGCCGGGAAGCTACCGTCGAGCGCGGTCAAGACTTGAGCCATGAAGACCGCGAGGCCGCGAACCAGACGCGCGCCGAGCACTACCAGCACATGGACCTGACGGCGGCCAATCGCGCTGCGACCTATGCCGAGTTCACTCACCTCGAACACGAGGACCGGATCGCCGCGATCGAGGCCATGAACGCCCGCGCTGCGGCGGCCATCAACGACCGCGATAGGCAAGAGGCCAGCAAGGAAGCCGCGCAGATGCAGCGCCTGGACGAGGCGCTGGAGAATAAGGATTGGGCGACCGTGGCGCAGATCCAGGGTCAGGAGTTCGGCGCTCAGGCCCGCAGCCCGACCGCGCAACCAGGTCCGCCGCCGACCATCGCGCCCCCGCCGAAGCTTGGTAGCCGTGGCGGCGGGGCCGGTGCGGCGGCGGTCTACAAGTCGCCGCAGGACGTGGCCGCCGCCTTCAAGGCCGGCAAGATCAACGAGCAGCAGGCCCGCACCATCCTGAAGTCGCAGTTCGGGATCGACTAGATGCCCACGGCCGATGACATCCTCGGCCTCGCCAAGCCGCGCGGCAAGCCGAGCGCTGACCAACTGCTGGGGACTGTCAGCCCGGACAAGGCGGTGCTGCAGGCCGTCCCAGGCGCGCGGCTGACCAGCGGGCTGCGGACGCCGGAGCACAATCGCGAGGTCGGCGGCGTCGCCGACTCGCTGCATCTGCGCGGCATGGCCGAAGACTTCGTGCCGCCCGCCGGCATGACCCGGCAGCAGGCCATCGACCGCATCCGCGCCAGAGACCCGCATCCGCGCGAACTGCTGGACGAGGGCGACCACATCCACTACGCGCCGGGCCAGTTCGGACCCGCGCCAAGCGCCAACGATCTTCTGGGAATTGCATCGTCGCCTCTTCAAGGCGCCAAAGGCGACAAGGTCGCTGGCGGACGCGTAACAGGGCAGACGATGCGGGATTTCGTCGGGCGATCCACGACCCCGGAAGGTCCGACCGGCCGCGGCGCGCCTTACGTCATGCGACCGCTGAAGCCTGGCGAGAAGGCGCCCGACCGCGTACAGGGTGCGCCGGAGGAACTGCAGCCGTTCTCGCCCGGCAAGCCTGGCGCGCCGACGCTAGGCGAGGTCGGCGAACACGCCGCCCGCCGCGCGCATGAGGCGCTGCAGGACCTGCGCGCCCGCTCGACCAACCACCTGGGCTTCGCCGCCTACAGTCTGCCGAACCTGCTGGCGGACGCTTCGGACGCCTACAGCGTCGCGGTGTCCCCGTTCAGCGGCGCGGCGGAAGCCGGGTCCGCGCACCTGCCGACTGGCCTCTCGCCGACCGTGCTGCAACAGCACCCCGAACTCGCGGCCCAGCGCCAGGCCGAATACGCCCGCGATCCGGCGGCGCGTGATCGCTCGGCGGGCGACGTGGCCGAGATGTTCGCGCCGGTGGGCGAGGTCGCATCGGCAGGGCGCGGCGTCGCGCGGCTCGGCAAGGCGGCGGTCGAGGGGTTCGAGGCGGGGCGCTCTGGTATCAAGGTGGGCGAACGCCTGTTCTCGCCGGCGACGGTCAGCGACAATGCCAGAGCCGCCGCGGCGCTACACCGCTCGGCGCTCGGCCACTATGGCGTGATGAGCGACGTCGAATCCTACCGCCTGGCGCACGAAGCCAAGGCGCTGCGCAATCTGTCCCCAGAGCAGGAGCGCGAGTTCATCGATTACGTCGAGCGGCGGAGTGAGGAAGGGGTCAAGGCGCCGGAGTCGCCGGCCGTGCAGAAAGCCGCCGACGCCATTCGCACCGTCGCCACCCGCTACCGGGACGCCATCGAAAAGGTGCTTGGCAAGTCCGACGAAGGCGGTCCCGGCTTCGTGCGCGACTACTTCGCCCACCTCTGGAAGCAGTCGCCGGACGAGGTCGCCGACGCTTTCGCCGGACGCGGCAAGCAAGGCTCCGGCGCCAACCTGAAGGCCCGCTCGATCCCGACCTACGCCGAAGGCTTGGCCCGCGGTCTGACGCCCCGCTACCCGAACCCGATCGACGCGATGACCGCCTACAACGAGTCGATGGGCCGGTTCCTGGCCACCAACAAGATCCGCCAGGATATGATGGAGGGCGGGCTCGCCAAGTGGTTCAAGCCCGGCGAGGCGCCGGAAGGCTGGCGACCGCTGAACGGGATGCTGACCAAGGGTCCGCACGGCCAGGCGCTCTACGCCCCGGAGGACGCCGCCCGCATCTACAACAACCACATCAGCAAAGGGCTGGAGGGCGGCGACGCGGGCCCGGTCTATCGCGGCGCCAGGGCTGTCGCGAACGGCCTGGTGCAGCTCAAACTGGGCCTCTCCGCCTTCCACCTCGCGGTGGTGGGCCAGGAAGGCATCGTCTCGGAAGTCGCCAGGGGCCTTGGTCAACTCAGCCGCGGCAAGCCCGAAGGCTTTGCGACCATCGCGAAGGCGCCCGCGGCGCCGGTGCTGTCGGGCCTGCGCGGCGCGAAACTGCGGCGCTCGATCCTGGGCGAGGCCGGCATCGACGGCTTCACCCTGCCTTCGGAAGCCGACCGCAAGCTGAATAAGCTCTACGAGGAAGCCGGCGGCTCGTTGCGGATGAGCCGCATCTATTCGACCCGCGGCGCTGGCTCGTTCTTCTCGTCGCTCGAGCGCGGCACCCTCGTGAAGGACGTGAAGGCTTCGCTCAGCCGCATCTTCGGCGATAACCCCAGCGGTCTCGACCGCGCCAAGGGCGTCGCCGACATGGCCGGAAACCTGATCCAGTCCGCGGCGGCCCCGATCTTCGAGCACTACGTCCCGGCCATCAAGCGCGGCGCGTGGGCGAAGGGGATGGAGACCTTCCTGAAGGAGAACCCCAGCGCCAGCGCCGAGGAGCAGGCGGCGTTCGGCCGCCGGCTGCTGGACTCGATCGACAATCGCTTCGGCGAACTGATGCTGGACAACAACTTCTGGCACAAGGCCGGATTCCAGATCGCGCAACTGCTGCTGCTGTCGCCGTCGTGGGACGTCGGCACCATCCGCGAAATCGGCGGCGGCGTGCTCAATGTGCCGAAGTCGGTAAAGGGCCTGATGACCGGCAAGGGCATCGACGAGAAGACCGCCTACGTCGCCGCGCTGGGCGCCGTCACCATGATGCAGAACGGCATCGCCACCTACCTGCACACCGGCCAGGCCCCCAGCGGCGCCGACTGGTTCGCCTACCGCACGGGGGGCAAGAACCCGGACGGGTCGCCCGAACGCGCCATGATCCCCTCCTACATGAAGGACGTGCTGTCGATGATCTACGAGGGGCCGGGGCAGATGGCGCTGAACAAGACCAACCCCGGCCTGCGCTCGGCGGTCGAGCTCGCCACGGACAAGGACTACCGAGGCCTGCCGATCAGTTCCCGCCTGCCGGGCGAGAAAGGCCGCGCCGACTATCTGGCCGGCCAGCTGACGCCGATCAGCGTCGACACCTTGCGCTCGAAGAAAGGCTCGAACCTGTCGGCCGTCGAGCGTCTGGCCGGCGTGCGTCCGGCGCCCGGCTACATCCAGAACCCGGATCGCCGCAAGGCGCTGAACGACTACTACGACATGCAGGCGCACATCCGTAAGCGCCGGGCCGACCAGCGCTCGGACGCGCAATACTAATGACATTGACCTCCGATCTTTTTCGATCTAAAAAGATCGACGGGGCCGGAGGAGGGCTCCGTCATTATGGAAACGATCACCAATTGGACGGCCAAGCGAGCTGGTGGCCGGATTACGATCTACGGTGTCAAGTCGGACGGCCGACCGCTCCGTGTCGTCGGCGTCGACAAGATCGAGGCCGGCTCACCCCACCCCGTCGCCACCGACAAGGACGGCACGCAGTACCTACTGGCTTAGGGGCGAGCGCGGTCATGGTCGAAAACTGGAGGCCTATCGCCGGCTACGAGGGCGCCTATGAGATTTCTGATCATGGCCGCGTTCGTTCTCTTGAACGGCGCGTTCCTAGTAAGCCAGGACTCACACGCCCAATCCGAGAGCGCATGCTGAAGCAGGCGCTGGACAACGGCTATCCCACGGTTTGTCTCGGCCGAAAGAACAAGAAGTTCGTTCACGTGTTGGTGCTAGAGACCTTCATTGGTCCTGCCCCCGCTGGCATGGAGGCGTGTCACTGGGACGACGACCGCGCTAACAACAAGTTGCCAAACCTTCGTTGGGGCGCGCACAAACAAAATGCGGCCGACGCCGTTCGGAACGGTCGGATGCCTCGCGGCGAGGCCCACCCTAACTCTCGGTTGACAGAAGACTTCATTCGGCAAGTGCGCAATCAGCATTACGAGGGCTGTTCTGTGCGATCGTTGGCGAAGTTCTATGGGCTCAGTCGGGGCTATCTGTGGTCGGTTGTTGCTCGCAAGTTTTGGGCTCATGTCGCATGAGAATTCTATGCATAGACAATGATGCCGGAAATGGAATGCTTTCATTTATAATGAGGGCACAAGAACAGGGCCACGATGTCCGCTGGTATTTCTCTAAGCCCATAGATTGGAGAGCTGCGCCAATCGGTAAAGGGATTGCCAATATTATCCGCGACTGGCGGCCGTGGATCAGGTGGGCGGACATAACGATTTGTGGCGACAATACGCGGTTCGTGTCCGAACTGGAGGTCTGGCGGCGCGATAGGGGCGCGCGGATCATCGGGGCCTCGATGGAGTCGGCGTCCTGGGAACTGGATCGCAAGGCCGGCATGGACGTGTTCAAGCAGGCGAAGATCGACATACCGCCGGTGAAGCGCTTCGACCGCTACGACGACGCCATCAAGTTCGTGATGAAGGAGGGGCGAGCGTTTGTCAGTAAGCCCGATGGGGATACCGACGACAAGGCGCTCTCCTACGTGTCCAAGTCCCCAGCCGACCTGGTCTATCAGCTCCGCAAGTGGAAGGGATCACATAAGCATAAGGATAGCTTTATCCTTCAGGAAAAGGTCAGCGGCATCGAGATGGCGGTCGGGGCCTGGGTAGGTCCGGGTGGCTTCACACGCGGTTGGTGCCCGAACTTCGAACACAAAAAGCATTTTCCCGGCGACCTCGGATGCAACACTGGCGAAATGGGCTCCGTGTTGATGCACACCTCCGCCTCCAAACTCGCCGACAAGGTGCTGAAGCCGCTTGAGGATCGGATCGTCGCCACCGGCCACGTGGGATACGTGGACGTGAACTGTATCATCGGCGACGACGGCACGCCTTGGCCGCTGGAATTCACTATGCGTTTCGGCTGGCCGACTTTTCCGATCCAGCAGGCGCTGATCGAGGGGGATGTCGCCGAGTGGCTGTTGGACCTCGCCGAAGGCCGCGACGCTCGGCCCTGGCGCATGGACGAGGCGGCCGTGGGCGTGGTGGTCGCATGCGGATCGTTCCCGCATGGCCACATCCCCAAGGACCAGATCGTCGGCATTCCGATCTACGGCGCCGAAGGCCGGACGCTCGAGGATTTGCACTTCTGCGAGGTGATGGCCGGGATGGCGCCTCAGGACGTCGACGGCAAGGTCGTCGATCGCCCCACCTACATGACCGCCGGCGACTATGTGATGGTGGCCACCGGCGTAGGCGCCGACGTGCAGGCGGCGCGCCGCCGCGCCTATGGCACGCTGGATAAGATTTCGATGCCGAGTTCGCCTCATTGGCGCATCGACATCGGCCGGCGTCTTGCGCGTGATCTGCCGAAGCTGCAAAAGCTCGGCTACGCGAAAAGGTGGGTGTTCGATACCTGATGGCCGGCCGCAGTTATGACCCCAAGGTCCGCGCGGCCAAGTACGCGGCCTATCGCGCGGCCCATCCGCTGCAGATCAAGGAGCGCGGCTACCGGATCATGCGCGCCAAGCAGGAGACGCTGATGGCGCGGGCCGCGGCGCAAGGCATCGAGATGACCCGCGAGGAAGCCCGCAAGATCGTCATGGACGAATGGCAGAACACCCGGCGGGCGTGGCGAGAGCGCAGAAGCTATGGCGAGACCGAAGAAAAACCCCAACCCTGATCCCGGGCCCGCCGAGCGCGCCAGCCTGGCGGACACGACCCCGGCGCGGTCGATGAAGTTCGACACCGACGACAAGCGCTTCGAGGAGCTGCGCACCCTGTCGCTCGACCGCGCGCTGGAGATCATGCGGCTGACGGTGGATCAGAACCATCCGCATTTTGCCCGGATCCTGGCGACCCAGCAGGCGGTGATTTCGTCAGTGCTGACCACCACGGTGCGAACGGACCACGGTGTGCTTCGAGGGAAGGTGCGGGATAAGTATTCGGAGATGCTGGCTGCGGCGCGTCGGCTGGCGGCGGAACGGGCTGCACAAGGGTCAGCGGCGTGATGTTGTCGGGCTTGTCGCCGACGCTCGGGATCGCGCCGTAACGGGTCTCGTAGTCGCCGATCGCCGCGTCCAGGGCGTTGCGCAGGCGCTTGGCGACAGCGGGCGGCAGGAAGATCGCGGCGTTCCATTCGGCCGCGAAGCCGACGCCGAATGATCCCTCACGATCCGGCTCGCTCATGTCGGTGCGGTCGATGCCGAAGATCAGCGTGGCGCCGACCGGCGTCATCATCAGACCGATCTCTGTGGCGTAGAACGATGGGGGGCGCTGGCTCATCCTACCTTCCTCCCCCTGGTAGGGCGGGAGAGGCGTGCATCAATCCCCCCCCCCCCGCCCCCCCCCCCGCCGCCGCCCCCGGCCGCCCCCCGGGGGGGCCCCCCTCCCCTAGTTCCCCCCCCCCCCCCAACTTAACCATGTTTTTTTGGGGGGGGGGGGCCCCACCACCGCCCAATCTTCAGGCT